>OGRN01002660.1_pt1 | contig 13470 bp, 15 predicted proteins | sample 1553401 | NCBI WGS metagenome assembly OGRN01 (sample SAMEA2580096, study PRJEB22360) | human gut metagenome | biome: human gut; feature: human-associated habitat; material: faeces | place: Denmark | collected 2008/2010 | reverse complement strand
CGCGGACATCGAGGAGCTCTTCGCAGACTGGGCGCGGCTGGAGGCGGAGGCCGGGAAGATGATCGAATCGGGCCTTGAGCTTGCGGACAGGGTCGAGGCGGCATAGGATATCAACCGTGTTCCAGGACGCCGGGCCGACTCGCTTCGGATCGGGCGCTGCACCAACTTTCTCGACACCACCTCGGTCAATCGCGTGCCGATTGTTGGCGCCAAGCCACGTCTGTCATCACCGAATGATAGCCTAGGCGACCTCCCGCATCGCCTCCCCGGCAAGCTCGTCGACCGCCATCTCCATGGCGGCGTTCACGCACTGCTTGACCAGCCTGACAGCCAGCCTCCCGAAGTCAATAGTGCCCCCGTCGGTGATCGGCATGTCCGCGAGGGACATCGCGGGCGCCTCGTGCGCTACAGTATCCATGTGGTCATCTCCCATCGTCTCAGCGTGGCAACTGAAGATTCTAGGCGGTTGCCACACCACTTTTCCGGGGGTGCTGACACCAACGTTTGGCACACAGCCGAGAAATTCATAGAACTGCTTTCCTTGCTGCCCATCGAAACTCGATGCCTGCGGCGTCTGCTGCCGCCTTATCGCTCGGCATGTCACCGTACATCACGCAATCGCCAGGCTTGGCATCGAAGTCGCGCATCGCAGCCAGCAGCATCCCCGGGGCGGGCTTGCGGTACTCGCATGGACCGGTGTAGTCGGGATGGTGCGGGCAGAAGTACCAGGCGTCCACGTGCACGCCGAGCCTCTCGAGCTCGTCCTCCATGTATCGGTGCAGGCGGCGCATGTCGGCCTCGGTGTAAAGGCCCTTGGCGATGCCGGCCTGGTTGGTGACAACGACTACCTTGTAGTCGGGGTCCTCGGAGTAGCCGCGCATGATGTCGACCGTAGAGGGGATCAGCTCCAGCTTCTCTGGCTCGTGCAGGTGCCCGGTGTCCACGTTGATCGTGCCGTCGCGGTCGAACATGGCAAGCTTCCACGACTTAGCGAGCGGCGCAAGCATGGTCTGGGCGAGCTCGTAGTCCTCGGGCACGCCGATGTCGATGAAGCCGCCGGCGCACTCCGCCGCGCGCAGCGCACCTTCGTCGACGACGCACTCGAAGTAGTCGCTCTCCAGCGAGAACTTCTCGGGCATCCCGTCGAGGGCGTCCCTGCGCAGCAGGTAGACGCCGGCGTTGATAAGGCCCTCCTCGCACGGGCGCTTCTCGTGGAAGGCGGTCAGGGCGCCGCCGGCGTCCACGTCAACCGTGCCGTAGCGCTCGAAGCCGCGCATGCGCTTGACGACGATAGCGGCCGAGGCATTCTCGGGCGCATCGGCCGCGGCCGCCTCCATGGCGGCGAAGTCCGCATCGAGCCAGGTGTCACCGTTCAGGACGAAGACCCAGTCCGACTGGCACCTGCCGAGTGCCCTCTTCACGGCGCCGCCGGTGAGAAGCGACGTGTCCTCGGGGCTGTACTCGACCGCCATGCCGCGATACGCGAAACCGAAGAAATCCTCGATCTGCTCGCGACGGTAGCCGTCGGCCACGACCACGCGGTCGAAGCCGGACGCTGCGAGCTGGTCCATGATGAAGCGCAGGAACGACCTGCCGGCGACGGGCGCCATGGGCTTGCAGACATCGGGTACGACGTGGGCGAGCTTGGTGCCAAAGCCGCCCGCCAGCACAATGGCTTCGCGGTAAGGGCGCATCTATTCCGCACCCCCGAACATGTCGGCCTCCACCGCGGCGCACAGCACGTGGTAGGTGGACAGGCGCAGCTCCTGGACGCGGAAGACCTCGTCGCGGGAAACACGGACGCAGACATCCGAGACGCCGGTGAGCTTGGACTCTTTAGATCCGGTGAGCGAGACCACGAGCACGCCCTTGGCGCGGGCGACCTTCACTGCCTCGACGACGTTGGCGGAGTTGCCCGACGTCGAGATGGCGAGAAGCACGTCGCCGGGCTCGCCGTAGCCGTAGACCTGCTGGGCGAAGACGCCGACGGCCGCCTCGTCGTTGCCGAACGCCGTGGACAGCGCCGTCTGCGAGACGAGCGAGATGGCGGGAAACGAGCCCTCGAGCCACGCGGGGGCGTCGGCGCCATTCACCACTCGATAGGCATCGGCGAAGGCCCTATCGACCGGGCGCTTGAAGCGGAAACTCTTCAGCGGCGAGATCCCAAAATGTCAACAGGGTTGGGAATGTGGGGCTCGGCATCAAGGAACCAGACGTTCCGAATCTCCGTCCTAACCGTTGCCTCCTCAAGAGTAACTTGATCGGAGAGGACAGCAAAAATGCCATTGTGTGCATGAACGCCAAGCGTATTGCCCAAAGAGGGACGACGCATGTCGCATTCCATCAGCAGCACGGACTTGCCGCCAGACGCGAGCGCCTGGGCAAGATTGATAGCCATGGTCGTCTTGCCTTCACTGGGAACAGAGGACGTGACGGCGATGGAGCGAACGGGGTTATCCACGGAGGCAAAGCGAATGTTGGTGGCAAGGGTCTTTACGGCGTTTTGCAGATAGACGCGATTATCTTGAGTCTTCTTGGCCATAGGCTATCGTCCTCCCTTCATGGCGGAGATACGTCCGATGACGAGGATGTCGAGGAGCTCCTCGAGGTCCTGCTCGCCACGAACCTTGGTGTTAAGCATGTCCGCGACGACCACGATGGCCACGACGGCAAAGAGGCCGGCGAGAAGGCCGACGGCAATGAAGAGCGGGCGCTTGGGGCCGCTGGGGCTGGTGGGCACCTTGGCGGAGTCCACGTTCATGACCTCGCGGGCCACGCCAGAGACCTCCTCGGCCATCTTGTTGGCGATGACGGCGGTGCGCTGGGGGTCAGTGCCGGTGACCTCCAGCGTGAGCACGCGGGAGGTGGTGGAGCTGGTGATGGAGGTGGTGTAGCCCTTGAGGTCCTTCATGCCCAGGTCCTTGGCGGTCTCAAGCACGACGCGGTCGGACTTGAGGAGGGTGGTCACGTCGTTGGTGACCATCTGGGAGGCGGAGAGGTCTGATCTCAGCGTGTTGCTGTTGACGTTGTCATGCTGGACGAGCACGTACATGCTCACCGAGGCGGTGTAGGTGTTCTTCATGGCCACGAAGGAGTAGCCGCCCACCGCGAGGGCACAGACCAGGGGCAAGACGATTACTAGCTTGAGGCGCTTCTTCAGCAGGTACAACAGTTCCAGCAGTGTCATGGCGCGCGATTCTCCCATAGGCCGTCTTTCCCACGTCTGGCCGGACGACCCGTCCTGGCGTGGGAGGGGGTATTTTGCTCCCCTTAAGACAACGCGTGTACCCCGGGGCACACAGCATAAACTTATTTCTAATTCGACGAGGGGGGGGGCAGGCTGGAAGCCGATTGGCCAGCGTGGCGTTTTACCTGCCATTTTCTTCTGATTTTGATTGAGATTTATGGATGCGGGTCCACAAAGTAGCAGGTAGGTTAGGACGCATCCGCAATAATTGGCCGCTTATACAGCCGTGATTGGACAAGCTGGAGGCAGGGGTCTACGCAGGGGGGGCGCAGCGCCTCTCCGGCAGGCTTTTGTTGCGTAACTTTTGCGTCTGCGGCGTGGGCGAATCGCAGCGGCCGCAAGGCAGCACACATAAAAGCGCCCCGCCGAAGGACTCCGACGGGGCGCAGACTTTGTGGTGGGCGTTACAAGATTTGAACTTGTGACCTCTTCCGTGTCAGGGAAGCGCTCTCCCCCTGAGCTAAACGCCCGAAGCTTGGTGACTCGCTGCTGGGGTTGCAGCAAGGGATAGATTACAGGAGTCGTCAGGGCAGCGCAAGAACTTTTTTGAGAGAATCTGCCGCGAGCCGGGCGCAAGCTGGACACGAGCTAGCCGCGCTTAATCCAAGAAGACTCCGGACGGCAGATCAGGCGCGCGTTGTTGTAGGCCATGTCCAGCGTGAGGCAGGTGCGCGCCGAGTAGAAGCCGTCCTCGCGCTGGATGGTGAGCGCGAGCTCGGGCTCGTCTCCCGTGAGACACAGCGGCAGGAGCAGCTGAATCCGCCCGTTGTAGAACTGCGGCACGGCAAGCGTGTAGTTGGCCGCCGCACGGCGCGCCGCCTCCACCACGGCGCCCTCGAAGGCACGTCGCAGCAGCAGGGAGTTCTCCTCTCCCTTGAGACTCGCCGGGATGCGCGTGAGGTTGCGCTCATCCCCCAGGATGTGGTCGATGTTGGAGCGGATGGGCAGGCGATAGTCAAAGACCAGCTCGGAGGGGTCCTCGGCAAAGCGCACACGGCAGGGCAGGTACTCAAACGAGAGCAGCGCCGGGTCGCTCTCCTTGAAGAAGCCCTTGAGGAACCACCTCTGGCGAGCGTCCTCGCGCGTGTTGGGCTCAAAGAGCGCGTAGACGGTCTCGTAGCGGCGGGTGTAGAGGCCGGTGTTGAAGAGGCAGAGTCCCTCGTCAAAGACGATCGGCAGGGCCGAGGGCGCGGCGGCCGTGGTGTGGTCCCGCTTGGTCAGCTGCACTGCCCGCTTGAACGAGAACAGCAGGTAGTTCTTGAGGACGCGATTGCCCTCTCCCCACGGCTCGGGGTTTGCCAGGTCAACGAGCCGCTCGTAGCAGGGCTCGGGACAGAAGGCAAAGTCGTAGAGGTCATCGGCGAGCGTGTCGGGCAGGTCCATCGTGGCTCCTTTGCTGGCGAGAGGTGCGCGGGGTCGGGAGGTCTATGGTAGCAAGGAGCAGCAGGACGGCTACTCGCCAAGCGGCCTTAGACAGCGCCTTGCTCAAATGGGGCTCCCGCTGGAAGGCGATTCCGCGCGTCAGATATAACCTCTGCCATTCGCTCACTTTGCCGTTCCAGTGGAAGCAATAAGCGAGCGCCTAGATGCCCTTTTGGGTCGGCGCTCAGAATGGCGTTCCAGCGGAAGGTGCAATTCGGCAAATCCCACTCAAGGTCAGAGCGCCGTTGACGTCACGGCTGCACTCGCCGGCGACCTCATGCGCCTGGAGGGCGTGGACGAGAAGCTCGTACGGCTCTTGTCCCTCGCCGCATTTCTCCCATGTGGTGACGACGACGGTCTCAATGGACGGGTCCTCGGGCTTCCACTCGAGCATCTTCCGATACGAGTGCATCCCTCACACGGAAGTGGTCGCTGCTCAAATCCAGAATCATCCCTCGCGTACGAGAGTCACAATTGGCGCAAACACGACGGCCCCTATGCTACTGGCGGATGCAGGTCCCAGTCGGGAAAGCAGCTCGCAAAGCCCGTGAGGTTCTGGCTCAAGACGTTGGCCTCGGACTCCTTGATCTTCTCGTCATCCTCAGAGAAGAGGTCATTGAGCTCCGCAAGGGCGTCCATGCCCTCGGTCAGGGAGGGGCTGGAATCCGTCACGTTCATGTTGTCAGACATGTCACGCTCCATTCCTCGCCGGCATGCGGCGATTGTCAATTAGGCGACCTTCTCCATCTTGAGCAGGGAGCCGCGCTCGCTCGCCTCGGCCTTGGCGGCCTTCCACTGTCCCAGCGCAAGGTCAATCTCCTTGGCGCCATCCTCTGCCTTGGCCCCATACTTTGCGGCAATCTCCTCAGTGCCCTTCACGCGAGCCTTCTCCTTGCCCTTCAGGGTCATAAAGCAGGCGGCCGCCGCCAAGAGCAGAGCGATGCCCAGCGTCGCATTAATGAAGAAGAACACAATGCCCGCGACCGCACAGACCATGGCCGCGACCTTGAGGTTCTTGGGCTCAGTCTTCCTTTGGAGCTCGGCAAGCTCCGCGGCCTTCTGCCCCTCCATGAAGGTGGCGTAGTCGCTCTTCAGAGCAGCAGCCTCATCCCCCGTCGTGGCCCGTCCGCTCCAGCCGTCAAGCTCAAGCGTGACCTCCTGCGGGAAGTCAGGCGTCTCCTCATCGCGATACCTCGCAAAGCCATCGTTGATGTATCCGCCCAGGAAGCGCAACGCAGTCTTCTTGTGGTGATCGACGCCGCGGCTCTTATCCCTCGCGACGCGCGTCATCTGCTCGACGATGCTCACGGTCTGCTCACGCTTCTCCTGCCTGCGCTGATTGACCATGCGACGAGCCTGAGTCACGTCACCCTCGCAAGCCTTGACCGCAAGGAGGTACTCTTCCTCCTCCCGCAGCTGGCGTTCCTTGGGATCGTCGGAGTTGACGAGCTCCATAAGGTGACTGTCCACCTGCTCGGCCAGCGTGCGGGAGTCGATCTCAGCATTCCTGATGCCCTCGAAGCCCGTCGAGATCTTCTCGATGGCATTGATTTTGCCCAAGTACTTGTCTATGTAGCCAAACTCCTTGACCACGGCCTTGAGCGCGGGGTACTTGGAGCCGCCGTCGGTCTCATAGGTCCGGAAGTACTCAGCCCAGGACTGTGACTGCTTCTCCTCAAACTGTGGGGTCTGGCTCTGGATCTGGCCGATCCAGCGAGTCATGTAGTCGTCGCAGAGGTGCTTCTCGTCTGGTCCAAAGATTCCGTTGACGTAGGCGTCGATGTAGACCATGGAGTCCATGTCTATCTTGGCAGCATTCTGCGTCGAGAAGTACCGGGCAAGCCACTCGTAACACGTGCCGGTACGATGGTTTCTTCTGCAGATTAGTGCCATGGCCAGAGAGGAATGCTCGTTGTCGCGACGCACGGCCTCGGCAATGGCGCGCTCGGCCAGGTCTCGGTTGTTGTTGATCCACGCCGCCAGCGCCACGAGGACCGGGGCCAGCCAATAGTCCGGGGTAGAGATCATGAGCTCTTCCGAGACCGTGGAGATGGTGGCCTTCCTGACCAGTGCCGCATCGGTGGCCTGCAGGATGCCGACCATGGTGTTGCGCACGACGCCGTAGTTTCCGAACTTCCTCTCCATTTCCTGTCTGACGCTAACCAACTCGGTGGCGGCCTGCTCCAGGGCGGAGGCACGTCGCTGCTCCTCCATCATGGTCAAAAAGTCATTGCGTAGAGCAGCGAGGTCATCCCTGACCTCGGAAATCTGGGACTCCACGCTGGAGACGTGAGAGCCCAGGGCGTCGACCTTGTTGCCAAGACGGGCAAGCTCGCGCTCGACTCCGCCAAGGTTGATGACTTCAGTTCCCATCCTTGCCGTCCCTTCCGGGTGTGCCCCAATTGCAAAACATTAAGAAAGAAACTAGGGAAGCGGGCTATGCCAACTGCGACATAGCAGCCAGATACTTCTCGTGCTCCTGAGCGTACGCCTGAAGGAACTTTGGCTTGAACTGACCGTCCCTCATTGCCGAAACGACCCTTCCCACCGGCTCAACGTAGTGCTCAAGAAAGTACGTCGCCCTGGCCCTCATGGCGAAAGAGCCCGCCTTCCAGGGAGAGCTTGGAATCTCGCGAATTCCCCTGAGAAGAGCCAGGCAGGTCTTGGGCACGTCGCAGTGGCCGGCGACGTCACGATAGAAGTCCTCGCGCTCAGGCGTCATGAAGTCCTCGGACGCATAGTGCAAGATGCAGTATGGGCACACGCGGTCGATGAACTCGCTGAGCCTCGCACGGTCTTCGGGGCTCTGGAGGTTCTTGACCACGAGCGTCACCATCTGGATCTCAAAGTCACGCAGGTTGGGCAGCTTGTCCTCGAAGAGCGCCATGAGGTCCTTCACCTCGTCTGACTCGAGCGGCATGGGGTCCGTCCTGCGGAAGAACCCTTCCATTGCGCCCGCCTGGCCCTCGACGAACTCGTCGCAATACGCCACGATGAAGAGAGCGGCAGCGTTGTCCTGCATGACGTTCAGCACGTCAACGGCAAACTCGCGCGCTCCCGAAAGGTTGCCTTCCCCAAAGAACTTGATGGCGTTGTCCTTGGCAATGACAATCTTGCCCGTAGCGCCCAGCTGCGCCCTGGAGTAGTACTCCACCTTGCCACACTGGTTGCAGGTGACCTTCCTAGTCTCCGTGTTGAAGTCGACGTCGGTGCTGCCGCAACCAGCGCACGTGAGCCCGAATACCTCCAAGACAAGCCTCCGTTCACCTAACCGGGATGCCACTTTGGGTATCCCGGACGCCTACTTGATCGAGGTCAGCGCTGCATTGCGTTTGCGCCACGTAGTCCTCGCTTGGGCCACCAGGCCAAGCGTCTCCTCAATCGGATCATTCTTCTGGATGGAGACCTCTATGGCGCGGAGCTCCGACTCAAACTCCCCTTCCAAGTCCAGTACGTGGGGCTGAGAGACGTTCGAGCTCATGGAGACATCCTCCCTGAGGGCGAGAAGGGCAGCCCTGACCTCGGGCTCGTCCGCCTGCGCCAGAAGAGCGCCCAGACGACCGGAGAAGCCAGCCAAAGCCCCCGTCTTTGCCGCCGCCGAATTGACGTTTGCCTGGGCCGTCTTTGCGTGGGAGTCAAGCCCCACACGCACGATCACCATGACGGCCAAGATGGCCACGTTCACGACGACCGGCAGCGTAGTGGAAATCCAGGCAAAGGAGGCAAAGCAGAAAACCGTGTTAACCAGAAGGAGCACTACAAAGAGCCCGACGGAGAGCACCGTCGAGAGCCCAAAGCCGGTCTCCGTCATGGCGCGAGACCCTCCCTGGCGGTCTGCCAGCGCCATGGAGACGGCAGACGCCACAAAGGCGAGAAGCCCAAAGAGCAGCGACGTATAGAAGACAAAGGGGCTCATGAGGACGTTCTGGCAGGCCAGCATGACGATGACCCAGGCTACGAGCGCAACGGTCTCTCCCACCACGACGCGTTTAGTCATTCCGTTCACGACACGCCCTCCTTACTGGATCTTTCTTCCGCAGTTGGGGCAGAATTTGGTTCCCCCAGGTAGCTGGGCACCACAGTCGGGACAGACAGGAACTCCCAGCCTGGCGCCGCACTCCAGGCAGAACTTTGCCTCGGGCGGATTGACGTGGCCACAGGCAGGGCAGGCCTTGCCTCGCTCGAGCTTGGTTCCACACTCCAGGCAGAACTTGGCGTCCGCGGGGTTGGCATGTCCACAGGCAGGACATGCGGCACCCTGGGCAGAAGCAGGCTGTGTGGGTTGCGTCGCCCCCGCCCCCATGGATTCGACGGCTTGGTTTGCCAGGTTGGCAAAACCCGCTCCAAAGGCACCGCCAACGCCGACGCCCATGCCCAGACCCATTCCGGCACCCATGAGACCCGAGGCACCACCGCCCTCGTTGGACGCGGCGCTCTGCATGACGTTCATGCCGCGCTCCTGCTGATAGGTGAACCCCTCGCGGGCACGCTTCCTCGCAAGAGCCTCGGACTCTATGTCCATCTTGGCGGCGTTGCCCTGAGCCTCGAGAATGCTCGTCTGGCGAACAATCTTTGCCTGGTTGAGCGCGGCAAGGTCATCCTCGAAGGGCTTGATGCTGTTGAACGAGAAGTTGTCCAGCGCAAGGCCGAAGGAGTCAAAGTGAGCAGAGAGCCTCTCCTGAAGCAGAGACGAGAACTCGCTGAGATACGCCGAGATCTTGAGGACCGAGATGCCCCTCTCGATGATGGACTTTGCCAGAAGGTCGGGCACGTACTCGAGAATCTTGGCACGCATGAAGGAGGTGAGCTCCTCGCGAGTGTACTGGCTACGCGTGCCAACGACCTTGACCAGGAACTTGCGCGCCTGGATGGGGGCGAGACCCGGGTCATTCTGCTCGATGTGCACGCCAAAGAGGCCATAGGCACGCACGTGAACGTTGACCTGCTCCTCTGGGTCCTGGACGATGATGGGATCGGTGGTGCCCCACTTGAGCTCATTCATGTAGTTGGTATTGATGAAGTAGACCACCGAGTGGAATGCCGAGGAGCCGCCAGTTAGCGCATGAGTCACGTTGCGGAATGGTGCAAAGCGGCTATCTCCGGTGTCCAGCTTGATCTTGCACGGCCCGACGAACACGCTGACCTGGGAGTCCCCCGCTCCGGCGGCATCAAGGGAGCTGCCAGCCTCCATGTTGTTGGTGAAAACCGCCACCTGAGACTGGGCCACGTGAAGGTAGGACCCGTTAGGAAAGTCCTCGTACGGGTAGCGGAAGGCAACGAGAGAGGCGCCCGCCTCGTCACCCGGCTCCCACTTGATGTTGTCTACAGAGAACGCGCCGAGGATGCCCGAATGCTGCTCTTCCTTGGGGTTCTCGCTGTGGAACAGGGACATGGTTGCATTCCTCCCGCAAGACTTGGCCTAAGGGACGGTACGAAACACCTCGCCATGGTACGCCGAACAGGCAGCGGGGCGATTCGCCCCCTTGTTCAGCGGACGTCCCGGCGCGGTAGACGTAAGCTCAGCCTAGTCTGACGACCGGACAATAATTGTCGCGGCAGACGCTCTTCCCGGCGAGAAGCTCTTCTCGCCGCGCAGGTGCTCTCGCCCTGAATCGACATTTGCTACCCCTCGGAGGGGGTCAAATGTCGATTTGGGATGAGAACGGCAATCGGGAAGGCAGACGGCGAGAAGGACGAGCGGCGAGAAGGACGTCCCACCCCATCAACAAAAAAGGAGGCCGCCGAAGCGACCTCCTTGCAGAAGCACTGATTTTGCGCACGTACTAGCTGCGGGCGATCTTGCCGGACTTCAGGCAGCGGGTGCAGACGTTGGCCTTCTTCTTGTGGCCGTCGACAACGACGGTGACACGCTGAATGTTGGGCTTGAACGTACGGGCGACGGTGCGGTGGGAGTGGCTGATGGAACGACCAGCAACCGCGTGCTTACCGCAGAACTCACAAACCTTCGACATGACTAGACCTCCTCAGGGGCGCGGCGCAAATCGCGCCCGCAATTTCCAAAAGCTGTATGAGTGTATCACAGCAGACGCCCGTTGCAACCAAAACGCGCCCCTCACGTGTGGCTTTTTTGTGCCGTGCCCCGTCCCTACCCTCGCAGCAGAAAGGCGGCGACGGCGCCGGATCGGCAGGTCACGCAGGCGTCGGCGTCAACGACCACGTTGGAGATGCCCAGGTCGTCGAGAAGCCCCATGGGCTTGTCCGCAAGCTCCCACTTGAGGCCCTTCTCGTCAATGCGGGTGTTGGGGGCAACGGCGACGGCGCTGAAGGTGCGTCCGCAGGCGTCCACGCCCAGGCGCCACTCGGCCTGCCCGACAGGCACAAGGACGCGCAGCTCGAAGGCGTCCTCCACCAGGCGTGCGCACGCGGCCCCCTCCTGGGCGAGCCCCGCCAGGAGGCCCACCACGGCCAGGGCGTGGTCGGGCCTGCCGCCGCTCGCGCAGGTGAGCGTCAGCGACAGCGCGCGACCCTGGCGCGCGGCCTCATGGCGGGCGCAGTCAAGCGCCAGCGAGAGGTCCGTGGCGTACTTCTCGGCGGGAAAGCGAATGTCGGTCTTGGCGGCGGCGCGCGCCCAGTCGGCGTCGTCAGCGCTTGCGGAGTCGGAGTCCCCGCAGAAGACGTCGGGCGCAACGCCGGCGGCGCGGCACGCGGCGGCCCCGCCATCGGCGCAGACCACGTAGTCCGCCTCGGCGGCAAGGCGGGCCACCGTCTCCGGCGAGCTGGGCTCGGGCGAGCCGTCGACCACCAGGACCTGCAGGGGCTTCTCGCCAGCCGAGGAGCCGAGGGCGGAGGCGTCCGCGGGCCTTGCGTAGTCGTTCAGCAGCGCGAGGGAGAGCTCGGCGTAGCCGTGCGCGTAGACGTCGCAGTAGGGACGCACGTCCTCCTCGCGGCGGCCGTCGTGGTCGTTCATGAGGCCCACCACGTTGAAACCCGCCCTGTGGGAGGTCTGCACGCCAAAGGGGGCGTCCTCGAAGACCCACGTGGACTCCTTGGGCGTGCCCAGGCGGCGCAGGGCCTCCTCGTAGACGTCGGGGAACTCCTTGTCGCGCCCGCCCACGTCCTCGGTGGAGACCACGTCCTTGAAGAAGCCGGCGATGCCGTGGGTCTCAAGGCAGCTCCTGAGCTCGCGCACCGGCGTGGAGGAGGCCATGACCATGGGAATGCCGGCACAGGCCAGCTCCTGCAGGAACTCGCGCGCACCCGGCAGGAGCGGCACGCGGGCGTAGGCCGCGCGCACGTCCGCGCAGAGCTCCTCGTAGAGGGACTCCGCGTCCTGCCCCAGGCCAAACTCCTCGTGGGCCATAACGCAGCCGTCGTGCAGGCTCACGGGCTCGGTGCGCTCGTAGAAGTCGGGCGGGACGGGCATGCCGCGCTTGACCAGGAGGCCCTCCACCACCTGCCGCCACATGCCCATGGAGTCGGCAAGGGTTCCGTCGCAGTCAAAGATGGCACCGGTGATGGGCATGCGAGCCCCTTTCTGTCTGGCCTTGCGGCCCCGACCTGTTTGGCAGAGTCCATGTTAACGCCGCGCGGCGGGTGCGCGAGCGGCCTCGTTTGGGTAAGGTATCCCCTGTTTGAACGATTGCGGCGCACGCACGCCCGGACACGCTTTTGCACGGAGGATACAAATGGCTCGTTATGACTACAAGTGCACGTCCTGCGGCACCACCTTTGAGGTCGAGCATCCCATGGGCTCCCACCCCGAGGTGACCTGCCCCAGCTGCGGGGCCGAGGCCACGCAGGTCTTTGGCGCCTCCGGCATCGTCTTCAAGGGCTCCGGCTTCTACAACACCGACCAGCGCGGCGGCAGCTCCTGCACCGAGGCCACCAGCGGTGGCTGCTGTGAGGGCTGCCCCAACGCATAGCGCGGCGAGAAGGGCTTCTCGCCTGGTGCATTGTTACTTGCCAGAAAAACCGACCTGGGTGTCCGGAGGTGGATACCCAGGTCGGTTTTTGTGGCGGTAGACGGGCAGTCAGGTGAGAAGCGCTTCTCGCCCCTATGCAAACTGCGACTGATAGAGCTCGGCGTAGGTGCCGCCCGCGGCGAGGAGCTCGGCGTGGGTGCCCTGCTCGATCACCCGGCCATTGCTCATTGCATAGATGCAGTCGCTGTGCACCACGTTTGCCAGACGGTGGGAGATCAGGATGATCGTCTTTTTTCCGGCCAGACTGTGAATGGCCTGCATGATGTCGTTCAGATCGGCTCCGGCTTCATTCAGCAAGGCGGTGATGTTTTCAATCATACGTTCCGATTGCTTGATGACATCTCCCGGATGTACGATCTCACCATACCGGTCGATGCTGGCGGTACCCGAAACGAATACATGACGGCGGTCGCCATACGTAATGGCTGTTCCCCTTTCAAAAGTCACGCCATATTCATACGTCCGGCTCAGGTGGTCGGGGGCATAGAGATATTGAATCTGTTCCTGTCCGATACCCGATACGGCATACGTGTCCATTGTCACGAAAACATTGGTATCCTGATAGCGTCCCTCAATGCCGGTACTGGCAATAAAATGAGTGTTTTCTGTCAGGTTCTGTGTAGCAAATACATCTTTGCGGGCTTTGACGACTCCCGGATAATTCACGTCTACGTTCTGAACAAATATCCAGGTACGGATACAGTTGTTTGCCAACGTGCAGTTGGCGGCCGTCAGCTGCATGATATAATCGCGGAAGATAAGCCGTGTCTGATACTCCGAATTGGCAGCACGGTTGCACAGGTTAGCCCCGAATAGTTGGCGGTAGTTGCCATGACGTGCTTCAAACAGGTTACTGGG
>OGRN01002643.1_pt1 | contig 13531 bp, 7 predicted proteins | sample 1553401 | NCBI WGS metagenome assembly OGRN01 (sample SAMEA2580096, study PRJEB22360) | human gut metagenome | biome: human gut; feature: human-associated habitat; material: faeces | place: Denmark | collected 2008/2010 | reverse complement strand
ATTCTTCTTCAGTAAAATCACTTTCATAGAGGTGGCTTTCAGACTCTTTTTGAGCATAATATTCTATCACTTCTGCTCTCCACATTTTATAGGCTTTTGCAATTTCCGGTTCTTCCTCTCCGAGCCCATAAACCTTATTGAAAGGTGTATGTGAGACAAAAGAGTCCTTTGAAATATCCATTTCAAAATGCGGAGATGTTGTCAAATAAATCATATTTGAGACTTCATCACTGACGATAACACCACCAACTTGGAATTTCTCTAGGTTATTTGCATCTCTAGCAGTGAAGTTATCTTCTTCTACTACTTCCTCTGAAGTCGCACTTGAGTTCCCTTGATTTCCTGCTAAGAGATCATCGTTTGCTGCACGTTTGGTTTCTTTAAGAGCATAATGTTTTCCTCCTGAACGTAGATTAATGAACTCTACAACCTTTGTTGAGGTTTGTTGGAAGGTAAAGGCATTACGATAAGACATCTTGATTGCATCAGCTCCGGATTCGCCAATAGAATCCCTAATTTGCTCGTCATGTTGGTAAGCATGCATAACTGGAACATGGAATTTACGAGACTCATCTAGGAAGTTACTATCATTACCTGGCATCAAGTAACCATTCTTTTCATCTTCATAAAAAGCAAAGAAAGGAGACTTATCTGGAAGACGTCTTTGAGCAGCATTTTGCATAACCAATGTTACCATCTGTGCTACCATTCGAGACTTTTCTTTACCAAGAACACCTTTAGCAGAATTGACCAAGATCATCCCACCCGTTTTTAAAACAATATCTAAATCTTTGGTACTTTGAGAGAAAAATACACGACGAATTTCTGGTGAAGATGATAGGTCATCAATAACTGCTTTTAGACCAGACACGTTAGCATCAAAGGTATAATAATATTCCTCTGTGTACGAATTTAATTGATGAGCATTGATGAAATAATCATAAGAACTTTGGAGGTTTTCAAGTTTATTTCTTTCATCATTAAAGGCGTTTATAGCTTCATGAACATTCTCTGGTCTAAGGATAGTATCAAAGAGTTGTTCGTGTTCACGATTGTACTCTGATTCCTCTAACCACTTTTCTTTTTCCTGCTTTAAGAACGCTTCATGCTTTTTCAGCGTTTCTTCAAAAAGCCTTTTCTTTCGATTCAGTAATTGTTCAAAAACGGCAATATAAGCTTCAATCCAATCGCTAGAACGTAACATATTTGAGAATTCCGTTAGTGTTGGGGACTTACCTTTTAACATATAATTTATTGGGGCATCTGGTATCAACGCAACCTCTTTAATGACCGTAATGATATTATCAGTAAGTTGTCCTTCTTGGTTAAGAAAGAAAGAAGAACCAGTCCCACTTGGATCACTAAATCGTTTAAATAAGTCTCGAACAGCCCCTTTTACCTGAGTAGTATCTCCATCCAAAATATTAATTGCACCAGTTCCTGGGTTAGTAGGATCTAGAGTCCAAATCATTTCATCAGGGAAGCCCATTTTATGAGCGTACTTAACAATTGTGCCATACATCGAACCTGATGGCTCAGTCATATAAATACCATTTGTAAGCTCTGCAGCATAACCATTGTTATACCACTGTTCCAACAATTCACGTCTTTTTTTCTTCCGTTCAAACTCTGTGTTAAAGAATTCTTCTTCCAGTTCTTCATCTACTTTCGTCAAATACTTACGATAGGATAATAGATAGTATTTCATATTTTCCATATCCTGTAGCATTGCTGGAATCAGAATCGTTGCCGATTTACCAGTACCAATCAAACCAAAGATAATAGTATGATAAGTCCTCTCATTAGCATGTAAAATCACTTGCTCTCCAGTTTTAGAGTTAAGCCCCATAACCAAATTCGCTTGACCTTTTTCATCTTGATTATGAACAATATTACTTAATACACTGTCTTGGAAGTAACGTCCTCCTAGCCATTGCTCAACCAATTTCTCGTAGGTTTTTTCAGCAATTCCAGTTGCATAACTATTATAAAAAATAAGACCAATTACTCCTATCGGAGTCAACAATAATAAACTGTTGAACCAGTCTGCTCCTATTATAGGTTTGAGAGTATGATAACTTAAAACAATACCTGTCTGACTTCCATTTGGTATTGACCAGGGCATATATTTGAGATAATTATCTGCTACATCATACATACGATTGATGAGGGATAAGATAAAATTATTGATTGTTAGTACATATAATCCAGAAGATATAAGTACTGCTGCTAGTGCTGCTCTTATAGCATACTTACCAATAATCTTCTTTCGTTCTGCTCGTTTTAAGGTATCATATTTTTCAAATAGCACGAAAATTTGACGACTTGTAACATTACTGTGCCATACACCAATGTATAAAACTAAAGCCATATTAACGAACAAAAATATAAATAAAGATATAAATACCCAATTAGGCAAACGCCATCTTAAGATAAACATAATAATATTGAAAGCAAATAATCCAAAAGATATATGATATACCCAATCAATATATTTTCGCCAACAAAACAGTAAGATATCTATAGTTCGCTTACCATTTGTATAATAACGATTAAAAAATAATTTCAAGATCTTCCGCATAAAGTACCTCTCTAGTAAGCAAACATTTTTTTCAAGAATTCCATAAATACGACAATAGCAATCGGACTTATTATTCCAAGTCTAATGAATAGATTTCGTCGAGGTAGACTCGTTGTTTTCTTACCTTCTGTAATCAACCATTGATAGTGATATATGTATCCTTGTATGAAACCATATGCAGGTAATATCCCAACTGCTAGAATTTCTATTAGGGTAAAGACTTCTACGAAACTAATCATAGAGAAATCACCACTATGTGTGCCTCCCTTTGATATCATTGCGAGTCCATAGATGATGAAAATAGGGATAAATGTAACGATATATAAGAATAAAATTGATTTTAAGGCAAAATTTACTCCCATGATTTGTTTCTCTGGATTATTGATAGATTTAGCATAACTCCACCTACCGATACCGATGAAGACCAAGGTAATAGGTAAGACATAGCGAATAAAGACTATCAGATAATAGACAATAGCATTGATATTGTGATGATTCATGATCCCTCCTTGTTAAATTTTTCTGTTCCGAACGTAAACAAAAAGTTCCCATTTCAGAGGGAACTATATGCGACTCAACTAGTAAAAAATGTTGATAAGATTTTACTGTTCACACGATTTGGATAGAAACTATTGAAACGTGATTTGATACGAAACAGACATTTTTTCTCTTCCGTATTCTGTGAATTACTGCTCACTTCTTCAGTTTTTTTAGCCACTCGACGCCCCCTGCTATTTGCGTCTACCCAGCGATAATGAGCATCTTGAATAACAACTGAAATTTCATCTCCTTGCTTAAAAGGAACTCGATTTAAAGAACCCGAGTCCTTCATTTTAATTTTGATTCCTGGAAAGTCAACCAACTCTACTGTATGTAGACTTTGTGGATCAAAACTGATAAATCGCACTTTAAACAATCGTCCTATGACTTTCTTATCATCAATCATCTCAATCAAAGCATCTTGAGGTGCTTCTTCGAGAACTTTCATATCTCCCTCGATACGAATATAGTCATGGATAATGTGACGTTCTCTTTGATTTGGACTTGGTTTTTGGGTATTGGCTCCAGTAATTTTAAATTCCACCCTATCAAAGACTGATACTACTTCGTCTAGGTTAACAAATGAAGAATCACACTCATAACTTACCCTATGTTTTGGAATGAATACCGTTTGTAATTTTTTGGTCATTACCATGATACCTGCATTACAGTTGTAATATCTGGTTGCGAAAGAAAGGGCCGGAACCGGCATCAGAGCATCATAGATTCTAACTTTGATTCCGTTCGCTGCAAGTACACCAGCCGCTGTCTTGGCGAATACATCACTCTTTAAACGGCTGTCATAACTGATTGCTACAGTCTGTGTTCCACCCTGTGTTTTTACCCAATTAGCCAGTCCCTGTGTGGCCTGACGTACTACATAAATATTCATACGGTTCGTTCCTGCTCCAAGCACACCGCGAAGTCCGGCTGTTCCGAATTTCAGTGCTACTGCAAAACGTTCCTTAATTTCATCATCGTTTCCCTCAATTTTTGACAATTCCGGCTTCAGATCTGCATCTTCAAGATCTGCTGCAAGCCAGCGTTTGTATTCTTCCTGATACATTTTTTATCACTCCTACCTATTTCTTTTCCGGGTTTTTTGTATATTTTCACAACAAACCTATTAATAATATACCATTTTATATACTTTCAGGCAATAAATGTACTGTAAATTATGTGAAAACTTTTCGTCATTTTTCTCAAAAATCAGAAAAAGGCGGAGGGCACATTTTCTGTGCTGTTTCCGTCTTTTTTCTGAAATTCCAAATTCTTTCTATTGATATGTTTTATTTATCTACCGACATCATATTTTCTACGATTGAACTTCCGACCTCATATACCATATTGGAATCTTTAAGCTGTACATAACGGTTATCACCATTTACATTTCCAACATAGACAGTACACGTCTTCTTATCCCCTGAAGTACTATCCTTATAAGTTGCCGTTACCGTAATCCGGTTTGCTTCATCCAGACCATATTTTGCAAGATCTTTTACATTATAATCTGCACACTGGGTAAGTGAGATGGTTCCCCATCCGCCTGCCAGTTCGGCCCGTTCTTTCTTTTTCTTATAAGTCGTAGTCTTACCGTTTTGTGTTACCTCTACCTTCTTAAGGTTTCCACTGCTGATCGATGGCAGTGTGTCGTTCTCCGTCAGAGATGACAGGTCGAATACAAGATCCGATACCAGTGTACCTGAGATGGTATACACCGCATCCGAATCCTCGATCATTGCATAATAATTGTCTCCGGCCGCATTACCAATCTGAATCGTTCCTTTGGTTCCGTCCTTTGCTGTGTAGGTAACAGTGTAATCCGGACTGTCCAGTCCATAGTCTGATTTTTCATCCGGATCACTTAACTTGCGGACTGCCGTAAGTCCTGTGATTTCTTTTGCCGTACTCTTGATCGTGCTCTGGTTCAGACGTACTCCATCATCCTCATCGTATACCCATTCGCCATTCTCTTTGGTAAAGCTCATCTTACTTCCGCTGCTTTCATAGGCAAATGACTTCAGACTCTTTACATCTACCAGACTGACTTTTTCTTTGTCTTCTTTTGCCTTCTTCTGCCTGTCACTGTGACTGTTCCATGCTTTCAGACCTCCGTACAGTACCAGCAGTACAGCAAGCACGGCCACCATGATGAGCATTGTCTTTTTCTGTTTCATCAAAGTTCCCCTTTTCTGTCCATAAATATTCTTAATTTACGCTTTTCTTCTCTTCCACCAGCGCATGAATCCATAGATCAGAATTACAAGCGGAATTCCGAAGATTGTCAGGATGCTGATGATTCCCGCATGCTGCATCGTGTTGTTACTTACTTCCAGGCTCTTTGCCTTGATTGCTACGTTCTTTGCCTTGTCAAAGTTCGCTGTCACCGCGTTCATGAACAGGTCCAGGTTCTCCAGTGTTGTATACGTATCTGTAATCTGCGAATCGATCATGCTTTCAGAAGAAATCACTGTCAGACGGCTGGTCTTTGTCGCATCAGACGAGCTGTCTTTGGAAGAACTGCTGTCGGACGAATCGTCGGATGTGATCTGCTCGGTTGCGACTGCTCCCAGTGTATAGGTTCCTTCTTCCTGCTTATCCTCTGTCACGGCATAAGAATTATCGGATGTCTGCATAAATGCCGTTGTTGTGATCGTATCTCTTGCCGGATCTGTTGTAATCAGACCGTGTGCATTGATCATCAGTACCATCTCTGATTCCAGATTATTGGCCAGATCATCTGTTGCTGTGATCTCAGGAAAGATATAATAGTAGTTGCCCTGGTAGCTTCTCTGCATATCCGCAATGTAACCATCTGCTTCCTGCATACCATATTCTTTCAGTACTTCATCCAGGTTCGGTGTCTCATCCTCAGAATCTCCAAGAATGATAAATACCTTTCCGCCCTTTTTCAGGTAATTCAGAAGTAATGTTTTCTCATCATCGGAAATGTCTTTTGATGGAGCATCCATGAATAACAGATCACAATCATCAGGAATCTCACCTGTCATCATCAGATTCACTTCATCTGTCGTCAGATTATTCTTACTGAACAGTTTTGTCACAGAATCTGAAAATGTTGCTTCTCCGTGTCCTGTTGTATAATACATCTTCTCTGTCTGTTCACTTGTAACCGAATTGATCGCACTTGTGAACTGGCCTTCTCCGTCAAATTCAGATGCAGAACTGCTTCCTGTTGTATAGTAGGAATAAGAATCCGAAACTAAAATATCATCAAAAGAAACAGATTTCGTTTTTCCGGTATCTTTACAGGAGATTACGATCGTATTCTTATCGACTCCCGCTTTCGTAAGTGCTGCCGGATGCAGAACAGGATCGATCCATTTTACACTGATCTTATCGGACAGCGCCGTATATTTCTTAATGAATGATTTGATCCTTGTATCTGTCGAGTCTTTCTCTGCGTAAATCTTAAATGTTACTTTTTTATCCAGTTTGTTCAATACCTTTTTACTGGTCTTTGATACTCCGTAAATGTTGTTATCACTGATATCTATGCTCTTAACATTCTCCGGAAGCTGACCTGCGATCAGATTGACAACGATCACCATGCAGATCACAAGTGCGATCATTCCCACACTGTAACTTCCGTTTTTCGATGATGCACTCCGGAATGACTTCTTGATTTTTTCTAACATTATGCTCCTCCTAACTCCAACGTCTCTTCTGAATCATCTGCATCGTCAAAAAGAAGAACAAGACGATCAGTGACAGGTACAATATAATCCCGCTCACATCCAGAAGATGGTTATCGGCAATATTGGAAAATACTTCTGTCAGTTCCAGTTTGCCAAGTACTGTGGAAAGCAGACTTTCAAACACTGTTTTCTTTACAAAGTAAGTAATCAGTGTTCCTGCCAGTACGATCAGCTCCAGTACCCCGCTGATCACGACATTTTTCGTCATATTCCAGACTGCAAGTACGACCAGCGTCAACAACACCGCAACTGCCACTGCATTTGCCCATGCTGCCGAAGGGATAAAGTTCAGGATGCCGCTCCAGAGATAAGTCAGAAGCAGGATACCGAATGCGCCGATTGCCGCAATGATCACACTTTCTGTCAATGAAGAGACAAACATTCCAATAGAAATATATACGCATCCGAGTAAGAAGAACACAAGGATTGCCAAATAGTCTACCTTAATGTATGCCGTCCCCTGCGCTTTAATGATCAGTGGAAAGATCAGATAGATCACACACGGTACAGCCGTGATCGTTACCATTGCAAGATATTTTCCAAGCACGATCTCGAACAGACTGACCGGTGCTGTCAGTAACATCTGATCCGTCTTATTCTTCTTATCTTCTGCAAAGCAACGCATCGTCAGGATCGGAATTGCTACCAGGTATACGAACAGAATCCCTGACAATACATAAGAAAAGTACGGATATCCATAGTTCAGGTTATACGCCAGGAAATAGATTCCCGTATAAGCTACCAGGAAAGCGATAAATACATATCCTATCATAGAATGAAAATAGGATCTTAACTCTCTTTTATAAATAGCTCTCATCTTACTTCTCCTCCTTTATCATTCTATTGCCTGACCCTTGTGTCAGCTCCAGGAATATCTCTTCCAGTGTTGTCTTACTCTGATTCAGGGTAAGCATCGGTACATCTGCATGGGAAAATGCAAGGAATAACTCTTCCCTGATATCTTCCCCGCCTTTTGCTATAATCTGCGCAGTTGTAATGCCGCTCGCACTGGTGCGGTATTTTACTTCTTTGATCTTTCCTGTCCGGCGGATAATATGATCCATCTCATCCCTGGGAGCCTTTGCTTCCACCTCGATCTGACCTTTGCCACTCATCATATTCTCCAGATTCTCGGTCGTATCACTGGCGACCAGCTTCCCTCCGGATATGATCATGATATAATCACAGACTTCCCTTACTTCCGCAAGAATGTGAGAACTTAAGATCACGGTATGTTTCTTCGCAAGCTTCCTGATCAGTTCACGGATCTCTATGATCTGCTTCGGGTCAAGACCTACCGTCGGCTCATCCAGGATGATGATCTCCGGAAATCCCAGAACTGCCTGTGCAAGCCCGACTCTTTGTTTATAACCTTTTGACAGGTTCTGGATCAGCCGGTTTTCTACATCTCTTAATTTGGCAAGTCTTATAACCTCTTCTATCTGCGATTCTCTTTTGTCTTTCTTAATTCCTTTTAATTCAGCGGCAAATTCCAGATATTCCCGCACCGTCATTTCCATATATAATGGCGGGATTTCCGGCAGATAGCCGATATTCTTCTTGGCCTCTTCAGGCTCTTGCAAAATGTCATGTCCGTCGATCAGCACCTGTCCTTCTGTAGCTCCCAGGTAACCGGTCATGATGTTCATGGTCGTAGATTTTCCTGCACCGTTTGGTCCTAAGAATCCATAGATTTTACCGGATTCTACGGTGAAGTTCAGATGATCTACCGCCAGATGGTTACCATAACGTTTGGTAAGATTCTTTACTTCTATCAAATTTCCTTCCTCCTGTTAAACTCAATCTGTTAACAATATAAGGGGGATGTTTGAAAAGTATGTGGAAAAAATATGTTTATTTGATGAATTAACGTTCACTAGTTGAACAAAAATATCAGAACAGCTTCCCGGACGCAAAAACAGAACCAATATCTTCCCAAGTGGCTCCGCTCACTTCGTTCGAAGTCGCCTTTTGTGAAGAATTGGTTCTGTTTTTCTGTTATTGAATTGCCTTGTTATTTTTGTTCAACACGATTACCCGCGTGTTTTGTGCTATATCCGGTAATTTTATTATAGTTTTTTATGATATATGAGGAAGTTTCTTATATTAAGACATAAAATTTTCCCTCTATAGTCAATTAGATTTCTGACATTATTTATATTCCATTTTCTCTCTGCTTCCTTAAAAATCCTTGATATATCCGGCTGCTGGTGATTCCTTTCAGCACGTTGGCCGCGCTTCTTTTTACGTCTTCTTCCAGAATAATGCCTTTGGAAACTGCTTTTACGATGTCATCTACGGTCCCGGAACTGCCCGGCATGATCAGATCGTTACCTGATGCGATGGCGTGTGCCGGATCGCCGTATTTTCTTCCGGTTGCGAACCAGTCGGTCATGACAAGGCCGTCGAATCCCCATTCATTTCTCAGAACCTGTGTCAGCAGACGGTAACTGTTATTGACGTATTTGCCATTTACCTTATTATAACTGCTCATCACGGCTCCTGGATGTGACTCTTTGACTGCAATTTCAAATCCTTTCAGATAAATTTCCCTGAGTGCTCTTTCATTAACGTTAACATTCGTCTTATTACGGTTGTCCTCCTGATTATTACAGCAGAAATGCTTCAATGTAACATAACAGCCTCGATTCTTCTGAACTCCTTTTGTAATTGCTGCCGCAAATTTACCCGTAAGTAACGGATCTTCGGAAAAATATTCAAAATTACGTCCACATAAAGGGTTGCGATGTATATTCATGCCCGGCGCAAGCCAGTAGGTTACACCATAGGCTTCCATCTCTTTTCCCACTGCATTTCCGACTTCTCCGGCAAGTTCCAGATTCCAACTCGATGCAAGTGAAATTCCCACCGGAAATGCCGTTGTAAACTGATACAGAAGATTTTTGCTGTCCGGATTACCAAGCATTACTTTCTTTACCGGTTCCGGAAGATATTTCATAAAAGAGATATTCGGTTCTACTCCTTTTACCTTACCTGTTATAGATACAGACGATATCTTATGAAGCCTGAGTCCCGCAGGTCCATCCGCCATAACGACATTCGGAATTCCCTTTGCAGTCAGGTTTCCCGTCGTCACGCCTGCTACTCCCGGTGCTTCAAAAAACCGCTGGCCTGACAATCCGCCACCTACTACCAGCTCTGCCATATCTCTTAGAGTCAGAGACTCCATAATTCTGTCCGTCTCTTCTGAAGAATAAATCTCCATCGGGCCATACTTGTGATCTACTTTCCCGATAATTTCCGGTTTGATCAGAAAACTCTGAATCTTTTCCACATCATCAATGACCACATCACAGGTTCTTCCCCAGTTCTGTCTGCAGTCACATGTCGCATGAAGAACTTCCTTTTCTTCCTGTCTTTCAATCTCTGTCACTTTTATCGGTGCTTTACAGATATGAGAATGTTTTTCTGTAATTATTTCCGTTTCCAGTTTTAGTATTCCACATACTCTTGTATTCCTGCTGGAGTTACCAATCCGCACGACATATTCACCCGGTTCCAGAACGGTAGCAGCATCTTTTTCCCTGTAACTTGTAAGGTTGCGCAAATCAAATTGTAATACGACCCGTTCTTCCTCTCCCGGTTTCAGATCCTTTGTCTTGGCAAATGAAGTTAATCGCTGTGCTTCTTTTTTCAGTTCACTATCCGGACAGCTTACATAGATCTGTACTACTTCTTTTCCGCTGTATGCTTCGCCTTTATTTTTTACATCTACGGAGATCTCGACGGTAGATTTTTCCAGCCTCATACCTGCAAGATGCATTTCGAACTCTGTATACGATAGGCCATATCCAAACGGATATCTTGGTGCTACATGAAATGTATCAAAATACCGGTATCCGACATAGATTCCTTCCCGGTAATACTCTTCATCCAGATTCCCATTCAAATAGCTGTAATCATCTGCCGCCGGATAGTCCCGGTAATGCTTTGCCCATGTATCTGTAAGTTTCCCGGACGGCGTATGCTTTCCGCAGACTATATCCGCAACTGCCTGCCCTCCCATCGTTCCAAGCTGTCCCATGAAGATCACCGCATTGATGTTCGGAATTTCATGCAGAAAATTCAGGTCAAACTGCCCTCCTACATTGATCACTACGATCATATGCTCATATTGTTCCGCGCAAAACGTCAGATTTACCCGTTCTATCTCTGCCAAACCGTATTCGTTTTCGTTAAGCTTACGGTCTGCGCCTTCTCCTGCCTGTCTGGAAATCACGTAGATACAGGTATCGGTCTCTGATTTTTCTACATCTTCCTGTAGCACTGCTCTTCCATATGGATAGCGGTATGGACTGCTCATCAGATTCATAAAATCTGACAAATTCTTCGGACTTAGTTTCTTGCGAAATTCTTCTGCGTACGCGCGTTCTCCTTCCTGAAAACTCTGATCATAATCATCAATCCAGTCCATCGTTGTAATCTTAAATCCCGCATGTTCCATTCCTTCCAGAATTGATACCACATGTCTTTCATTGACCTCTCCCGAACCGGTTCCCCCTTTGATCGTCATTTTGGCACCGGCTCCATATAACGCAAGCTTTCCGTGATTTATTTTCGGATTTACAGGAAGGCATCCGTCATTCTCCAGCAGTACGATTCCCTCCACCGCAGCCTCATATGCAAGCTTTTTTCCGGCTTCTTCCAGCGGCGTTACTGCATCGGTCAGTGCAGCTTTATGAATGCTTCTTGTTCTCATTGTAATTATGCCATCCTTTCTATTTTCCGGATGATGGCATATATGGACGCAATGCTCCTGCCACATTACTGATCGGCATTGTCTGAAGCCACACTTTTCCAGGACCGTGAATTACTGTATTAAAAATTCCTTCTCCGCCAAATAACATATTTTTCACACCCGGTACACTCTTAATCTCCATTTGGCAGGATGCAGTCATTGCTGCAAGATGTCCGGTATCTACTACGATTTCCTGATCGTCACGCAGTTCATATTCTACAACATGACCGTCAAATTCCACGAATACCGTTCCGCGTCCCGTTACTTTCTGCATGACAAATCCTTCTCCGCCGAATAATCCCGAACTGAATTTCTTATTAAAGAATACCGACAATTCCACTCCTGCCTCACTTGCAAGGAATGCACTCTTCTGAAATACCATCTCCTGTCCCAGTCCGATTTCGAACGCTTTGATCGATCCCGGGAAACAAGATGCAAATGCGATCATCCCGTTACCGCCTTCTGCGGTATAGATATTCTGAAATATATGCTCTCCGGAGAACATCCTTCCGAATGCTTTACCTATTCCTCCGTTTGTCGTTGTCTCCATCTTCATATTCGGTGACATCCATGACATTCCACCGCCTTCTGTGATCATCTTTTCCCCACCATCAAGATAACAAATGACTACTGGTAACGTTTCGCCCTGAATTTCGTATCTCATAAATTGATACCTCCTGATATTATTTATACATCTTTAAATTCGCTTCTTAAATTGTATTAACAATATTATAGCATTCCGGGTTCTTTTCTACAATTAGTATTTCATTTGCTGAGGAATTTATCATCGTGGCTTACCCCGGTCCATGAGAAAGACTTTGTATGCTGTTTGTTGCTGGATGTCACGATGCAGAAGTTCTAAAGCCGTCCGAATCTGTCACTGACAAAACCATCCACAATAAGCTGCCAGTAACAGGTTATATAAACACACTTCCAGTATTTAATTATTATGACATGCGAAAACGTAGGAATTAAACACCAAGCGTCTCTACAAATTTCAGGAACGCTTTCCGTCCCTCCTCCGTACACTTATAAACACCAGCATCCTCCAGCACATGCACAAAGACTTCTCCGACCTCTTTTTTCAGAATCTCCATCACATTTGCTTCCGTGATTTCTTCATATTTGGAGCTGAATATTTCCGCCCAGTCTGCATGTTTGGCAATTTTTTCGTTGCTTCTGATATCTTCATGATTTACCAGATAGTCTGCCAGGATCTCCAGTTCTTCTTTCAGTCTGGATGGAAGGACTGCCAGTCCCATTACTTCGATCAGGCCGATGTTTTCTTTCTTGATGTGATGATACTCAGCATGCGGGTGATATACCCCCAGTGGATGTTCTTCTGTCGTAATATTATTACGCAAGGTAAGATCCAGTTCGAACATGCCGTCCCGCATTCTTGCGATCGGAGTGATCGTATTGTGTGGCTCTCCATCTGTATTCGCATAGATGAATGCATCTTCATCTGTATAGTTTCGCCAGCATCTGAGGATATGATCTGCCAGATCTATCAGGCGTTTCTCATCTTTGTGACGAATTCGGATGACAGATAACGGCCATTTTACAATTCCGGCCTCAACATCTTCATATCCCGGAATCTTGAATCCGATCTCAATCGGTGCTTTTGCCATTGCAAATGTATAATGTCCACCCTGGAAATGATCATGACTTAAGATAGAGCCTCCAACGATCGGAAGATCTGCATTGGATCCCAGAAAATAGTGTGGGAATAACTTTACGAAATCAAATAATTTCTCAAACGCTTTCTTATCAATCTTCATCGGAATATGCTGTCCGTTAAATACAATACAATGCTCGTTATAGTACACATATGGTGAATACTGGAATCCCCATTTTCCTCCAGCAATCTCAATCGGAATAATTCTGTGGTTTTCTCTTGCCGGATGATCCAGCCGTCCTGCATATCCTTCA
>OGRN01002629.1_pt1 | contig 13604 bp, 13 predicted proteins | sample 1553401 | NCBI WGS metagenome assembly OGRN01 (sample SAMEA2580096, study PRJEB22360) | human gut metagenome | biome: human gut; feature: human-associated habitat; material: faeces | place: Denmark | collected 2008/2010 | reverse complement strand
ATCCTTCCCACTACCGGGTGGATTCGGGACTTTAACCCGTTAGAAACGTGCGCCGTTAGGCGCACATATGCAAAAAAGGATTTCCAGAAACCTCCTGGAAATCCTTTTCGCATCTCATTCTTTTACTTTGTAATCTTTACTTTTTTTACAGTACTCCATCCAGAGTAGTATGTCTTTTTCGCAACTTTCTTACAAGTGCGGATACGTACATAGTATGTCTTGTTTTTGCTCAGCTTACTGATCGTACAGCTTGTTGTACTATTTTTACTGATTGTCTTTGTCTTATTTCCTTTGGCAAATTTACTGCTTGTAGAATACTGGATCTGGTAACCATTTCCGGATGTATTCTTTTTCCATTTTACCAGCATCTTTTTGCCTTTTACATTTTTCACGCTGGAAAGAGTTGTCATCTTAACTGAAACTTTGTTTGTGATATTAACCTTTTTTGTCACAGTTTTGAAAGCTTTTCCATTGCGGTAAATCGTTCCGGTGATTGTCAATGTTCCCGCTTTCTTTGGAGTCAGAATACGGTTTGGTACACCTCCGCCGGCACCAATACCAATATTGGCAAAATCTGATTTCAAACCCTTTTCATTGTCATCAATGTTAAGTGTTTTACCGTTTTGTGAAAGCTTGATCTTATAGAATGTATGAGATCCATTCTTATAGTTCCAGCCCCAGTCTGCACCACCCAAGTTAAGCCTATAAGTTTCTCCTACCTTTAATGGTTCTGTTGCTTTCTTAAATGTCTTCATATCATTGATAGAAACAGCTAATTTGCAGTTTCTAACATTCACAGCTTGCTCGTATGAATATTCCACAGGTTCTCCGTCAAAACATGGAGAGATATCTACTGTACCTTCGCCAAGAAAAGCTGGTGCTTTTACCGGACAAGTCGATCCACCCTTGGCAATATTATATGCCATTGAATTCCACATATATGTAACTTTCTTACTGTCATATCCTTTAATATTGGCTTTCAGCGTCATACTTTCTTTCGGAAGCATGTTAATCCACCCGTACGGCGAATCACATCCTTCTACCGATAGTTCAAAACAAGTACATGGCACTGTTTGCTTGAACAATGTAACTCCTGTTTCCGGAGATGTAACCTCATAAGTAATTTGGGTAGAACCTGTTTTTTCTGTTGAAAGTATATCATCCTCTGTGCTTACAATCTTTGGCGAAGCACTTGTAAGATTCAGCGTAAAAATACCTCCCAGCGCACCATCACTTGTGAATTGTACCGGCATCTTATCCTCATCTGCTTTGATCGTGATATAGTAGCTGAACTTTGCTGTACAATTCTTCGGAATGAACACCTTTTTAGTTTCTGTTGTGAGGCTATTTGTCACTTCTCCATCTTCATTTTCCAAACGAACATCAAATGTAAATTGTACTGCCTCATCTGAGAGTTTCTTATAGGATACAATTGCACCATCATTAAACTCTAATACTGTATAATATGGTTTGAGATCTGGCTCTTCAGGATCAACCCAGACACCATAGTCTTTGTTTCCGTCTTCTGATTGTCCAAGCTCAATGCACTGCAATGAGTCTCCACCATATACTTCTTTGATTGTCACTTCCTGCTTAGCACTGTCATAGGAAAAGAAATCATTTTCTCCGATATTTTCCAATTTCGATTTGTCAAAATCTGTCGCTCCTGCAAAAGTATTCTTTACCTGATTGCAAAAATCTGATGCGAGAACCTTTTCCTCGTCATTCCAGAAATATTCTGCAGCAGTGTAGAATGCAGCTGTTTTGTCTGTTGGTTTTTCGGTGAAATAAACGTCATCACCAAGCATTGCTGCGACCAATGACCACTTCTTCAACCGACTCATTTCTCCGGCAGCAGATACTTTCATCTGTGGCAATGCAGCTAATGAAAATAACATCGACATTGCTACAGCGAGCGAAAGTACTACCGCTCCTGCCCTTTTCATCATCTTTCTCATGGCATATCCTCCTCATAAAGTCTAACACTTTAAGTATATAACTCGTGACACGTAAACACAAGAAGATTGTTTTTTATTTTGTCACAACCGTTTTCTTGCCACTCCATCCAGAATAATATTTTACTTTGGACACTGTTTTATATGTACGGATCTGAACATAATATTTCTTATTTTTCTTAAGATGTGTGATCTTTTTGGATGTCGTCTTGTAGTTTTTAACTGTCACTACTTTTGATCCAGCCATGGAAGATTTCATGCTGTATCGAATCTGATATCCAGAAGCTTGCGTAGCTACTTTTCCCCATTTTGCTGTAAATCCATTTAATCCTCTTTTGAGTGAGGTCAGCTTTGCTGATTTTGGATTGATCGTGAAGTAAACTATCTTTTTCCCTTTGTATCCATTTTTAAATGTTATTGTATATTTGTATTTACCAACATTTTTACGGCCAGATGACTTCTTTACTGTGTAATATTTGGAAGAAATCTGTTTGCCCTCTGCATTGTATACTTTGATCGTTGGATTTTTCACTTTCCCATCGTAAGTATAATATGTTTTGGATAGAGATACTGCTTTGATTGTTGATGCCGTGCTTGGTGTCACATTTGGTTTTGGGTGTTCATCGGATGAAACCTTTGAATCTTTATAGCTGTATGCTGGCTTATCTTTATTTGTAATGTTAAACATAATAGAATCACCAGTTGTTATCCAGCCCTCTTCACCTTTTTCGCGAACAGCAATTGTATACCATACATACCCTGGTTTCAAAGTTGTAACTGTATGCTTATCACGATCAATCTTAAGCAAAGTCTTTCCATCTACCGCATTCCCTTTTTCATCAAAGGCCTGCACATATTCATATACAATCTCATATTTGGGGTTGTCTAAATATGATCCTGCAATATCCGTAGTGACAATTCGTCCACTTACTCCTGTTTTTACGTAAAGTTGTCCTTTGTACATATAATATTGATCTGTTTTCATATTTAAAGTCTGTTTCTTACCATTTTGATCAAAATAATATGTTTTCCCATCAATGGTTCCGATATCCATATTTCTTAAAACACTATCAGGATCTGCAAAATACTTACCATTGCCGTAGCTTACCCATCCATCAACATAATTATAACCACTTTCTGGATTTTTTCTTCCATCTTCATACTTAAATCCATCATGCCTACCTAACCTATCACTATACGGATAATATTGCTGGAACGATGCAAGTGTTGGAAAATATAAATCTTCCATCCAAATAGAGCAAAGCCCAACTGTAGCCTCTTCATATGTTGAGCTGCATACTTCTCCATCCTGATCTACGCTATAATCATTTCCACGATTGCATAAAAGGCCACCGTCAAGCGTAACAATATCTCCCTTATAGTATGCGGCTGTGATGGTTCTTTCAAGCGAATCGTCCATTCCAATCAAAGCTGGGTCTACATCATTTCCCACAATTGATATTCCTTCCACCCAGCAAAAATAATATCCTAAGTCTGCCATCTTATTCGCATCTGTCATATCATAGTTATCAAATAAAACATCATACATATGCCATTTTCCATCGAAATAAATCATATCCCATCCATGCCCGGCAAACTTGTGGCGGTCATAAGAATGATACAGATCATCGATCGTCCATTTTGTAAGATCAGCTTTCCATCCAGATGCATATGCTGCAGGCATTCCTAATGCACGGCAAAAATCTGCGATCAACGAAGACATTCCCTGACAGTCTCCTCTTCGATTCTTAAAGACTGCGGTAGAATAAGAACTTGTATTGGTATCATAAGTAATATTATTTTTTACCCATTTTGCAATGGCATCTACTTTCTGTTTGTCTGTAGTACATCCTTTGGTAATGATACCTGCCATCTTTTTAAATGCTGCGACATCGCTTTGATCTACATGATCAATGCGTGTTGAAAACGATGGATCAGGTGCATAAATTTTATTCAAATATTCAATACTTGTCTGAGCTTGTGCTTTTGCGATTGTTGAAGCTTTTGTTTTTTTTCTTATTGCAAAGGTATGTTTTTTATTGAGATAAGTTCTTGTCTGATTGATTTTCTTTATGGAAACATTATATGAAGTTGCTCCTTCAAAACTTGTACAGGCAATATAACATACAGCTCCCTCTTTTAAATCATAATAAGAAACTCCATCTCGCACAACCTCGCGTCCTGACAGATATTCCAGACGATTCTCGGATACATTCAATAAATCCAACCGTGCCGTGTTTTTTGTATCTTTATAGGTAATCTTATAACGTCCTTTTTCCGGTACCTTAAATTTAAACCAGTGAATATCTTCCGAAGAAGATACATCTACATGTTTGCTTTGTGAATTACTAAGTTGCTGTGCATTCGAAGGTATCTCTATTCCTTCCCATGTATTATATATATTCCCTTGGCTTCTAATTTCAAAGTTTCCACAACAGTCATCTACGCCGCCTAAATAAACATAATAGTCGGTATCTTTATCCATATGAAAATTGAATTGCTTGTAGCCCTTATTAAGATCCATCTCTTTTATCTTTTCATAAGAATTGCCCGATTTTTTCCAAAATTCAAAGGTCATAAGAATCTTGTCTGATTCATAATCCTTCATTGTATATTCTTTATCTGGCCAGAATTCTATCCTATGCCAGTTTGTATCTGCTCCTTTGAAATGATACCAACCTGGTAATACATCATTTTCATTCGCCTTGTCTCTCCATTCTTTGATATCATTTGCATCGACTTTTCCGGGATTTGTATTACTGCCGTATGTCGTATTTGCCGATTGTTCTGCAGATTGATCTACAATTGTTTCCGCCTTCACACTTAATGGAACTGCGGAAGAAATGGTCGTTGCCACAACCACCGATAATAGTATTGATAGTATTCGTTTTTTCATACTCTTCCTCCTCGAATATTTATAAATATTTCTCCTTTTCGTCTGCTTCTTCTTGCGTTATAATTAAAAAAGGCTCTCAACAAGAGCGGGTTATCCATTATTTGTCCTCTCGATCCCATATAGCATGCCAGTCTTTGGCACTTTCCCACAAGAATACCTTTCCTTTGATCAGTCTTTGATTTTTATCTGCTTTGCGCAGAATTTCCATCTCATCCTCAGTCAAAAAATCTTCGGTTACCGCACGCAAATTTCCTGCATACTCATTTTCGTAAATTGAAAATGGAATCGGCACATGACCTCTTTGAACTGCCCGACATCTTTCTCGTTTCCATATGCTGCCGCACAATCAAACAGCCGATATCCAACCTTGATCGCATTATACACTGCATCTGCCGTCTCTTTAGACGAATACTTGTCATTGCCAAAAGTACCCATGCCAATTCCAGGTATGACCATTCCTTTGCTCAGTCTTCTCTGTGGCACAATTGCCGGTTCAATTCTTTCCACGCGCATGTCCTCCTAGTCTGTAAAAAATATGTCAGCTTACGCTGACCATAATCACACGCCAAGTCTCGCGGCTGCTCGACTTGAATATGTTGCTTATATAATAATTTTATTCTGTATATGAAGATGAAGCAATGTTTTTTTATGTTTTTGAGACACATTTCTATAGAATAAAAAATCCCAGAAGCCTAAGCTTCTAGGATTTTTATTTGAGTTAACGTTCCTAATCCGCGATCAGTGACGCAATTTCCTCTGCCGCAATTCCATACACCACATGCTCCATAATTTCTATCGGCAGCCTCTTTACCCATCGCTTAGTGCTTTACGCACTTGATGGTGTATATATAACACAAACATGTGTATGCAGACAAATTGCTATTTTTTATGTAAATATATAAATTGTCTATCTCGATATTTCAATGCGATAAAAGTATCTGCAGCTGCTTCTGGAAGTTACATGAAGATACATCGAATATAAAGAATATATCTGCAAGCCACATTGTCTAAACAATGTACATACTTAATGTATGTTGCATGGATATTCTTCCTAGGATCACCGCGCATCCTCGCGGATCATTTGCCGCAATCTGGGAGTCTGCTCGACTGAGAACCAAAAAAATCGCATACGGTTATCAGAAACGGTTGTCAGAGTACTCTCTACAAGAACATTTTAAGAAATGACATTTTAACGCAGTAAATTAAATGTGGCGAGAAACTCACCCTGAAAGTCCTAAAAGAACGTTTCCAGGTAAGCTCCTCGCCTATCCGGGAAGCACTGACACGCCTGACGCAGGATCAGCTTGTTTCTTATTATTCAAATATCGGTGTAAATGTCATTAGCTATACCGCTAACGATCTCCGGGAAATCTATTCTGGAAAATGAACGTAAAGCTGCTGCTCTTTCTGATGCAGAAACCTGGAATCATTATTCTTTTCGCAAATCAATACAGTCAGGAAACTCAGATTCAGACGCAGATTGATGACGAACATCAGACGATTTTTGACGCCTATAAAAATGGCGATATTGAAAAAGCCGCCCAAATGATGAAAAATCATCTGGACAACTCGCTCTTTCCTGATTCCAAATTTTGCAACATCTCGACAACTTGAAGTTCGTAACTCTATTCTTCCAACATAATAGTCTCTTCGTGTGTCTGAACATCCTCTGTGGTCGGGTAAGCAGAAAAAAATGCAATATTCATAACTATAAGAATAATACATACAACGATGATTACTGCAAAAGCTATTCCTATCGTTTTCCATATTCTTTTACGTTGACGATTTCTGATTGCCATCTGTTCAGCAATATGTGCTAGTTGCTCTGCATAAGCATTCTGTTTTTCTTCTGTTGTTTGCACCTCACTATCTACCTTTACTTCAAGCAACTGACTTGTTTGAACCTCTAATACATCTGCTAATTTTACAAATACTTCAGCATCTGGAACCGAATAGTTTTTCTCCCATTTTGAAATAGTCTGTCTTGTCACATGAAGTCTGTTGGCAATCTCTTCCTGTGTATATCCTTTTTTCTGTCGATAAGTTTTTATGTTTTCACCAAGCATCTCTAGTTACTCCTTTCGTTTGATAAAACTAGCATACTGATTAGCCATCAATACATCAAGCAACGCAAATTAACATTCATGCAACGCCCAATATTACAAGGATTCATTAAGTCCTCTACAAACTGGAATTGACATAACTCACTTAGATTGCTTATGCCAAACATATAAGTAGATAGCAAGGAACACTCTCGCAAAGCAGCTAATGATTATGCCTGCAATCAAAGCAGGATAATAACTTGTAATCAATCCTGTATCTGCTGTTACGATGAAGATAATACCAATAACGAATGCTATAACATAGATAATGGGCATAAATTTTTTCATAAAATCACCTCCTCGTCAACTCCAGATTTGTTACTCACATGACATTTCATTGAAATGATAACGGACAACATAGACTTGTTATGGATATCTTATCTTAACAAACAGTTTCAATTTTCCGTAAAACCTCTTATCTACTTTTACTTTTTTGTATGTCGTCTTTTCGGTGTTTCTTTGCTAGAGTTTCTTGTGGTTATCGCTTTTTCTTACATATTCTATAAACTGAGCTTCTGGCATTGGTCGTGCATAATAAAATCCCTGTATCTCATCGCACTTGATTTTTCGTAATACATCCAGTTGTTCTGTTGTTTCAACACCTTCAGCAAGTACCCTCATATTTAGGGCTTTTGATAATTTTATTATATGATCCACAAGAATTTTCACTCTCGTCTCACATACGTGATCGATCAGACACTTATCTATCTTGAGAACACTAAATGGCAGTCTGCTTATGCTTTCCATTGAAGAATACCCGGATCCAAAACAGTGTAGCAAGCATATCGTATGTAGAATCCTGATCCGAAGTAATACAAAAATACGCACACTTTTGTTCAGCAATATTAAAAAAGTTTAAGATTTCAATGGAGCAGATCCCATTAAAACATTTTACGTTAAAAAAGCAACTGTTGTATATCCTGTTATTCTATTTTTCTCTCTGACAAAAAAGGTACCGGAAACCACCATCAGGAGGTTTTCAGTACCTTTTTATAATCCATCTGTTTATTTGAGCAATCAGACCTGTTTTTGTTTATGTACAGTACCGAAATGTTTCATCTGTCAGTATCCTTGCAAATATCAGTCCCAGCGGCAATGCGGCAATAATCAGTATCGCTGATGCAAACCAGGACGCTGCCGGACCTAGGGACATGATTCCCAGATTATAAAACCCTCTGTAAAGATACATACCCGGAACCATTATCACAATAGATGGAACTCTGTCAGGGAAATTCTTGGATATCCTACTTTACTTTTAATCAGCGATGCCAGGATTCCTGCTGTCAGTGCACCTACAAAAGCAGCTCCTGCAGGCGGTATGGCAGTCATATCAACCATCTCCAGTCGAAGAGTATTTGCAATGGCACCTATTCCTGCTGCTGTTGCAGCCAGCCGGACCGGGCTGTTAAACATAATTGAAAATCCAAATACCCCACAAAAACTTGTAATAAGACGAAGTAAAATCCAAGCTCCAACTGGTAAAGATATTTTCAGGAAATCAACTGGCTACAAATGAAGGATTAATGCCATAAGCCAGGCCGCCATGGTTGCTACCAAAATCACAATCAATGCATACATCAGTCGCTCTGTCCCGGACCGCATATCCAATTTGGCAAGGTCAATTCCACTGGTAATAAATGGAAAACCCAGGATAATAAACAACATCGCACAGATATACCCTGCCTCGTGCTGGATGGAAATCCCAAACAGCATCTCACCAATTTTGAGAAGTCCCGCATAAACAAGACATGCAAGTGATACAGAAGACACAATACACAAAAATAAAGTAAAATGATGTTTACTCAGTTTACAACGAAGAAAATTTCCAATTCCTGCACCTATAAAAGCGCAGAACATTTCAATGGGGCCTCCACCAAGCAGGAAAGTAAATCCGCCGCAGGCCAGAGCAGCCGCAAAACCAAGTGCAATCGGTGAGTACAGTCCATGAATTTTTTCTATGTTATCAAGCAGTCCATGTAATTCCTCACCTGACATATCTTTTCCGTCAACTTCAAATTCCTGGATAAAATGCTCCAGCCGATTTAATTTTGATGTATTTACTCCTGTATTGGTCAGACAAAGAGATTGGGAAAAGCCATCCTGACCATCAAAACAGGTATACTCTATGGACATCAGACCTATATCTGCTGTACAGGTAATTCCCATAATTTCAGCAAGTGTATTCATAGAACTTCTGACCCGCCAGGCACCAGTTCCACAGGAAAGTAACATAATCCCAACTCGTCCAATAATGGATGCCTTTTCTGTAAGACTTGCCTGTGTAACAGGAACATTGGCGCCATCTTCATCTGTATATTCATGCCAAGATATATCCATATGGTTTTTTCTTATTAATTGCTGCATTTTATTCACACCCCAGCTGTTTTGTTTTTAGGATCATTTTTCAGAGCCTTTATTTCTGCCAGGATTGCCTCACGACATCCAAGACCGATACCGTTGGCAAGCTCAACTGTTTTTTTCATTTCATGTTCAAAATGGCAGAACGGAAGAAAAATTCCAAGTTTGCTGGTGTTTTTTTCAACTCCGTTCTCATCACGTCTTCCATAATACATTAATGCCCGGGGCAGCTGTTCCTGTAATTTCATCAGATATTTCCATATAATGGCATAAGATCTCTCTTCGTTAATCTCCAGTGTAACAGATTCCGGAAATTCAAAAAGCATAAGAATTCCTGTGTGTTCTGAAATTCTGAATGTCTCAATCTCCCCCTTCTCATTATAACCATGTTTTTCCCGAAATCCGTCCGCCATGTACATATGATAATCCGGTATCTCATCCTGCTGTTCATACAGCTTATGAAACATTTTGTATTTTTTCGCACAGGCATGCTGATGTGACCCAGACAACAGATCTCCATTTTCGTCCGTAAGAAATATGGGATTTTCCACACCCTTATCATTAAAACGTATCGAAATTAGAAACGAATTTCGCAGAAGATCAAATACACTGCTGTTGCAGACTGCCATCATAAATGCAGACAGATCTTTATTTTCGTATGCAGTAAATAGAGCTGCCGCAAAAACAGTTCCCGGAATGTCTGTTCCTGCACCTTCACTTTCTTCCGCTGATGGAATTGCTTCAAAAAACGTATCTTTTAAACGTTCGCATGCATGAGGGTTTTTGAGAATCTCATCAAATATCTGTTCTGCTTTTTCTTCCCTTGGAAAAATCGTGCTCATAATAAAGCCTCCTTTTGTGCCCTATTATAAAAGCATCGTTATAAAATGTAAATTTCATCTCTTGTATATTAAATATAACAAAAGCTTATGCCAGATCCCGGTTCATTGACTGATGCACATGTTTTCTTACGAAGCAGAAGCACACTGCCTGCATGAGGATCGTAAGGATCCAGGATACCGGATAGGAAATAAACAGGAAACTCAAAGACCTGTGTGCAGGGAAAAGTCCGAAGATCCACACAATCCTGGTTCCTACGGTACCGATAATCGAAAGAATCATAGGTACTCCGGAATATCCCATTCCCCGGAGGGCTCCCGGGAGCAGATCCATAATACCACAACAGAAATATGGTACTGTAGTAAAGGCAAGGACTTCCACGCCACAGCGGATTACATCTGCATCACTGGTGTAGATCTTCAGAAGTTCCGGTCCAAAGAAATACGCTCCACAGCCAAGGGTCAGTGCCACACCGACAGAAAGGATCATACAGTCCAGAAGTACTCTGTCCATTCTTTTCAGTTTCTTTACTCCATAGTTCTGACTGGTGAAACTCATACAGGACTGGGTGACTGCATTGACAGACATATAGAGAAAGCCAAAAATATTATTGGCAGCAGTATATCCTGCCATTGCCACAGAACCAAAAGAGTTTACAGAAGACTGCAAAAGAGCATTGGACAGGTTGATCACTGTACTCTGGATACCTGCCGGTATTCCTACCTGGAAGATCTGCTTCAGATACTGTGTTTTGATTCCTAATTTTGAAAAATACAGCCGGTAACTGGTATTGGAAGTGTAGAGACAGCGAAGCACCAGAATACTGGAGATCAGCTGAGACACAATAGTTCCTATGGCTACACCTGCCACTCCCATATGAAACACAATAACCAGTACAAGGTTCAGAACTGCATTGGTCATACCTGAGATCACCAGGAAAAACAATGGTCTTTTGGTATCCCCTACTGCCCTTAATATGGCAGCTCCATAGTTATAAAGCATAAAGAAAGGCATTCCCAGAAAATAAATCCTCATATAAAGAACAGACTGGTCAATTACATCATTCGGAGTTCCCATAAGATTCAGTGCGAATCTTGCAAGCAATACTCCTGCCAGTGCCATAACAAGTCCACTGATCAGTGCCAGGGTAATAGATGTATGTACTGTCTCTGACATTTCTTTCTCTTTGCCAGAAGCATAAAAACGTGCTGCCAGAACGTTCGCACCCAGAGAGATCCCAATAAACAGATTGGTAAAAATATTGATCAGCGCTGTGGTAGAACCAACTGCTGCCAATGCCTGACTTCCGGTAAATCTTCCCACCACAATGATGTCTACTGCATTAAATAGAAGCTGCAGGATTCCAGACAACATTAATGGCAATGAAAAGGATATCAGTTTGTCCATCAACGTTCCATTGCACATATCAATTTCGTATTTATTATTTTTCATTTTCCTCACTCCATTAAATCTTATCCATCTATTTTAGTATAACACCTTTTTTTATAATTCAAAATACAAATTTCTCTCAGAACATGTTATACTTATAAAAAATCAAACTACATTTAATAAAAAAGAGGATTTATTATTATGAGATACAAAGATGAATTAAGAATTGCCGGGGTTACCGCACTGTTTTGTTGTGCCATGCTTATGATCACCGCTGTAGTTCCCAAGGATACCACTGTAGCCAAAGCACGAAAGACTTTCAAAGAAGCTCCGGAGACTGCTGCTGATGCTGAAGCACAGGCTCAGAGCGAAGCCGAAGATGCTGGCTTCACTGTCTATACAGAAGACAGCAATTATGACTATGAAGATAACAGTTACGATGATTCCGGCTCTGATGATACCAGTACAGATACTTCTGACTCTGATTCTTCAGGCGATACTACTTACGATCCTTCTTATGACGACAGCACAACTGATAATACAGAGGATAATGTGATCGAAGATGATTCTTCCGGCGATTACGATACTTCGGATACAGATACCAGCGACAGTGACGATGGAACGGAAGATGATACAGAGTTTGATTATCCTACAGAGGAAGAAACATTCCCGTCGGATTATGCTGACACCGGTGACTATACCGGCACAGACGTTTATACAGATAACAACTGGCAGTTATTTTGACGCCAACAAAGGGGCTGTCGGGAAATAGATAGTTCCAAAGCAGGGAGGGTATGACTCACAACGAGTCATACCCTCCCTGAATTTATCTGAAAAAAGAAAAAAAGATGGCTAACGACAACCATCTTTCTCTCCGTTACATGTTATAATGTAACTATGCTAACAACTAATTATTATAACGATTTTTTTGAGTTTGGGCAACAGAAAATTAACTTTAGTTTCTTCGAATTGAGTTTACCTGACGACGATCCAGTCTATACCCTGAAAAAAGTGATGGAGGAATTAGATTTTTCTGGCTTGTTAGCCAATTGTTCAGATAAGGGAAGAACCGGGTACAACCCAATTATGATGTATGCTGTAGTTACCTATGCAAATATGCGTGGAATACGTTCTGTTGACCGTATTGTTGATCTGTGTGAAAGAGACCTTGCTTTTATCTGGCTGACGCGCGGACAAAAACCGAAACGTGATGCTTTTTATGACTTTAAAAACAGGAAGCTGACATCTGATGTCCTGGATGACCTGAATTACCAGTTTATGCGGCGGCTGCAGAAAGAAGGGCTAGTCACATTAAAAGAACTTTTTATTGACGGTACAAAGATAGAGGCAAAGGCAAACCGTTATACTTTTGTATGGCGCGGAAGCATCAATTACCATCTGGCAGGACTTCTGGACTCTATCGACCAGCTTTTTGAAAAATATAATTCTTTTTTGCAGGAGAATGATTATGGAACAAAGTACGAGCTGGGAAATGCACAGATGTTTGTGATCGAAGGGATGGATAACGTTCGGGAAGTGATCGAAAAGAACAGAAAACGAAAGCTTGTAAAACATAAAAAGCTTTCAAATAACCGTATTATAGAGATCGATAACTGTTCACCGCTTGAAATACGGAAACTCCAGAACAATCTCACGCTGATCGCAGACAACGAGGGAATCGAATTTGTTTACGGAAAAGGAAAAAGAAAACCTGCACTTCAACAAGCTGCATGAGGAACTGGAACAATGCGGAAAACGACTGATGGAATATAAAGAATGCTTTGAGATCATGGGAAAAGACAGAAACAGTTATTCCAAAACAGATCTGGAAGCGACTTTTATGCGTATGAAAGAAGATTACATGCTGAACGGACAGTTAAAGCCAGCATATAATGTTCAGATCGCGGTAGAGAATTATTATATCGTACATGGATATGTAAGCAGCGACCGCACCGATTATAATACCCTGATCCCGGTCCTTGAAAAACATAAGAATGCTTTCGGGAGTATTCTGGAAGAAGTAACTGCGGACAGCGGGTACTGTAGTGAAAAAAATCTGCTTTA
>OGRN01002621.1_pt1 | contig 13633 bp, 9 predicted proteins | sample 1553401 | NCBI WGS metagenome assembly OGRN01 (sample SAMEA2580096, study PRJEB22360) | human gut metagenome | biome: human gut; feature: human-associated habitat; material: faeces | place: Denmark | collected 2008/2010 | reverse complement strand
TGCAGCACAGGGGACAGGAGTCCTGCGGAATGGCCGTTTCAAGGACGGACGGAGAAAGAGGAAACGTACAGTTCCATAAAGATCTCGGACTGGTAAGCGAAGTTTTGCGAAAAGATGTTGTACATAATATGAATGGTGATATTGGAATCGGACATGTTCGTTATTCCACCACCGGAGAATCTGTCGCAGAGAATGCACAGCCGCTGGTACTTTCTTATATCAAGGGAAGTCTGGCACTTGCGCACAACGGAAATCTGGTTAATACAGAAGCTCTGAAATGGGAGTTGATTCAGACAGGCGCAATTTTCCATACAACTACCGACTCAGAGGTTATCGCGTTCCATATCGCAAGAGAACGTGTGCATTCTGCCACTGTAGAGGAAGCAGTACATAAAACCGTAGAGAAGATCCGCGGAGGATATGCTCTTGTGATCATGAGCCCCCGGAAGCTGATCGGTGCCCGTGATCCTTACGGACTGAAACCCCTCTGTCTTGGAAAAAGAGATAATGCCTATGTCCTTGCATCTGAAAGCTGCGCGCTGACATCTGTAGGAGCGGAATTTATCCGTGATATTGAACCGGGTGAGATCGTCACGATCACCAAGAACGGACTGAAATCCAGTAAACTGACTGAGAAGAAAAAGCATGCTCATTGTGTTTTTGAATATATTTATTTTGCAAGACTGGATAGCACCATGGATGGCGTGAAAATCTATGATGCAAGGATCCGTGGAGGAAAATCTCTTGCAAAATCCTATCCGGTAGAAGCGGACCTGGTGACCGGTGTACCGGAATCCGGACTTCCGGCAGCAAAAGGCTATTCTGAGGAATCCGGAATCCCGTTTGGCTTTGCGTTCTATAAAAACAGTTACATTGGAAGAACTTTTATCAAGCCTACACAGCAGGAGAGAGAGTCCAGTGTCCATCTGAAGCTGAGCGTTCTGGAATCCGTGGTGAAGGGGAAGAGAATCGTTCTGGTGGATGATTCCATTGTCCGCGGAACTACCATTGCCAATCTGATCCACATGCTGAAAGAAGCAGGAGCAAAAGAAGTCCATGTACGTATCAGCTCCCCGCCATTTTTACATCCCTGTTATTTTGGTACCGATGTGCCGTCCAATGACCAGCTCATCGCAGCACAGCACAGCACGGAAGAAATCCGTAAGATGATCGGTGCAGACTCCCTGGGTTATATGCAGATCGATTATCTGGAAGGCATGGCAGGTGGACTTCCGCTGTGTAAAGCATGTTTTGATGGCAATTATCCGATGGAAATACCGGCAGAAATCAAACAGGATTAATGAACTATGTGGAATTAATCTCACAGTAAAAAATAATGGATTGAAAAACGAAAATGTAAAAACTGCACAATAAATATATAAAAAACCCGGATTTTGTCATATAAAATCCGGGTTTTTATAGAAAGACTCTTAAAAACGATAAAAAACATCAACTTGACAAATCTGACAACATGAGACATAATGTGGAACAGCCAGATGAAAAAGGCCGCTGGTCTGGAATATACAGGAAAACAGCAAGGCCGAAAAAAGGCCGGTTTTTTGCCGAGATAAAAGAGAGGATGATATTTATGTCTAAAAAAATTAGATTGAATGCGACAGAGGATGTTAAAGAATTTGTTAAGGCTGCAAGTAAATGTGATTTTGATGTAGATATTTCATATAACAGAATTTTAATTGATGCAAAATCTATTCTTGGAATCCTCAGCATGGATCTGACCAGAGTTCTTACAGTAACCTGTCATGGCGAGGATCATGAGTTTGATCGTTTCCTTCAGAAATATGCAGTTGCCTGACAGACAGTGCAGAGACAGACAAGATATGAAAGACATAAAAAGAAAAGGCAGACGTGACTGCAGAGACAGGAGATCAGTTTGAAATCCTCAGCAGGCGTCTGTTTTTTCTTCGCATCCATTTCATAGGAAGAAATTCCGCAGACTATATGAAAAATCAGTTATTGACAAATAAAAAAAAATAGTTTATAGTAAACCATATTTTATATGAAAGATAACTGACAAAGGCGTCAGGAACGGATACCACAGGGGAATTCTCACCCCTTGGAATCTGTTCCGGACGCCTTTTTGTTGTGGGACACAAAATGGAGGAGGAAATCGAAGATGGCAGTAAAGTATGTTTTTGTAACAGGTGGAGTTGTTTCCGGTCTGGGAAAAGGAATTACCGCAGCGTCTCTTGGGCGCCTTCTGAAAGCCAGAGGGTATCAGGTGACCATGCAGAAATTTGATCCCTACATTAATATTGACCCGGGAACTATGAATCCCATTCAGCATGGAGAGGTTTTTGTAACGGATGACGGTACAGAGACTGACCTTGACCTTGGACATTATGAGCGTTTCATTGATGAAAGCCTTGACAAAAATTCCAATGTGACAACCGGTAAGATTTACTGGTCTGTTCTTCAGAAAGAGCGTCATGGTGATTTCGGCGGAGGTACCGTTCAGGTGATCCCGCATATTACCAATGAGATCAAGAGCCGTTTTTACAGAGCAAAATCCGCAGACGAAGACAGAATTGCCATCATCGAGGTTGGTGGTACAGTCGGTGATATTGAGAGCCAGCCGTTCCTGGAATCCATCCGTCAGTTCCAGCATGATGTGGGACATGACAATGCGATCCTTATCCATGTAACTCTGATCCCGTATCTCCGTGCTTCCGGAGAGATGAAGACCAAACCCACCCAGGCCAGTGTAAAAGAACTTCAGGGAATGGGAATCCAGCCGGATGTCCTGGTATGCAGAAGTGAATATCCTCTTACCGAGGATATCCGTGGAAAGATCGCCCTGTTCTGTAATGTGCCTGTAAGCAATGTGCTTCAGAATCTGGATGTGGAATATTTATATGAAGCTCCTCTTGCAATGGAGAGAGAAAAGCTTGCAGACGTAGTACTGCAGAGCTTAAGACTGGAGAATCGCAAACCAGATCTTACAGACTGGGAAAATATGGTAGAAAATCTCCGCCACCCGGATAAAACTGTGAAAATCGCCATGGTTGGTAAATATACACAGCTTCATGATGCATACTTGAGTGTTGTGGAAGCACTGAAGCATGGCGGGATCTCTTGCCGTGCAAAGGTTGATATCACCTGGGTGGACTCCGAAGAACTCAATGAAAAAAATTTGGATCAGACTCTTCATTCTGTAGATGGAATCTTGGTTCCGGGAGGATTCGGAAACCGTGGTACAGAAGGAATGATCCTTGCGGCACAGTATGCAAGAGTTCATAAAATCCCATACCTTGGGATCTGCCTGGGAATGCAGATGGCTATTGTGGAATTTGCCCGCCATGTGCTTGGATATGAAGATGCCAACAGTATTGAGCTGGCACCGGAAACAACACATCCGGTCATTGCCCTGATGCCGGATCAGGAGGATGTGGAAGATCTTGGAGGAACTCTTCGTCTTGGAAGTTATCCGTGTGTGCTTGCAGAAGGCTCCAGATCCTATGAGCTTTTTGGAAAGAAAGAGATCCAGGAACGTCACAGACATCGTTATGAGGTAAACAACGCATTCCGTAAGGAACTGGACGAAAAGGGAATGTCCATTGTAGGAACATCCCCGGATGCTCACATTGTTGAGATGATCGAAATTGCCGGACATCCGTTCTTTGTGGGAACACAGGGACATCCGGAATTTAAATCCAGGCCAAACCATGCACATCCACTGTTTCGTGGATTTGTGCAGGCGGCAGTTGATAAAAAGACGGCAGAAGAAGCTGCAATGAAAGGATGAGAAAAATGAGAGAAGTAGCAAATCAGCAGCAGGGCCTCTACCGCCCTGAATTTGAACATGATAACTGCGGTATCGGAGCCGTTGTTAATATAAAAGGAAAGAAAACACATGATACAGTTGCCAATGCTCTTAAGATCGTAGAGAATCTTGAGCATCGTGCTGGTAAGGATGCAGAAGGAAAAACCGGTGATGGTGTCGGTATCCTTCTTCAGATCTCCCACAAATTTTTTAAGAAGGTCTGTAAAAAAGAAGGCTTTGATATCGGCGGAGAGAGAGAATATGGTGTAGCCCAGCTCTTTTTCCCGCAGCAGGAGATCAAACGTGCCCAGGCAAAGAAGATGTTCGAGATCATCGTGGAAAAAGAGGGTCTGGAGCTTCTTGGATGGCGTACAGTACCGGTCTTCCCGGAGGTTCTTGGTCATAAAGCGAAAGAGTGCATGCCGTGCATTATGCAGGCATTTGTTAAAAAACCGGAGGATGTGGAAAAAGGTCTTGCCTTTGACCGTATGCTTTACATCGCACGTCGTGAATTTGAACAGAGTAATGATAATACTTACGTAGTTTCCATGAACAGCCGTACCATCGTATACAAAGGTATGTTCCTGGTAGGACAGCTCCGTACCTTCTTTGGCGATCTTCAGAGCCAGGATTACGAGTCTGCCATTGCAGTGGTACATTCCCGTTTCAGTACCAACACGAATCCAAGCTGGGAGAGAGCACATCCGAACCGTTTCATCGTACATAACGGTGAGATCAACACGATCCGCGGAAACGCCGATAAGATGCTTGCACGTGAGGAAAACATGGAGTCTCCGTATCTGAAGGATGAGCTTCACAAGGTCCTTCCTGTAGTTAACCGCAATGGTTCTGACTCTGCAATGCTTGACAATACCCTGGAATTCCTGGTTATGAGTGGAATGGATCTTCCACTTGCAGTGATGATCACGATTCCGGAGCCATGGGCAAACAACGATACGATTTCTCAGGAGAAGAGAGATTTTTATCAGTACTATGCGACTATGATGGAGCCATGGGACGGTCCTGCGTCCATTCTGTTCTCTGATGGTGATGTGATGGGAGCGGTTCTTGACAGAAACGGTCTTCGTCCATCCAGATACTATATCACATCGGATGGCTATATGATCCTTTCCTCCGAGGTTGGTGTTCTTCCTGTGGATGAGGAGAAGATCGTATTAAAAGAACGTCTTCATCCGGGAAAAATGCTTCTGGTTGATACCGTTCAGGGTCGTGTCATTGATGACAATGAGCTCAAAGAAAAATATGCGAAAAAACAGCCTTATGGTGAGTGGCTGGACAGCAATCTGGTACAGCTTCGTGATATCAAGATCCCGAATCAGAGAGTTGTCGAATACACTCCGGAGGAGAGAGCGCGCCTTCAGAAAGCCTTCGGATATACTTATGAGCAGTACCGTACTTCGATCCGAAACATGGCATTAAACGGCGCAGAAAGCATCGGAGCCATGGGACATGATACTCCCCTTGCGGTATTTTCCAAGGAACATTATCCGTTGTTCGATTATTTCAAGCAGCTTTTTGCACAGGTAACAAACCCGCCGATCGATGCGATCCGTGAGGAGATCGTTACTTCTACAAGTGTATATGTAGGAAAAGACGGAAATCTTCTGATCCAGAAGCCGGAGAACTGTCAGGTGCTGAAGATCAACAATCCGATCCTGACCAACACCGATATGCTGAAGATCAAGAATATGAAAAAGGACGGCTTCAAGGTTGTAACACTTTCTACATTATATTATAAGAGCACAAAGCTTGAACGTGCCATTGACCGTCTGTTCGTAGAGGTAGACAAAGCCTTCCGTGAGGGAGCAAACATCCTGGTCCTTTCTGACCGCGGTGTGGATGAGAACCATATGCCGATCCCGTCCCTGCTGGCGGTTTCCGCAGTACATCAGCATCTTGTAAAAACAAAGAAGAGCACTTCCCTTGCCCTGATCCTGGAGTCCGGTGAGCCGAGAGAGGTACATCATTTCGCAACACTCCTCGGATATGGTGCAAGTGCAGTCAATCCGTATCTGGCACTGGATACGATCCATGAGCTGATCGATACACATATGCTGGATAAGGACTATTACGCAGCCGTTGATGATTACAATCATGCGGTGATCAGCGGTATCGTAAAGATCGCTTCCAAGATGGGTATTTCCACTATCCAGTCCTATCAGGGATCTCAGATCTTTGAGGCAATCGGAATTTCCCAGGATGTGATCGATCGTTACTTTACAGGAACCGTAAGTCGTGTAGGCGGAATCACATTGGAAGATATCGAGGATAATGTAGAAAAACTTCATTCTGAGGCATTTGATCCCCTTGGACTTGCCACAGATCTTACTCTGGACAGCGTAGGTGCCCATAAGATGAGAAGCCAGGGTGAGGAGCACAAATATAACCCGCGTACCATTCATCTTCTCCAGCAGTCCACAAAACAGGGCAGCTATGAGATGTTCAAGGAATATACAAAGCTGGTAGATGACGAGGGTCATGGAAACTTAAGAGGTCTTCTGGACTTTAAGTTTGCCAAGGAGCCTATTCCGATCGACCAGGTTGAGAGTGTTGAGGATATTGTAAAACGATTTAAGACAGGTGCCATGTCCTACGGTTCTATTTCCCAGGAAGCACATGAGACACTGGCTATTGCCATGAACCATCTCCATGGAAAATCCAACACCGGTGAGGGTGGTGAAAGTGATGAGCGTCTGGATTCAGCAGGAACAGACAATGACCGCTGCTCTGCGATCAAACAGGTAGCCAGCGGACGTTTCGGCGTTACCAGCCGTTATCTGGTTTCCGCAAGAGAGATCCAGATCAAGATGGCACAGGGTGCAAAGCCGGGTGAGGGCGGACATCTTCCTGCAAAGAAGGTATATCCGTGGATCGCAAAAACCCGTCATTCCACACCGGGAGTCAGCCTGATCTCTCCGCCGCCACATCATGATATCTATTCTATCGAGGATCTGGCAGAATTGATCTATGACCTGAAAAACGCCAATAAATATGCGGATATTTCCGTAAAGCTGGTTTCTGAGGCGGGTGTTGGTACGGTTGCAGCCGGTGTTGCAAAGGCCGGTGCACAGACTGTTCTGATCTCCGGATATGACGGAGGTACAGGAGCAGCGCCAAGAAGCTCTATCCATAATGCAGGACTTCCATGGGAGCTTGGACTTGCAGAAGCACACCAGACCCTTATCAAGAACGGTCTTAGAAACAAGGTCGTTATCGAAACAGACGGAAAGCTCATGACAGGCCGTGATGTTGTTATCGCAGCGATCCTTGGCGCAGAGGAGTTCGGCTTTGCTACCGCTCCGCTGATAACACTTGGCTGTGCAATGATGAGAGTATGTAATCTTGATACTTGCCCATTTGGTGTTGCAACACAGAACCCGGAGCTTAGAAAGAAGTTCCCCGGCAAGCCTGAATATGTAATGAATTTTATGATATTCGTGGCTTCCGAGCTTAGAGAATATATGTCAAAGCTTGGCGTAAGAACAGTTGACGAGCTTGTGGGAAGAATTGACCTTATCAAGCCAAAGGCTGGTATCACAGGCACTGCGGCACAAGTTGACCTTTCTAATATCATCAACTCTGATTACGTTTCAGAAAAGGTAGAATACAACAAGAAATCCAAGTATGACTTCAAGCTTGAAAACACTCTTGATGAAAAGGTACTCATGAAGGAGTTTGAGAAAAACCTTAAGAGTGGTGAGAAGAAGTCTATCACAGTAAATGTCAAGAACACAGACCGTTCATTCGGTACTATCTTCGGTTCAGAGATAACAAGAAAGTATTATAACACACTTGCTGACGATACATACAAGATAGTCTGCAACGGCTCAGGCGGACAGAGCTTCGGCGCATTTATCCCGAACGGCTTGACCCTCGAGCTTGTGGGCGACTCTAACGATTATTTCGGCAAGGGACTTTCAGGCGGTAAGCTCGTTGTTTATCCTCCAAAGGATTCCACTTTCAAAGCCGAGGACAATATCATTATCGGTAACGTTGCACTTTACGGCGCAACAAGCGGTAAGGCGTTCATCGACGGTGTTGCAGGCGAGCGTTTCTGCGTAAGAAACTCAGGCGCAGTGGCAGTTGTCGAGGGCGTTGGCGACCACGGCTGTGAGTATATGACAGGCGGCTGTGTGGTAGTTATCGGCAAGACGGGCAAAAACTTTGCGGCAGGTATGTCGGGCGGTGTAGCTTACGTTCTTGACGAGGACAGACACCTTTACACAAGACTCAACAAGGAAATGGTACTTTTCTCTGAGGTCAAGGAGAAGTACGATATAATTCAGCTCAAAGACCTTATCCAGCAGCACGTTGACGCAACAGGCTCTGAAAAGGGCAAGCGTATTCTTGATAACTTTGAGGAATATCTGCCTAAGTTCAAGAAGATAATCCCTCACGATTACAAGAAGATGATGTCTGCTATAGCTTCAATGGAAGAAAAGGGTATGAGTAGTGATCAGGCGCAGATAGAAGCATTCTATCAGATCATCAACGGCAAGCAGTAAGCCTGCGCACATGAGATATTGTACTTTTAAAAACGAAAGGAGGATATACTTGCCGTGAAAGCAAGTATAGTTGAGATATGGGAAAGCCAACTGGTTTTATGGACTATAAGCGTGAGGACGCAGCAGCGTTCTCCGTTGAGGAACGTATAAAGAATTTTAATGAATTTCACACTCCTCTTTCAAAGGAGGAGCAGCAGAAGCAGGGAGCAAGATGTATGGACTGCGGTGTGCCGTTCTGTCAGGCAGGAATGAAGATAGGCAACGCATTTTCAGGCTGTCCGCTTAACAATCTTATCCCTGAATGGAACGACCTTATATACAAGGGCAACTGGGAGCAGGCATATTACAGACTTCATATGACGAACAATTTTCCTGAGTTCACATCAAGAGTTTGTCCTGCACTTTGCGAAAAAGCCTGCACCTGTGGAGCTAATGGCGACGCTGTTACCACAAAGGCTAACGAATACGGCATTATCGAAAATGCCTATGCCTGCGGATATGCTTCCGCAAGAGTGCCAAAGGTAAGAACGGGAAAGACTATCGCTGTTATAGGCTCAGGCCCGTCAGGTCTTGCTGCCGCTGACCAGCTCAATCAGAGAGGTCACAGTGTAACAGTTTTCGAGCGTGAGGACAGAGTGGGCGGTCTGCTTATGTACGGCATACCGAACATGAAGCTTGAAAAGCAGATAATCGAGCGCAAGATAAACATAATGAAAGAAGAGGGCATCGAGTTCCGCACAGGCGTTAATGTGGGCAAGGATATCACAGCGACTGAGCTTCTCAAGGACTTCGACAGAGTAATACTTTGTTGTGGTGCTTCAAACCCTAGAGATATCAAAGCCGAGGGCAGAGATGCAAAGGGTATCTATTTTGCAGTGGATTTTCTGAAATCCACAACTAAGGCGCTGCTGAACAGCGGTCTTACGGATAAAAACCACATTTCCGCAAAGGGCAAGAACGTCATGGTAATAGGTGGCGGAGATACAGGAAATGACTGCGTTGGTACAAGCGTAAGACATGGCGCAAAGAGCGTTTTGCAGCTTGAAATGATGCCAAAGCTTCCTGACACGAGAGCCGAGAACAACCCATGGCCGCAGTGGCCAATGGTCTGCAAGACAGATTACGGTCAGGAGGAAGCCATCGGTGTGTTCGGACATGACCCGAGAGTTTATCAGACAACTGTCAAGGAGTTTCTCAAAGACAAAAAGGGCAATCTTAAGGGTGCAGTGCTTGTAAAGCTCTCACCGGAGAAAGACCCTAAGTCAGGCAGAACGATAATGAAGCCTGTTGAGGGCAGCGAATACAAGGTAGAAGCCGAGCTTGTTCTTATTGCGGCAGGCTTTCTGGGATCTGAAAGCTATCTCACAAAGGCTTTTGGCGTTGAGGTAGACGGCAGAACGAATATCGCAACAGCCGACGGCACACATCAGACGAACGTGAAGAACGTCTTTGCCGCAGGCGACGTGCGCAGAGGACAGTCACTTGTAGTATGGGCTATCAGAGAGGGCAGAGATGTTGCCCGTGAGGTGGATAAGAGCCTTATGGAGTATACAAATCTGTAATACGAGATAAAAATATAACACCGTCCGAGGAGTTCGGGCGGTGTTTTTTGTGTGTAGGGTATCGTACCCATGGGCGGCGACAAAAAATCCGCTACCATAAATGATAGCGGATCTGGGTGCAGGGACACGTCCCTGCTGGAGCTGCTAACCGGGCTTGAACCGGTGACCTCGTCCTTACCAAGGACGTGCTCTACCTACTGAGCCATAGCAGCAAACCAATTACAATAATATATTATACACTATCTCTGCCGCTTTGTCAAGCCCTTTTTACAACTTTTTTACTCTATTCCCTCATCATCATCGTCATCTGCCTGAACACTTGGGTCGTAATCATCATATGTGTCCATAAAATTGTACTTCTTGCCCTTGTATTCGTATTGTATCACAGTGCGCAGATTGACGTTATAAACGCTCTTGAAAATATTGTTTTCGATGTTGGGATTGGTGGCACGAAACTTTGCTATAAGCTCCTTCATTTCCTGCCGCTTTGATACTTCACCTTTTTTCTCTAGCCCCTCGTAGCTCTCAGTGAAACGGCAGGCACAGCGGATAAAATGCAGATCGTTCTGCTCCACCCAGCGGATAATGTCCGCCTCTTTCACCATGTACAGTGGTCTGATAAGCTCCATGCCTGCGTAGTTCCTCGAGTGTAGCTTCGGCATCATAGTCTGAATCTGTCCTCCGTATACCATGCTCATGAGTATGGTTTCTATAACATCATCAAAATGATGTCCCAAAGCTATCTTGTTGCACCTAAGATCCTGCGCAAATTTGTAAAGCCAGCCACGTCTCATTCTTGCACAAAGATAGCATGGGTTGCGTTTTGTGTTGTATGCAATGTCAAAAACTTTCGTCTCAAACATCTTTATGGGTATTCCCATAAGCGCCGCATTGTCGATTATCCTCTGCCTGTTTGTGTCACTGTAACCGGGGTTCATTACAATAAATTCTAGCCCTATGTCCATGCCCTGATATTTCTGCAAATGCTGCATACACTTAGCAAGAAGCATTGAGTCCTTGCCGCCTGATATGCACACCGCTATTTTGTCCCCCGGCTTTATCATATCGTAACGTTCATATCCCATAACGAACTTGTTCCATATATCTCTGCGAAAATCAGTAACGATGCTCCGCTCTATCTTCTGCTGTGGCGTCAATATTCTTGACATCTCAAACTCTCCTTAAAATAATCAAATTACTAATTAAATTCTACTATTTTTATGGGAATTTGTCAACCATATTCGTGTTGACATTGTATTGTCATATTGTTATAATATAATAAAGTATTAAAGCAGGAGGATATCATGAGCGAAAATATAGAACGTGAGATAAAAATTTCTCTCACACAGGAGCAGTACAAGACCGCTGAAAAGCTTTTTCAGTGGGGCAAAATAATAGAGCAGACCAATTTTTATTATATTCCACAGCAGGATACGGGCATGACAAGTATCCGTGTCAGGCAGATAGGCGAAAAATATTTTTTGCAGCTTAAAGCACCTATCTCCGAAAACGGTGCACTTCATGTGAAAAAAGAGTATGAACAACAGCTTGACAGCCTGCCAGAAAAGCTCACCGCACAGGAGCTTTCACAGCTTGTGGGGAGAGATTTCCCTACCGCTGACCTTGCAGGCTCTTTGTATACTCAGCGCAAGCTCTGCACCGATTTCGACCATGTGGAGATATGCCTTGACAAAAGCGAATATCTCGGCTTGACAGACTATGAGTTGGAGCTTGAATATACAGCCGACTATCCCGAAAAGCTTTTGGAGATACTGAAAAATGCAGGTATCACACAGGGAGAAGCGGTAATAGGCAAGTATGCAAGGTTCATGGAAAGAGCCAAAAAGCTGGGCAAGTGCTGATTTTCGCCTATCTGCGGTCATTTTCTATGAAAAAGCACCCACAGCCTGCAAAGGTTTGGGCAATAATGATAATTGACAGTGACGTTATAATATGTTATTATATTAAAGTGTTAAAACGTATGAAATGGTATTTTGACGATACCCGAAAGGAAGTTAATAATGAAAAGATCTATTTTTAAGACTATCGCATCACTTTCCGCTGCTGCCATGATGCTTTTGGCTGTAGGCTGCGGAAGCACATCTGATTCTTCATCAGCAGCAGGCACAAACAGCACAGCTGCTGCAACAGGCGAGGATAACTCACTTCAGAAAGTTCTCGACTCAGGCAAGCTTGTGCTTGGTCTTGACCCAACATTCAAGCCAATGGGCTACACAGACGAGAACGACAACATCGTAGGCTTTGATATCGACGTTGCAAAGGAAGTTTGCTCAAGACTTGGTGTAGAGCTTGAAACTTACTCTGTAAACTGGGATACAAAGGAGCAGGACCTTAATGCCGGCACAATAGATTGTATCTGGAACGGCCTTTCTGTCAGCGATGAGAGAAAGAAAGTAATGCTCATGAGCGAGCCTTACATGAAGAATGAAATGGTGTTCGTTGTAAACGGCTCAAGCGACGTTGCTTCACAGGCTGATCTTGCAGGCAAGAACATTGCCGTACAGAACGGCTCAACAGCACAGGAAACACTTCTTGCATCTGACGTTGTAGCAAATGGTGCGACAACAACAGAGCTTGCAACAAATGTTGAAGCCCTCCAGCAGTTGGAGCTTAACATGGTAGACGCAGCGTTCCTTGACTCAGTAGTTGCAAACTACGAGATATCCACATCAGGCAAGGATTACAAGGTGCTTCCTGACGGCCTTGACCCAGAGGAGTACGCTATCGGCTTCAGACTTGGCGATCAGGCACTTTGCGACAAGATCGAGGAGATCCTTCACGAAATGAAGCAGGACGGCAAGCTTGCTGAGATATCAACAACTTGGTTCGGAAGCGACATCACGACCATAGAATAATCACAAAAACATTCAATCGGACAGTCTTCGGGCTGTCCGATTTTTTTGCTTTATTAAGTTTTTTTGCGTGTCATATCTTTAGAAAATAAAAAGTCTCGCAAACAACGTGTTTACGAGACTTTTTGGCGGAGAACCGTAATTTTGATAGAAACCATCAAAGGGGGTGCAACTTCGGTTCAGAGGGGGGTGCAGTTCTCGATTTGAGGGGGTGCATTGTTTTTGACAACTCCACTGCCACTCCACGTCAAACCAGAATTTATAAATTAAGTTCTTCAATGAAATTTAGAATACGCTGCGTTGCCAACTCATCCCTGGACAGTTTTAGCAATCTATCAGCCGTAATCCATTTATAATTAGATGTTTCTCCTTCTTGCAAAACGATACTATCCTTATCTATATCCGTAATGCAAAGATACTCCACATAAAACGATTTATGGTTGTGGTGGAGCACCCTTCCTATTTCCACTAAATTATCGGAGGTAATTCCCGTTTCTTCATGAAGTTCTCTAGCGGCACAGGTTACAGGGGCTTCACCTTGTAAAGCAGAACCACCCGCTGTAGCCTCCCACATTCCGCCCAAATGCTTTCTTTTATCCCTTTGCATGATGAGATAACTTCCATCTATATGTCTAACGATTATTTCACAGACCAAATGAAAAAAACCTTCCGGGATTGCCTCTCCTCGAACCAGAGTTACACCTTGAATCTTTTTGAAATCTCTATCATAAGCGTCCCACAGTTCCATACTTCATTTTTCTCCATAAATTCCGATTTGTCTAACTCATTATAGCATAAAAATTCACCGCAATTCTATCAAAATTACGGTGGACTTATGGCGGAGAAGGAGGGATTCGAACCCTCGATGAGCTATTAACCCATACACGAGTT
>OGRN01002613.1_pt1 | contig 13655 bp, 8 predicted proteins | sample 1553401 | NCBI WGS metagenome assembly OGRN01 (sample SAMEA2580096, study PRJEB22360) | human gut metagenome | biome: human gut; feature: human-associated habitat; material: faeces | place: Denmark | collected 2008/2010 | reverse complement strand
TTCGCCGTCGCGGCGTTACCGCCGCCTGCTGCTCTCCGACGGGGCGCAGTGGCGTTGAGGGGGGGGCTGACGGGTACCGTAGCCCATTTCGTGGTGTCGGGGTTGTTTTCAGGGCATCCGGGGGATGACCGGTGATAAATAGTTTCTGCATATGGCAAAATTTTTTTCAGACCGTGAAATCCGCGCCGTAGCGGTATTCCTGCCGCTGGCGGGATTGCTTATAGGCGGCATCGTGCTCCTGCGTCCCAAGGCCGATCCCCAAGCAGCTTTTGTGGCCGGGATGGAGATGGAAGGGCGGGCCGATTCGGTTGATCTGCGGCCGTTCGACCCCAATACCGTGGACTACGACGGACTTCGGCGGCTGGGCCTGTCGAAGCACGAAGCCGTGAGCCTGCTGAAGTACCGCGCTGCGGGGAAGATCTTCCGTATCCCGGAGGATGTGACGCTTTGCTACGGCATCAGCGATTCGATCTACCGCCGCCTGGCTCCCTATATCCGTATCGGGCGCAAATATGCCATCGCGCCCCGGCAGTATCGTACGGGACGCGTCGTGCCCGAACCCATGCCGCCCACGCGCTTTCGCATCGACACCGTGGGGGCGCGTTACCTGCGGGCCATCGGGGCGTTGTCCAAGCGGCAGGCCGAGGCTTTCATCCGCTGGCGTGACCTGAGCGGGATCTACGACATGGAGGAGTTGCGCGCCTGCTATGTCGTGAGCGATTCGGTGGCTGCGGCGCTCGAACCCTATATTATCTTTCCCGAGCGCGGAGCTGCGCCGGTCGACGAACCCGTGGAGATCAATACGGCCGATTCCGCGACGCTGCGCGGTGTGGTGGGGATCGGAGCGCGGACGGTGGTGTCGATCATGAACTACCGCGCGAGGCTCGGCGGATTTGTCCGTTTGGAGCAACTCGCAGAGGTTCCGGGAGTCACGGAACGCAATTATGAGAAAATTTTGAAACAAATTTGCTGCGATAGTTGTGAAATTCGGAAAATTGATATTAACTTTGCAACCCCGAAAGTCCTTAGGCGGCATCCGTATATTCCGCCGCAGAAACTTCGGAAATTACTTAAAACAAGACAGTTGAAAGGAGGTTGGAGTACCGCTGAGGAATTGGTTGAAGACAACATATTGACCCGCGAAGAGGCAGCACGGCTGGCTCCTTACCTGCGGTTCACTACCCGAAGCGGGGCTGACGATACGGACAACGACACGACATGGGGCGAGGTATCAGGTGATGCGAACCCCGGAGGAATTTAAGTAAACGACGAAATTAAAAAAACAAAAAAAAGAATACTACTATGATTATCATGCCGGTAAAAGAGGGCGAAAACATCGAACGCGCCCTGAAGAAGTTCAAACGTAAATACGAGCGCACGGGCGTCCTGAAGGAACTCCGCCGCCGCCAGTATTTCACCAAGCCTTCGATCGCCAAGCGCGAGGCGATGCAGCACGCTGTTTACGTAGAGCACATGTACCGCGACGAGGATTAATCCCCGTTGGTACCCGTATCCATATGCCCCGGCTGAAATAGCCGGGGCTTTTTTGTCTCCCCCCCCCGGGCTTGTCGGGCCCTTCCATGCCTGCCGGCCTGTAAAATCTTCTTTCCCAACTTTCCCAACTTTCCCCAACCTCTCCAACCTTTCCTATCCCTGCTCTACCTGCCCTTTCCCGGCTCCTTTTCCTTCCGGTATTTCCGCTATTTTTTTTGCGAAAACTAAAAAATATAGTTAGAAAACTATTTAAAATAGTTGCAAATAAAATTTTTTTAGTTACCTTTGTTCCTGTAAGCCCGGCCGGCCGATCGGAGCAGGGCGGATAACAGAAACCAAAACCGGTATGATGGAAAAACTGACACGCAGGGAAGAGGAACTGATGCGCTGCTTCTGGGAGCACGGCCCGCTTTTCGTACGCGAGCTCGTGGCGCTCGCCACCGAACCCAAGCCCCATTTCAATACGCTTTCAACCATGGTGCGCGCCCTCGAAGCCAAGGGGTATGTCGCCCACAATACCTTCGGAAGCACCTACCAGTATTACCCGGTGGTGACCGAGGAGGAATTTTCGCGCCGCACGCTGGGCGGGGTCATCAGTAAATATTTCGAGAACTCCTACCTCGGGGCCGTTTCCGCCCTGGTCGAGGAGGAAAAAATCTCGGTCGACGAACTGCGCGAGCTGATCGACCATATCGAAACCCAAAACCGTCGTTAGCCATGTACACACTGATGCTGTACAGCCTGAAGGTCGGCGCCTGCCTGGCGGTGTTCTACCTTTTCTTCAAATTGCTGCTGAGCCGCGAGACCTTCCACCGCCTGAACCGGATCGTGGTGCTGGCGGCGATGGTGTTGTCGTTCGTGTTGCCGCTGTGTGTCATTACGGTCTATCGCGAACTCCCGGCCATGCCGGAACTCCCGGTGACGGAGGAGGCGGGCTACGCCCCGTCCGCGGAGCCGGAATCCCAACCTTTCCCGTGGGATAAGGCGGCGACGGCCGCTTTCCTTGCGGGAGCCGCCGCTGCGTTGTTATGGACGCTCGGGTCGGTATGCGGCGTATTGCACATGATCCGCCGGGGGCACAGGGAGCGGCTGGGCGACGGCTCCGTGCTCGTACGCACCGACCAGCCGGTCGTACCGTTCAGCTGGTACCGGTATATCGTGATGTCGGAAAAGGATCTGGCCGAGAACGGCGAGGCGATCGTGCTGCATGAGAAAGCCCACCTGAGGCTGCGCCACTCGTTCGACCTGTTGGTGACCGACCTTGCCGGGTGCCTGCAATGGTTCAACCCTGCGATGTGGCTCCTGCGCCGTGAGTTGCGCGCCATCCATGAATACGAAGCCGACGAGGCGGTGCTGGACAGTGGCGTCGACGCCCGGCAATACCAGTTGTTATTAATAAGGAAAGCTGCCGGCGGGAGGTGGTACTCAGTCGCCAACAGCTTTAATCACAGTAAACTTAAAAACCGTATTACCATGATGTTACGTAAAAGATCGTCGCGGTGGGCAGGAGCCAAGGTGCTCTTCCTGCTGCCGTTGACGGGGCTTGCCCTTGGGGCGTTCGCCCGCACCGCCTATGTTTTTCCCGATGACAAAGGTAAAAAAGAAAATGTTTCGATCCGCATCGAAGGGGCGAATTTTTACTCTTCAGACGGAAAATCCGGCAAGCCGCTTTTCGTGGTCGACGGCCTCGAGGTGGCGTCGATAGATACACTGTCGCCTGACCGGATCGCTTCGGTGACGGTACTCAAGGATGCTTCGGCAGAAGCCCTGTACGGCGAGAAAGGCAGGAACGGCGTAGTGGTCGTTTCGACGAAGGATGCCGCCGGCGGTGCGCGGGATTATTCGGTCGACGCCGAGGACGGCTCTGTCAAGGTCGTGGTGCGCGGTTCCGGGAAGATGTCGGATGTCAGGGTGAGCGGCAGTTCTACGGTGCCCGCAGATAAGGCCGGGATCGACGCCGGTGCGAAAACCCGCGGACATGTCGTGTCCGTTACCGGCAGCGACGGGAAGAAGACTGTCGTCAGCCAGAGCCGGGTGACCGTCACTGACGACGGGGGCGTGACCGTCATGAAGACGCAACCGGACGCGGTGCAGGTTGGCGGACTGTCGCCGGGGCAGGCGACCCAGGCCGCGGAAGCCGGGCTCAAAGCCGCAGAGGAAGGGATGAAGGCTGCCCGTGCCGGACTGGAGGCTGCCCGCGAATATATGTCGGGCGAGGAGTGGAAAAAGGCACAGGCCGAACTCGACAGGGCACAGAAGGAGCTCTCTTCGGCACGCAAGCTGTCTGCCGCGCAACTCGCAGCCGTCCGCGAGCAGGAGGAGGCCGTGCGCAAGTATATGGCCAGCGACGAGTGGAAAGAGGCGCAGAAGCAGATACAGGAGGCGCAGGCGCATTTGGCCGACCCCCGGGTACAGGCTGCCCTGGCGAAAGCTGCCGAGGCCGGGTCGACGGCAGCCGGCGTCGAGATCCGTCGCAAGGTCGCCGAACATATGGAGCAGACAGAGGATGCCGGTACGCTGAAGAGCAGTACGATCGTGATCCGCGGATCGGGCAAGTCGCCGTTTGAAAAGGGGGAGGAACCCCTTGTCGTGATCGACGGCAAGGTGTTTAAGGATACCAAGAAACTGGAGGGGCTTGATCCCGGCCGGATTGAGAACATATCCGTACTCAAGGATGCCTCGGCGGTCGAGAAATACGGCAGGAAAGCCCGCAACGGCGTCATCGAGATTACGACCAGGAAAAAATAAGCAGGCCATAAGTATAAAAAGTTCGTGCCCGGGACGGTTCTGCTGCCCCGGGTTTTTTCGTCGGCCATGCGATACGGGCGTGAAACTTGCAGAATTAGGATGGAAAAAGTTATCTTTGCATGTAAAATACAAAACAGAAGCTATGAAACGCCTGCTATTTTTTCTTACGGTCGCAACGCTCGTTTCATGCGGCCGGACATTCGAGCAGCGCACGGCCAAATATGCCGAGGTCGGATCCGTGAACGATAACCGTGCTGCGGTGCTCGATATCAACGAAGGGGTCGGCCGTTGGGGGTATGTCGACGGGACGGGACGGCTGGTCATCGAATGCCGTTATGCCGATGCCCGGAGTTTCGACGACGGACTGGCCGCCGTGCAGGAGCCCGAAGGGCTGTGGGGCTATATAGATACCGCAGGCCGGGCGGTCGTGGCTCCGCAATTTACGGTGGCCGGGGCGTTCGACGACGGCATGGCCTGGGTGCAGGCCGGCGAGCTCTGGGGCCGTATCGACAAAACGGGGAAAACCGTCATTCCCTGCCTTTATTCCGAGATCGGCGAACCCGATGAACGTGGCTGGATGCGTGTTCTGCGCGACGGTAAATGGGGCGTCCTGCGCCAAGACGGCGAGGTGGTAGTCCCCTGTGCCTATAACCTGATCGGCGAGCCGAACGCCTACGGGCTGATCCCCATGACGAGCGACGGCAAACATGGCTTCCTCGGCGCCGACGGGCGCGAAGTGCTGCCTTGTTTCTTCTCCTATATTTCCGATTTCAAGGACGGTTATGCCCGGACGAACTACGGCGGCAGCATGGTGCTGCGCGACGAACCCTACGGCGGCCAGTGGGGACTTATCGACACGCTGGGGCACGAGACGATCCCGTGCCGCTATTACTACCTCGATACCCCGGGCGAGGGGCTCGCGGCGTTCAGGCTGGAGCAGTTCGGCAATTACGGGTATGTCGATGTCAAGGGGAATGTGGCTATTTCGCCCCGTTTCTCCGTGGCGCGGCCCTTCTCGGGCGGGGTGGCCGTGGTGAGCTACAACAATGTCAATTTCGGGCTTGTCGACCGCAACGGCGGTGAAGTCAGCTCGTTCCGCTATAAACGCATCGGCAGGTTCAACGACGGGCTGGCGCCTTTCAATACCGACCTCTACGGCATGAATTTCCAGGGTATGGAGCCCCGTTGCGGCTATATCGACACCGAGGGACGCGAAGTGATACCGGCCAAGTGGGACGATGCCGCCGAGTTCAGCGAGATGCGTGCCGCCGTGATGCGCTTCGGTACCAATGCCGAAGATTTCTACGATGCCCGCTGGGGCTATATCGCCACGAACGGTCAGCTGGTCGTGCCGCTCAAGTACCACGAGGCCTATCCGTTCAGCTGCGGACTGGCGCGTGTCTTCATCAAGGGGCTCGGGTACGGGTATATCGACCGGCAGGGGAACGAAGTCGTTCCCTGCAAGTATCAGGAGGCCGAAGATTTCCACGATTTCAGAGCAAAGGTCAAACAATACGACCGGGTGCTGACGATCGACGAGACGGGACAGATCGTCGAGCAATGACGCTCCCCGGGCGGGGAATGGCGAAAACGGGGGCCGTGGCCTCCGTTTTTTCATGCCTGCGGCTTTCGCTTGCGGGCCTGTTGCGGCGCGTTGCGCTTACTTGAACCCTACGATCTCAGGGCGGGTGGGGCGGTAGCGGTACTGTTCGACGCGCGTGGCGTTCGACAGGCGGAAATATTCGCTCTCGACCAACCCGCGTTTGCCGAAGGCGATTCCCAGGCGGATCTGCACCGTGTTGAATACGAGCCGCTCGTTGCGGAGCCGTACACCCACTCCGAACGAGGTGAAAAAATCGTTTTTGAAAATGTTAGGCGAATAGCCGATCAGTCCGAAGTCTGCGAACCCGAATACCGCGATGCGGAACCCGAGGGGCTGGTAGGGGGTGAAGACCACCGTTTCCGTGTTGAGGATCATGCGGTTGGTTCCGGTGACGTACTCTTTGAGCGCCTGCAACCCGTTGTCGTGGGTGAAGCGGATCATTTCGTCGCTGCCTTCGCCCCGGTTCCAGCCTTGCGTGTAGTTGAACGCCAGGAACTGGCGGATGCGGCTGCGCCGGAACAGAAACAGGTTCGAGAACCACTTCAGGTCTACGTCGACGGCACTGTGGCGCCACATGCCGCTTTTGAGGTCGATGTAGCTTCCCAGCGTGAAGCCGCCCATGATATAGCCCATCCCCCGGAAGCCGCCGGTCTGGTAGGACATGCCGAGGTACATCTCGTCGTTGAACTCGCCCCACGAATAGCCGCTCACCAGCTCGGCTTTGTAACCCGTCGCCAGATACTCGCGGGTACCGAATCCGTAGACCATGTTCGCCGTGTAGAATTTTTCCCGGTAGAGCCCCCCGCCGAAGAGCATGGCGTCGTGGTCGTGCAGCGCGGGGTTGTAGTCGGCCGTGACGGGCGGGCGGCGGCTGAACCGGGCATAGCTGTAACGGCCCGTCAGGAAGACGCTCGATTTGATGGAGCGGATGTAGTGCGACTTGCCGCCCCATACGTCGAGGTTGCGGACTTTCACGAGCAGCGAGGTGTCGAGGTCGACCATGTAGCGTTTCGATTTTATGTCGCTGTACGTGAGGCCGATCTCGTAGTCCGTCGGCCGGATGAACTCCTTGCGCAGCCCGAGGTTCAGTTCCGAGTTGTAGAAGTCGCGGCCGGCCGAGAAGTCGGCCGTGTAGAATGTCCCCAGCACGTTGGGGATTTTGTATTCCACGATGTTGCCGCCGTAGGAGAAATCCCTGCGGCTGAAATTGGTCTTGAATTTCAGGGTGTTGCCCGTGCCGAAAATGTTGGCGTCCGAAAGCCCGACCATGGTGCGCCCCTCGCCGTGTATGCCAGCGTCGACGCTGATCGTCCAGCTGTCGCGCGTGCGGATGACCATGTTCACGCGCGTCGAATCGAGCGAGTCGGGTACGACGATCACCTCGGTATCGGAGATGTAGGGGCGCGAACGCAGCAGCTGCTTGTTGCGCACGACCAGCTGGGGATCGAACTTGTCGCCCGGCTTGAACAGCAGGTCGCGCCGGATAACCCGTTCGCGGGTCAGCATGTGGGTTTTGTTGCCTGCGCGCTCGAACCAGTTGCCGCATGAGTCGAACGGCATCATGCGCTCGATGGTGATGTCGCCTACGGTTTTCCCGGCGTAAGGTTCCAGCAGCCTGCTTTCGTCCAATACGCGCCCGTTCATCGTCGTATCGAGTACGGGTTTGACGAAGAGCATCCTGTAAAGCATGCGCGGAACTGCGCGGCGGTTGGTTTTGGATTGTATGCTGTCGTAAAGGCGCTGGTTGCGCTCCGAGGTCGGCGTGTTCAGGCTGTCGGGGGAGAATCCGCCGGGGGAAACCCTGTCCGGCGCCCGCATGCCGGGATTGACCGTGCGGGCGAAACAGACGCTTTGCGCAGCGAGGAGGGTCAGCACGAGTATGCAAATCCGGCGATACATATCGTCAAAGATAACGTATTTTTTGATGAAAAAGTGCGCCTGAACCTGCTAAAATACAGTTTCTGGCCCGCAGGAGTTACCCTTGGCAAAAAACGGGAGGTGCCGGGTGCCGGTCTGCCCTGCCGTTGAGACTGACAATGCACCTGTTAAGGCAGCTGTCATTGCGGCTGTTGTGAAGACTGTCGATCCAGCAGCCGTTGCGGCTGACATAGCGGCTGCCTGTCGGCGGGCATGTGCCGGGACAGACGGCCGGGCCCGAATAAAAAAGACGACCCCGAAAGTCGTCTTTTTTCTGTCATATCCGGATTGCAGGTTTACCTGCGCCCCTCTTTGGCTTCGATGCACTCGGTAGCATGCGGCACTTTCATCAGCCGCTCCTTGGGGATGAGCTTGCCGGTCGTCTTGCAGATGCCGTAGGTCTTATTTTCGATGCGCACGAGGGCCATCTCCAGGTTCCGTATGAATTTCATCTGGTGTGCCGCCAGACGTCCGCTCTCCTCTTTCGAGAGGGTCGCTGCGCCCTCTTCGAGGACTTTGAACGTCGGGGAGGTATCCTCCGTGTCGTTATCGGCCGTGTGGGTGATAGTGGCGCGCAGCAGCTCATAGTCCGCGCGCGCATTCTCAAGCTTTTTCAGGATGAGCTGCTTGAACTCCTCGAGTTCGGCGTCGCTGTATCTGGTTCTTTCGTCTGCCATAGTCGTCTTCTCCTTGTTGGTTTTATGTAAAATTAAACAATTTTTCCGTAAACACCAAATTTTATATCGTTATATACGATATCGTCCGGACGCACCCTTTATATCGTTCTCAGCAAGACGCATTTGCCGTTCCCGAAGCGGTTTTGCCGCCTTCGTCCGCCCGTCAGATGCGTGTTACGGCGATCCGGATCGGCTCGTCGTCGACATCCGAATCCACGACCACGCCTCCCTCGGGCTGTGCGGCCGCCTTCACCTCGACGGCGAGCGTCTGCGATGCGATATATCCGGCATATTTGGCGATCGCGCCGGCCACGAACTCCTTCTGTTCGATCTCGACGCGGATCTTGTCCGTCACCTCGAATCCCGAGTCCTTACGGATATTTTGGATGCGGTTTATCAACTCGCGTGCCACGCCTTCCGCCCGGAGCTCTTCCGTCAGCGTAATGTCCAGCGCTACGGTAAGTTTGCCTTCCGATGCCACCAGCCATCCCGGCATGTCCTCCGAGGTGATCTCGAAATCGGCCGGGGTTACGGTGATTTTTTCAGCCCCCAGGTCGAGTACGGTCTGGGCTGCGGCTTCGATCTGGGCGATACGCTCCTGCGAGAACTCCGCGGTCATGGCGGCGATCTGCTTCATGTATTTGCCGTAGCGCGGGCCCAGCGTCTTGAAGTTGGGCTTGATGCGCTTGGTGATGATGCCCGTAGTGTCTTCGATCAGTTCGACCTCTTTGACGTTCACCTCGTTCATGATGAGGTTCTTTACGGCCGAGATATGCTGTGCCATGGCCGGGTCGAGCACCGGGATGAGGATTTTGGTGAGCGGCTGGCGCACCTTGATCGACACTTTGCGGCGCAGGGCGAGCACCATTGACGATACGCGCTGTGCCAGGGACATCATCTCTTCCAGGTCGGTGTCGATCAGCTTTTCGTCGGCCTTCGGAAAAGTCGAGAGGTGTACCGACTCGTCCGCGTGGCGGCCGCTGACGGCATTCAGGTCGCGGAAGATACGGTCGGTGATGAAAGGTGCGAACGGTGCCGCGAGCATCGAAACGGTCTCCAGGCAGGTGTAGAGCGTCTGGTAGGCCGCCAGTTTGTCGTCGTTCATACCGCCGCCCCAGAAACGCTTGCGGTTCAGGCGCACGTACCAGTTCGAGAGGTTTTCTCCCACGAACTCCTGGATGGCGCGTGCCGCCGGGGTCGGGTCGTAATCCTCGAGCGAGCGGGTTACTTCCTTGACGAGCGTATTGAGCAACGAAATGATCCAGCGGTCGATCTCCGGGCGCTTTTCGACGGGAACTTCCGGCTCCTTGCCCGTAAATCCGTCCACATTGGCGTAGAGCGCGAAGAACGAGTAGGTGTTATAGAGCGTCCCGAAGAACTTGCGGCGTACTTCGTCCACGCCGTCCCGGTCGAATTTGAGGTTGTCCCACGGCTGCGAGTTGGAGATCATATACCAGCGCGTGGCGTCGGCCCCGTAGGTTGCGAGAACCTCGAACGGGTCGACGCCGTTGCCCAGGCGCTTCGACATCTTGTTGCCGTTTTTGTCCAGCACCAGCCCGTTCGAAATAATGTTTTTAAAGGCTACCGAGTCGAAGAGCATCGAGGCGATGGCATGCAGCGTGAAGAACCAGCCGCGCGTCTGGTCGACGCCCTCGGCGATGAAATCGGCCGGGTAGACCGACTTGAAATAGTCGCCGCCGTTCTCGAACGGATAGTGCAGCTGCGCGTACGGCATGGCACCCGAGTCGAACCACACGTCGATCAGGTCGCTTTCGCGCTTCATCGGCTCGCCTTTCGACGACACGAGTACGATATTGTCCACATAGGGGCGGTGCAGGTCGATATTGCGGGTCGAGTAGTTCTCCTTCGACATGTCGCCGACCTTGAAATTCTTGTAGGGGTTCTCCTTCATGAAGCCCGCGGCGATCGACTTTTCGATCTCATCCATCAGCTCCCTGATCGAACCGATGCACTTCAGTTCCGAATAATCCTCCGTAGCCCATACCGGCAGCGGTGTGCCCCAGAAGCGCGAGCGCGAAAGGTTCCAGTCCACCAGCCCTTCGAGCCATTTGCCGAAACGGCCTGTCCCGGTCGATTCGGGTTTCCATCGGATCGTCTTGTTCAGCTCGATCATCCGCTCGCGCAGCGCCGTGGTGCGGATGAACCACGAATCGAGCGGGTAGTAGAGCACCGGCTTGTCCGTACGCCAGCAGTGGGGGTAGGAGTGGGTATGCTTTTCGATCTTGAATGCCTTGTTCTGGGCTTTCAGCATCACGGCCAGGTCGATGTCGAGCGTTGTCTCGACATCGCAGGCGATCTCCGGGTCGTAGGCGTTCTTGACGTAGCGGCCCGCATACTCCTTGTATTTTTCGACGTCGATGTTGTTTTTTACGAATTCCGGGTCGAGGTCTTCGAGTACGAAGAACTTGCCCTGCTTGTCGACCATCGGCTGGTTTTTGCCGGCTTTGTCGACCATGAACAGCGGGGCGATGCCTGCGGCCTTGGCCACACGGTCGTCGTCGGCGCCGAACGTCGGTGCGATGTGCACGATGCCCGTACCGTCCGATGTGGTCACGTAGTCGCCCACGATCACGCGGAACGCGTCGCCCGTCGGCTTTACCCAGGGGATCAGCTGCTCGTAACGGATCCCCTCCAGTTCGGGCCCCATCCAGCTTTCGCCCGTGATCTGGTAGCTTCCCTCAATCTTCTTGGTGAAGTACGATGCGACGAGGTCCTTGGCGAGGATGACCGTCTGGGGTTCGTCGGTATAGGGGTTGCGGCATTTGACCTTCACGTATTCGATCGCGGGGCCTACGGCCAGCGCGGTGTTCGAAGGCAAGGTCCACGGCGTGGTCGTCCACGCCAGGAAATAGAGCGGCCCTTCGGCGTCGCCGAAGAGCTTTTCGCTTTTCGCGTCGCGGATGATCCTGAACTGCGCCGTGCACGTCGTGTCCTTCACGTCGCGGTAGCAGCCCGGCTGGTTCAGCTCGTGCGTCGAAAGCCCCGTGCCCGCAGCCGGCGAGTAGGGCTGGATCGTATAGCCCTTATAGAGCAGCCCCTTGTCGAAAAGCTGTTTGAGCAGCCACCACAGGGTCTCGATGTATTTGTTGTCGTAGGTGATGTACGGATCGTCCATGTTGACCCAGTAGCCCATCTTGCGCGTGAGGTCCTCCCACTTGCCCGTGAACTCCATCACCGCCTCGCGGCACGTGCGGTTGTACTCCTCGATGGAGATCTTCTTGCCGATGTCTTCCTTGGTGATGCCGAGCTTCTTCTCGACGCCCAGTTCCACGGGCAGTCCGTGAGTGTCCCATCCGGCCTTGCGGTGCACGAGGTAGCCCTGCTGCGTCTTGTAGCGGCAGAATACGTCCTTGATCGTGCGGGCCATGACGTGGTGGATGCCGGGCATGCCGTTTGCCGAGGGGGGACCCTCGTAGAATACGAACGTGGGATGGCCCTCGCGGGTCGTGATGCTTTTGTGGAACGTGTCGCGTGCGTCCCATTCGCCGAGCACGTCGGCGGCTATGCCTGCCAGGTCGAGGCCTTTATACTCCTTGAACTTCATATCGGTAGAAATTTCTTCGCTAATTTTCTGACAATTGGCAAAGATATAAAAAAGATTTGAAAAACGGGTCTGAAGCGTTCGATTTATGGATGTCCGTTCCGGGAAGCGGGGTCTGCGGGGGCCTTCCCTTCGTCGGGGCTGTCCGCGTCCGGCTTCGGGGCGATGACCGTCCCGGTCGTTTCCCGTCCGGTTCTGCGCCCGGGACGGACGCGGGTTTTGGGGATTACTCCCCCGCGGGAATGTCGATCCGGAAACAGGAGCCTTCGCCCGCCACGGAGTCGACGCCGACCGAGCCGCCCAGCTGTTCGGCGATCGACTTGCAGATCGACAGCCCGAGCCCGGTCCCCTGGGTGAAGGTGTCGAGTTTGACGAAACGTTCGAAGATGCGTTCCCGGTCTTCGGGCGCGATGCCGATGCCCGTGTCGCGGACGTAGAAACGGATGTGGCCGGGAATCCGGCGGAATCCGATCGTTACCGATCCTTTTTCGGTAAATTTCAGTGCATTGCGCGTAAAGTTGTTCAGCACCTGGGCAAGCCCCTTCCTGTACTCCGTGACGGGGAATTCCGGCAGCCCTTCCTCGACGCGCAGTTCCACGCCCGGCCGGCGCTGGAGGCGGAGCGAGTCGGCGACCTCCCGGCATAAGTCCCGGGCGTCGAACTGCGTGCGCTCGATGTCCGTGCGTCCCGACTCGATGCGCGCCAGATCCAGCACGTCGGAGATGATTTGCAGCAGCAGGGTGTTGTTGCGCAGGATGATGTCGGTGTACTCCCGGCGGGTTTCGTGCCTGCTTTCGTCTGCCAGCAGCTCCGAGAATCCGACGATGGCGTTCAGCGGGGTGCGGATTTCGTGGCTCATGTTGGCCAGGAACGCCGACTTGAGTTTGTTGGACTCCTCGGCGCGCTTCTTCGCTTCGCGCAGCTCCTCCTCCTCGGTGCGTTTGAGTTCGCTGATGTCGTAGTTGACGCACGCCAGGTCGATCACGCCCTCCTCCGGACGGTAGTCGCGGCAGAGCAGGTGGATTTTGATCCAGCGCATCGGCTCCTGATCGCTCACGATGCGCACTTCGTTGACGAAAGTCCGGATTTCTCCGGTTTTGAGGCGTTCGAACTCCTCCTCAAGGTGTTGCCGGTCGTCGGGATGGACCTGCCGCCAGTGGCCGAGAATCTGTGAGGCGGGCGTGTTTTCCGCTTCGCCGTAATTTTTGGCCCAGGGACCCTTGGTGTAACCCTCTCCCGTAAGGGGGTTGTAGCTGACGCAGCCCACGTGCGCGAAGTCCGAAACCAGGTTGAAGAGATGCTCGAAATCGTCCAGCTGTTCGCGGCTGCGCGTGGCGTCGGTGATGTCTTCGAGCAGGATGACCAGTTCGTCGTCGTCGCCCGGCGTGTTGTAGATCAGGCAGCGGCAGGTGCGTTTGCCGTCCGGGCTTTTCCCGGTCTGCTCCCAGAAGGAGCAGGAGGGGATGTGCTCGAATGTGGGGATGTGTTTCAGGGGATCTATTCCCACCTCGCGGGCCGTCTTTCCGGCATGGCCCTGCGTGTGGATGCCCAGTATCCTGCCGGCCTGCTGGTTGATGTACGAAAGCAGGTAGTCGACCGCTTCGCCCGATTTGTCGCGCAGGATGTTGACGCGCAGGTAGCCGATCGGCAGGGG
>OGRN01002610.1_pt1 | contig 13658 bp, 10 predicted proteins | sample 1553401 | NCBI WGS metagenome assembly OGRN01 (sample SAMEA2580096, study PRJEB22360) | human gut metagenome | biome: human gut; feature: human-associated habitat; material: faeces | place: Denmark | collected 2008/2010 | reverse complement strand
TGTCGTTGTGGGACTCGGCGGCGTAGTGGACGATGGCGTCGTGGCCGGGGACGATGCGCTCCAGCAGCTCCGCGTCGCAGATGTCGCCGACCACGAGCTCCACGCGGTCTGCCGGCAGCCCCGCGATGTTCTCGCGGTTGCCCGCGTAGGTCAGCTTGTCGAGCACGGTCACGTGCACGTCGGGGTGCTCCCGCACCACATGGTGCACGAAGTTGCTGCCGATGAAGCCGCAGCCGCCCGTGACGATGATGTTCTTGGGCTCGATAATATCAGCCACGCCATCCTCCTCAATTGTAAAACCCAACCGGGTAATTAACGATTTAGCAATTGCAATTAGCATAGCAGTCAATATTACCGCTTGGCAGATTTGCATTGCATATACAGCAAAACGCCCCTGTACGAAGCAGAGGCGCTTGAATAGTAGCTTAACGACGCTTGTTGACAAACTCACCTTCGGCGACTCGTTTAAGATGCTGACCGTAAACCGACTTACCATATTTCTTCGCGCACTCACGCAGCTGATCGGTGTCGATCCAATCATTTTCCCAGGCGATTTCTTCAGGCACGCACACGGGAATGTCCTGGCTGCGCTCAACGGCACGCACGAACTCACCTGCTTCGTAAAGGCTCTCCATGGTACCAGTGTCCAGCCAGGCAAATCCGCGGCCAAGCGTGACTACCGACAATGTACCGTCTTCAAGATACATACGGTTGAGATCGGTGATTTCAAGCTCCCCGCGAGCGGAAGGCTTAACCTTCTTGGCCAGTTCGCAGACACGCGAATCATAGAAATACAGCCCAGTAACGGCGTACGAGCTCTTCGGATGCTCCGGCTTCTCCTCAATAGATATGGCATTGTAGTCCTTGTCGAACTCAACCACACCAAAGCGCTCGGGATCATCGACGTGATAGCCGAACACGGTAGCACCCTTGCCCGACTCGGCAGCTTTTACAGCACTGCGCAAATGATTGCCAAGGCCGTTACCGTAGAAGATGTTATCGCCTAACACCAGGGCGCACGGCTCTCCAGCGATAAAATCCTCGCCTATGATGAAAGCCTGCGCAAGGCCGTCCGGACTAGGCTGTTCAGCGTACGACAGCTTTACACCGAACTGAGACCCGTCGCCTAACAGACGCTCGAAATTTGGCAGATCCAGCGGCGTGGAAATAACCAGAATATCGCGAATACCGGCCATCATGAGCACCGATATCGGATAATAGATCATCGGCTTGTCGTAGATAGGCAAAAGCTGTTTACTCGTAACCAGCGTAAGCGGATACAAACGAGTGCCAGATCCGCCAGCAAGAATAATACCCTTCATAAATCCTCCTCAGCAATTACCGGCACATTCTCAATGCTGCCACCACAATATGATGGCAGCTCCCGAAGAAAGTGCATAGAAGAATTATGGCTTCTATGCTGCACATATCTTATCTCTCCATAACCGTAACCTGCACCCCAAAGCACCATTCGCACGAAATGCCTACCCTGTTTTCAGGCAAATCCGAGAAGTAGTTATGAAAAGACCCAGCAAACCGAACCCACGAGCGCGTTCAAACTCGCAATATGCCCGAACATGCGTCATACTTCAATAAGGATTTGGACATGGTGGCCATAAGGGAGTTCGCAGATTTAGATGGATAAGCGCAACTACAGTACAACGTCGAACCTCAAGACGTTGCTAATCATTCCAGCATACAATGAAGAGGATTGCATCCTCAATGTTGCTAGGAAAATCGAGTCTTCCGGCTATGATTACATCATCGTAAACGATGGCTCAACGGACTCCACCTTAAGAATCTGCAAGGAGAACAACCTGAACGTTTTGGATCTCCCGCGAAACCTCGGAATCGGCGGCGCCGTTCAGGCTGGCCACAAATATGCTTTAAGAAACGGATACGACGTGGACATCCAGGTGGATGGCGACGGACAGCACGACATCAGCTATATCCCTTTATTGATTAAGCAGATTGAAGAAGGCGACGATCTGGTCATTGGATCACGCTTTTTAGTCCAGACCGCTGGCTTTCAATCGACCATAATGCGCCGCGTCGGCATTAAATGGCTGTCTTTCATGCTGAAGCTCCTATACAAACAAACGATTACGGACCCCACATCCGGTTTTCGAGCAAGCGGAAAACGCGCACTTGAGCTATTCTCACGAACCTACCCCATTGATTACCCAGAACCGGAATCAATTGCTGAATCGCTGAACCATAAACTAAGAGTGAGCGAAGTTTCCGTTGAGATGAAAGAGCGAGCAGGCGGTACGTCGTCTATTAAAGTTTTTAGCAGCGTCTACTACATGATCAAAGTCAGCCTTGCAATTGCAATGTGCCGCATTGAAAAAAATTCGAGGAAACAGGGGCAGTAATGCTTACGCACACATCAATTATCCTAGCAGTAATTGGTTTACTGCTATTCGCATACATCATCCAGCTGGTATCCAGCAAAAAGCTATTACTAAGCTATTCGCTGCTATGGATGTTTCTCGCGATAGTTATCACGCTTTGCGCCTTGTTCCCTGCCCCCATTTATTGGCTGGCAAACGCAATCGGTGTTGCCCTTCCTTCGAACTTCATCTTCATTATCGGTATCATTTGCTTGCTTATTGTCTGCTTGTCTTTAAGCATAATCGCTAGCAAACAAACTGCATATTCAAAAACGCTCATTCAAGAAGTTGCCCTGCTTCAAAAAGAGGTTGAAGCAATCAAAGCGGCACAACGAGAGAATCACTAGTCAGCAGTCGGAGAAAGTATGCGCAAAACGCTATTCATTTACTCAGCCAATTACCTCCCGAACATTGGCGGCGTGGAGAAATACACTTATAACCTGGCAAACCAGCTCGAACTGCAAGGTGTTCACGCATGTATAGTAACGAATAACGTTTTTAACCTTGCTGAAGAAGAAACGCTCGAAAGCGGGGCAACGGTCTATCGACTGCCTTGCCACCCTCTAATCGGCGGTAGGCTACCTATACCGAAACGAAACGCTTCATTTAAGGACCTACTGGAACGGATTTATTCACAGCCCACGGACTATGTGGTCGTCAATACTCGTTTTTACCCTCATACGTTTCTTGGCGTGAAGCACGCGGAGCGGCATAATATTAAGCCGATTGTAATCGACCACGGATCGGCATACCTGACACTAGGCAGCCCAGCTATAGACCTTGCCGTGAAAGCCCACGAGCACTTGATTACGGCTTTACTTAAACGACATCCGATCGATTTTTATGGCGTTTCAAGCGAAAGCGTCAAATGGCTTCAAACATTTGGAATCGACGGAAAGGGCGTCCTGAATAATTCGATCGATGCTGATAGCTACTACAAAAGCGCGTCAAGTCGTGATTTCAGAAAAGAACTGCGACTAAATACGGATGATTTTCTCGTCTCGTTCACTGGACGTTTGATTCCTGAAAAAGGAATCAACGAGCTGCTGGAGGCTGCGCGCAAGTTGAGCGACAAGCCGAGCATCAAATTCGCATTAGCGGGCGATGGCCCACTGATGAGCATGCTTGAGTCCAACAATCCTGGTAATTTGACGCTTCTTGGAAAACTGCAGGCAAACGATATTGCAGCACTGCTGATTTCGAGCGATGTCTTTTGCCTGCCAACAAGATCCGAAGGCTTTTCAACCTCGCTCTTAGAGGCCGCCGCTTGCTACACTACACCGATCATCACGAATGTTGGTGGAGTACCAGAAATGATTCCCGACGATAGATTCGGCATAATTCTCCAAAGCCAATCTAGCGAGGAGATTGCAGAGAGAATAATTAAGGTTCAATCTAATCCAACGCAAAATCATAAGATGGCGCAAAACATCGGTGCTAGAGTTCGTGCAGAATTCTCGTGGCAAAAGACTGCTCAAAAGGTATTGCTTGCTTGCCAAACAGCAAGCAAGCAATAGCATCGAATACAACAAGCTAACACAAATAGTCCCAATAAGAAACTTACCTATTGGGACTGCGGTGGAAATCCTGGTCCTCTTTTGATCCAGGATTTCCACCGCAGTCCCTTACCCAGATAACATGCCGAATGTTGGTGTAAGGGCCGTTCGATTGTCGGGCTTGACCCGAAAATGGAAAACGGCTGTCGCCTAGAATTCATAACGACCAAGAAATGGATTCCGAAGAAAGGCGATGATCGCGATGAGCACTCTACGCCAAGACATGCCCGCAACGGGAGGAGAATCGCTCGACCTGCAGGCGCTCACCAGGGCGCTGCTCGAATCGGCCCTCAACGCGATCATGGACGAGCAGGCCAACATGGCCTGCGAGGACGGCGCCGACAGCCGCAACGGCTACCGTGAGCGCGGGCTGGTGACGCCGGCCGGCAAGATAACGCAGCGCATCCTGAAGCTGCGCTGCAGAACCTATTTCCCCGAGGGGATGCTGGAGAGATACAGCCGGGCGGACAAGCCGGGTGGCACGGCGGCGGCCGAGATGTACGCCAACGGGGTTTCGACGCGCAAGGTCAAGCGCATAGCGCAGAGGATGGGAATCGACAGGCTGTCGTCGTCGCAGGTCAGCCGCATATGCAAGCGGCTCGATGCCGAAGTCGCCGCACTTCGGGCGAGGGAATTCGACATGGCCATGCCGTACCTCTTCTTGGATGCCACCTACGTCAAGTGCCGCCGCGAGGGCCGCGTGCAGTCCGCCGCCGTGGTCACCGCCATAGCCGTCGGCGCCGACGGCGTCCGCCGCGTCGTGGGGCTTTCCGCCATCGACGCCGAGACCTACGCGGGCCGGCTCGGGTTCTGCCGCGACCTGCGCATGCGCGGCGTAGGCGGCGTGAAGTGCGTCACGAGCGACGCCCACGAGGGGCTGCGGCGCGCCATCGCCGAATGCTTCCCCGGCGCTGCGCGGCAGCGCTGCATCGTGCACCTCGAGCGCAACGTTTGCTCGATGCTGCCGTCTAAGCGCCAGCGAAAGGCCGCCGGCAAGGTCATGCAAGCGGTGTTCGCGCAGGAAGACCCCGCCATGGTGCGCGAGGCCTACCACGCCGCCATAGACGCGATCTCGTCGTTTTCCCAGGCAGCGGCCGGATTGCTCGAGGATGCCGAGTGCGACGCGCTCGCATACCTGCCGTTTCCAGCCGAGCACCGCCGCCGCATCAGGACCAATAACGTCCAAGAGCGCACCAACCGGGAGATCAAGCGCCGGACTCGCGCCGTGCAGGTGTTCCCGAGCGTCGAGTCGATGATCAGGCTCGTCGGCGCCGTGATGGCCGAATGCGACGAGGAGTGGTCGTGTCGCCATGCGATAGCGAGCATGGATTTGCTGGAGAAGGCCGCCGCCCCCCGAGCCGGCGATCGGCGAAGAAGCGGCGGCGATGGCAGAGAGGCTGGTGCTCGTGGCGATGGAATCGGCCGACATGCCCGGAAAGGCGGCATGTCGGTGGTATGATGAGGCATTCTAGGCGACTGCTGAAATTCCGCTTACACCAACGTTTGACGCACTACCCTTACCCAAGGCGAGGGAGGAGACAAAGCAGGACGTATTCAAATATATCAAGCTCTACTACAACGCTCGAATGATGCTCTCATCGATCGGCTATAACGCCCCGTGCGACCTAGAGCGAGATGTTGCCTGAGGAAGCTTATTTTCCGCCCAAATAAATCATGACCACTTCGAAGGGCTGGCCGCATAGAGCCGACACAAAGAAACGCCCGAATACTCCTACCTCCATACGCTAAGCAAGAACGATAGCCATAATATGCATTAGGTAGATAGCATTGACAAAAACTACTGTAGGAATAATTCCCCTTAACAAACTACCAGAGAAGCTCAACCTTTCACCTCGAAGCGATAACGCCAACAGCGGCAACACAGGCAGCAGATATCGACCTTGAACACCCTCAATAGTTGGGCTCGTGTTCGCCGTCCACGCTAAATACATCGAAATCATAACCGCGAGCCATACCAAACCCGCAATCGTGAAAGCGGCTAATCTAAATCGCTTATCAAGTAATCTAGAATCATCGTCATCTCGAATCAAAGCAAAAACCAGCAAGAGAATATAAGCAATGACGAAATAATTTGGAGCGATGATGTTCGCTTGAAACCACCCCAAAGATCCACCAACAATTGATTTGATATAAAAATCCCCTTTACAGACAAAAGTGTTAAAGAATAACCAAAGTGTGTAAAGCGGGGAAGATATCGCGTCTCCCATAGAATAGTAGGGAGCAATCGCCGCATCATCAACGGTACCATTAGACACCTGCGTAGAAACCGGACCGACAAGAGACAATATCGAAGGCAACCTCATAATAAGAATCGACAAAACGCACGCAGCACAAACCACAATCTTATATGCGTACGCTTGTTTTGAAGATCCAAATCTATTCAAAGGAACAAGCAAAGCGATAATGACAACTAATGAATATACCACCTTACACGGCGCAAGCATCGCAAAGGCAAGGACCGAGAAACAAAGAAGGCGCACAGAAGGCTCTTTCTCCCCCATCCATATTTTGAGCACAAGCGCCGTCGCAAAAAAAGTGAGACCGATTGTACCAGTATCATAAGAATAGGAAGCCCCAACGTGAAGCATCATCGGAAGAAGGCACACTGTTTTAAAAATGGTTTTACCAACAGGTGTAATGTGGACCGCAGCACACGCAAGCCCCCAAAGCAAAAGAAAGTTGGCAACGCGACCACAATAAAACGTAATTACGGGATCAGCGCCAATGAATCGGCAAATTGATAATGCGAGTGCAGATGGAAATTTGACATAAATAGGATTAGTTCCTAAATCAAAAATAGTAGCCGACACCTCTTTCATGGTGAAGCTGTCGTTGCCATCCGTAACACCTATCTGAGAAAAGACACTGGCAATAGATTGATAAGATAGTTCAGCTGACATAGGCAAATTAGCATCAGAAGATCGCATCTGTATCAACTTGTTATCCCAATCAATACTTCCTCCGCAAAACAAGTCCGAATATAGATATGATGAGTAATAATGATAGAATTCATCTGGAACAGCACCAGGATTAAACAAGACGACGAATACAATTCCAGATACCAAGAATACTACAGCAAAAAACCGAGTTGATTTAATGTCGATTATTCTAAGTGAAGTCAATGCGACAACCGCAATTACACTCAAACAAATTAGGGAGAAGAACGCGATAAACGCATGTGAATGACACTGCTTGAAATAATAAACCAAATTGCAAAACAGTAGCAAACACACAATAGCAATGGTTAAACAGCGAAAGCCATTCTCTTTGCTAAGCTGCACAATCGATTTCAATCGTCTATCCCCTCTTCACAATAACCAAACGATGACGCAAAATAAGCGCTAGTTCTGCCATACTAGCTGATGATGTGTGGAACCCGGTGCACAATTAACACTGTAATAGGGGTCACCATCTTCGAAATATTTCGGGTATCTCCCCATTAACTTGGCGAGCTCTAATCTTAGTCGAATGCGCTTTGTACGACTGCATCCATCATAGCCACGACTTACAGACTCATAGTGATACAAAATGGATCTAGGCTCAATAACCACCAGCAGGCCACTTTCCCGAACTCTTAAGCACAAATCGACATCATTGTATGAGACTGCTAGATCCTCATCAAATCCGCCAATTGAATCATAAAGAAGCTTGCCGACAAGCATGCAAGCTCCCGTAACGGCAGTTACATTTCGGGGAAACTTGATAAAACCAAAATAGCCATTGCTGTCGCATGGAAGTAGATCATCCGTGTGTTTCGGATCAGAGCATGGAAGGGCAACGCCCACATGCTGGATCGAATCATTTGGATAAAGTAATTTCGCACCAACAACGCCAACATCTGGTCGTTGTTGAAGCGTTCCCACCATCAAATGAAGCCAATTATCTGAAATCACCTTTGTGTCATTATTCAAAAACAGTAGATATTCACCTGCTGCATGCTTAGCTCCAAAATTACAGATTGCTGAAAAATTGAAGTCCCCCTCATATTTAACAACTTTGAGTTTTGAGAATAAAACTTCAGCTTTTTTGTAGAAATCAAATGTGTTCGCTTCGACACTGTTGTTTTCAACAATGATGACTTCAAAATCAATATCTTTCGTTTTGGAGTAAATCGATTGAAGACAATTATTCAAATATTCCGTGCAATCTTTATTTGGAATAATTATCGAAACCCTGGGGTTGCCGCTGACTTCATAATTCACGTCATAAAAGTTGCCCATCCCCGGATGATTGCTAACTGTAGCCTTAGCGCCAATACGATCGAGATGCTCCTGAACCGCAAGTCGACCTGACTCGAGCGTCCACGGTTTTTCCTGAGCACCAGCAGCGGTTGAACCGGGATGTACGCGCCAATGATACAGCACTTTTCGAGCATGATAAATGTTGCGAGCCCGCTCCGAAACCTTTAGCGTCATATTGTGATCCTGCGACCCATCATATTGCTGGCCAGGCAGCTCAAAGCAATCTATGGCCGATTTGCGAACCGTCAGTAGATGGCATACATAGTTGCAGGCAAGAATCAGGTCATAATCAAAATCCGGTTTCAGCAAGCCTGCAAAGTAATTTCCATCATCATCAATCTTGTCTTCATCGCAATACAATAAGTCAGTATCAGGATACAGATTGATGCCCTTTACGTATTCAAATAGCAAATCCGGCTCGAGCACGTCATCATGATCGAAAAACGATACAAAGTCCCCTATTGCCGCGGCAATCCCATCATTAGTATTTAGCGTAATGCCCTTATTTTCTGATAACTGCACAACCTTGATTCGAGAATCCTTTTCAGCAGCTTCTGCAACTACCCTTCGAAGATCACAATCTTCGGGAGAGGCGTTAACCAATATTAGTTCCCAACGCCCATAAGTCTGGGCCGCTACAGAGTTATACATATCCCAAAAATACTTTTCTGGGGTTTTGTAAAGCGGGACGATAATCGAGAACGTAGGTTCAATCTCAAATCGCTTGTGCCTTTGCAACAGCAAATCAGCCTGAGAGGTCTTATGTTGCGAAAGAAACCACTCTTGATATTTTGGGCCTTCGCCAGAATCACCAATTACCAAGTTTTGAGTCCATGCCTTCAAGCCATTAGTATCATAGTCAAAACTAACTACAAATCCGTCTGGTATTCTTTCGTCTTCGAATGTAATCCAGCATACATAATCTTCGATATCAGCTGAGACAACGAAACTGAAGTCAATTGCAGTTTTCCCCCACCCATCATCTTCGATTTCTTGATCGCAATTCAGCGTTGTCAGCCGCTGAAAATCAATAGGTCTACAATTACGATCAAACAAATGCATTTGGAAAACAGTGGAAGCAATTGCTGCTTCCGGAATGCTAAACTCAACTTTGGCATACATGGATAATTGCCCATGCTCAAAATCTGGAATCGCAAGCTTAATCGCTAGTTTTGCCTGCTCGGGCAGCGCCCTAGTGTCATAGTTGCGATAAGCCAAAACGTCTTCCTTGTTCGTAAAGGTATTCAGCTTTGAGCCAAGCGCCGTACTAATATGCCCATATTTTTTGACAGCAGAAAATATGGGCTCAGATCCACTGGCAACAGATACCTCAATGCTCTGAGCCACTGCCAAGGCGCTGAATATAAGCAAGAAGACACCTTTGCTTTTGTTGATGGGCACAATGATGCAAGGCAAATTCACGTCATCGTGCCAGGCACGCACCGAAACGCTATAACCTGCTTCAAAGGGGGAAATGGTAATAACCTGATACGCTTTCCCTTCACCTCGCGTTACGCCCTCGTATTTAATATTCATAGGAGATAAACCTTCCCTCTATATCAGCTGCTGAAGCAGCATAGCCTTAGTTGCACTATCAAAATCTTCAGAACGGCCAACGAAAGAAATCGCCTTGATATTGCTTTTGTTGTTTCGGATATAGCGTATCGACTCAGCAAGATTATCGAGATTAGACTGGTCGAGAAACAGTAGAGCATTATCCGTCCTGCCACAGTAACACCCAATTGATATCTGCTGCTGCCAGAGCGCTATCGATTTATTTGCTACAACAAGCCCAGCCGTTTTAGTGTTGGATTGAAGCTTGCTTGTTAGGAAACTATCCAAAGAGACGCAATTGGCCTCTCCTAGAAGCTCGGTTTTACCATCAAATCCAAATTCACTAGTTCGATACATCTCTTCTGCCCAAGAACCAATAAGAATCAAATCCGTGGCATCGGAAAGCTGCAGCGATTCCAAATCTTCTGCTGCATCTACCCCCATTCTGCCCATAATCACAGGCATACGGAAACGATACAGCGTTGGAGCGATTGCAAACGCTTCCAAGTTGTTTGAAAAATCAGCAAAAACTAATCCATTTGCCCATGCTTTCCGTTCAAAACCATACCTGTAAACAGATAGAGAGAAATCGAGCAATTCTTGTTTAGCACCAAATTGCTGAATCTCGGGCGCCCAATCAAAATCGCGCAATTGAGCCATTACTTCTGGGCATTCTTGCCCACACGAAAAGACGAAAATCTTCGACGGTTTAGACTGATACAAAAGCCTCAATACAAACCCGGGAAGCTCCCCGTCAGCTTGAAAAGGAACTACTGGCGCCTGATAAAAAGAGGCCAATGGATTTGCGACAACAGCATTAACGTGAGTGTTATCGGCAACTAGAGCAAGTGCACCAATGTTCTCATGATTCCAGGCCGTTGAAACCAATTTCGAACTGAGAGAAAACTCATCATTTCCAAAAATCTCTTCGGCAAAAGCATCAGGATACGGCTCGGCGATGGATCGAACAAGAGCATCGAATACGCATTTCTCAGAGACGCTATCACCTACCCTGCCGCCAAGCCCACCGTAGATCCGTGCAACCTGTTTAGCATCGCCGATAAGCCTCGTGTGCCCCTTCTCAATCCAAATTGCCTTGTTGCACAAACGGGCAATCTGCTCGTTACTGTGAGAAACAATTAGAACGGTTACACCATGCTCCTCGATGAGCTGCGTAATACGATTCTCGCACTTCTTCTGGAACATGAAGTCGCCAACGGAAAGAACCTCGTCTACTACGAGAATTTCAGGAACGATAACTGTAGCGATGGCAAACGCAATACGCGACACCATGCCCGAAGAGTAATTCTTCAGCGGCATGTCTAGGAATTTCTCCACCTCTGCAAATTCGACGATCTCGTCAAAATGTTCATTGATGAAGTCTTTCGAATAGCCCAGCAAAGCGCCATTCAGATAGATGTTCTCGCGAGCTGAAAGGTCCATATCAAAACCCGCGCCAAGCTCGATGAGAGGAGCGATATTACCACTAACGGAACATTTGCCCTTTGTAGGCTCAAGCACTCCAGCGATAATCTTCAAGATAGTCGACTTGCCGGAGCCATTCGTTCCCATGATGCCGAATACATCACCCTTGCGCACCTGAAAAGACACATCATCTAGGGCTTTAAATTCCTCAAAGAACAATTTGCCACGGGCTATAGCAATCGCATACTCTTTGAGATTATTCAATTGCTCGCTTGCCATATTGAACGACATGGACACATGTTCCACGCTGATCATTACCGGTCGATTGTCTTCTTTCTCATCAATTCCGAGCTGACCAGAGGCAAGCGCGGTAGTGTTTACGTTTTCGGGCATCCCAGTCTCACCTCTATACGTAAAGAATGAACTTCTTTTCCTGCTTCTTGAACACTGCAAGTCCAACAAGCAAAGCCACAACACCGCAGCCAAGGCAAATAACGAATTGCTCAACGGTGGGAGTATTGCCATACAAAGCGATTTCCCTGAAGAAGGAAACATAGTAGTACATTGGGTTGGCATTCATGATGGGCACGGCCCATTCGGGTAAAATCTCAACCGGATAGAACAACGGCGTCGCATACGTCCATGCCGTTAACAGCACGCTCCAAAGGTGCATGACGTCGCGGAAAAACACCGACAGCGCGGCAAGCATAAGACCGATTCCCAAACTAAACATAAAAATTGTTAGCAACAAAAACGGAAGCAGGAGCAGGTTCGCCGTTGGAGCTATCTTGAAGAACAACATAACTGCAACTACGGCAATAAGCGACACCATGAAGTTAACAAGCGCAAAGGTTACCTTTTCAATTGGGAACAACGCTTTGTTGATCCTGATTTTCTTAATCAATGGGGCCGAGTCGATAATCGAACTCATAGCCGCAGAAGTAGCATCAGACATAAACGTAAACAGAGTCTGACCCAAAATCAAATACAAAGGAAAATTCTCGATGTTAAATCGAAACACCGTGGAAAACACGGCTGTTAAAACAACCATCATAAGAAGAGGGTTAAGGACCGACCATAGTACGCCAAGGAAGCTGCGCCTATACTTTAACTTGAAGTCCTTCGACACAAGCGAGCATAAGATAAACCAATCCCTTTTCATTTGATCTTTTCGTAAACTCATCAGCGCCGCCATCCTATTTTGCCTTAACAGCTCAACCGAAAGTCGAGCAATCGTATTCCTTAATAGCGCAACTTACAAACGCAGCGTCACGCATGCAGAGTGTATCTTACCTGAATCGCATGCCCCCTGAGAAGAAAAGACAGGCCGGGGATATCCCCGGCCTGAATGAACATAGCGTTTGCAAACGGATTCTACACGATAGGCAAGTCAGACTATACCGCTGATGCTAGAAGTGCTTTCGAGCAAGAGCCAGCCAATCGTTGGCGTCTCCATAGAAGACATTTAAATCGAGGAACCCATTCCATCCGTCAAGCTTACCAGTGCTCGTATATTGATAAAGAGAAGGTAGGCTCCCCCACTCGCCAAAGTCATTTTCATCGTAATGGTAATTGCCAACTGTGCCAGAACCGCGATCGGGGTCTTGCACATATCCGTCAATACCAGTCACGGTGTCGTAGTACTTGTACAAATACTGAGCAACCCAGAGACCATAACCAGCATCGGCAACCTGATCCCAATAATAAGTATGAAGCGTACTTCGGCTCATATAAATGAGAGCCTTCACTCCCGTGGTGCTGTACACGCGATCAAGAAAGCTCTTGGCAAAAGTTTGGCCAGCGGAAAGATTGTCCTTATCCCCTTCGTTTTCCCAATCCAGGAAGAGCACAGCCCTTCCAATATAAGACCGCACGGCAGACACAAAATAGTCAGCTTGAACCTGTGCTGACACAGCAGTATCGACGAAATGATAGAAGCCAATCTGCTTGCCCAAGCTTAACGCCCAATCAGCGTAATACTTCATTTGCTGAAATGTGTAGTAATTTCCTTGCGTTGCCTTGATGATAACGAAATCAGCCGGAACCCGTGAGAGGTCAATGCCCTCCTGCCAGCTTGCCATGTCAAAGCCACACAGATTGGTGATAATACGCCCATCGTTATCAGCATAAATCCACTGCCCGTCAAGATATGCGCGACCACGCAAAACGTAGCCCGCAGAGGTGGTCCAGTGGTCCCAGCCGTCAGAGGAGCGGCCGGGCACGCAGGCGTGCGCGTCGGCGTCCACCCAGTAGCGCTGGAAGCCGTCGCCGTAGGCGGAGCTCACGACCCAGCCCGGCGCGGCCAGGCGCCCGTCGTTGTCGGCCAGGTAGACGTATCCGGTGGCCGGGTCGGCGAACTTGCCTCGCACCACGTAGCCGTACGGCGTGGCGTAGGCCCACCAGCCGGCCTCGGACTCGGAGACCAGGCGGGAGCGGGCGGCGGCGCCGCGGTCCATCCAGTAGCGCTG
>OGRN01002601.1_pt1 | contig 13680 bp, 6 predicted proteins | sample 1553401 | NCBI WGS metagenome assembly OGRN01 (sample SAMEA2580096, study PRJEB22360) | human gut metagenome | biome: human gut; feature: human-associated habitat; material: faeces | place: Denmark | collected 2008/2010 | reverse complement strand
GGGGAGCCTATCTGAAGGAGCATCACCGGGTGCTGTATTATAACCTGCTGACCGCCGGGGTGCTGGATGGGCACCTCGCAGACATCGAGGAGCAGGCGCAGGAACTCTTTCTTCGGCTGGTAAAACAATACGCAGACACCGAGGGCGTGACGGAGGAGGTAAAGGCCAATGACCCGATGGCGTGGATGCGGAAGATGAACGGCATCCGAAACCGAGCAAACGAGATCGTGATGCAGGAAATTGTATATGGGTAACGAGCAAGCGGGGGTCGATGACCTCCGCTTGTTTTGTGTACAGAAAAGAACAATGCCGTTTTTGAACGATATTGTTCCGAACTTTGTTGACATTGTTCTTTTATTCGGGTATAATGTACTTGTGATTTTATGCGTGGAGGTATCCCCTATGGCTGAAATGATCTCGGTAAGAGAGGCAGCAGTGCGCTGGAATATAACGGAGCGGAGAGTTGCGACGCTCTGCAAGAATGGGAGAATCGCCGGTGCGAAAAAGCAGGGCAATCGTTGGCTGATCCCCGCTGATACGCAGAAGCCGGCGGATCAGCGGCTTAAGACGGGCGCTTTCCGCAAGACGGAGCGCGCGCCGAAGCTGCCCCTACCCATCGGCGTGTCCAACTACTGCCTTGCCTCGTCGGAATACTACTACATCGACAAGACGATGATGATCAAGGACTTTATCGACGAGCGTCCGATGGTGACGCTGTTCACCCGCCCCCGGCGTTTCGGCAAGACGCTGAATATGGATATGCTGCGCACTTACTTTGAAAAGAGCGACAAGGATACCTCCGTCTATTTCCGGGATAAGAAGATCTGGGCCTGCGGCCAGAAGTACCGGGATTATCAGGGCAAGTACCCTGTGATCTTCCTGACCTTCAAGGATGTGAAGTTCGACACTTGGGAGGAGACCTTTGCGGCCATCCGGGATATTTTCGCAAAGGAGACCCGGCGGCACAAGGAGCTGCTGGCCAGCGATAAGTGCGACGAGTACAGCAAAAAGACCTATGAAAAGCTGGCAGACGGCAAGGCCAGCGAGGTAGAGTTGGCTTCTGCACTGCTGGACCTGTCTGCTATGCTGCACAAGCACTATGCCGTTGCGCCCATTATCATCATCGATGAGTATGACACCCCCATCCAGCAGGGCTATCAGAAGGACTATTACGACAAGGTCATCCGGTTTATGCGGAACCTGTTTTCCGGCGGGTTCAAGGATAATCAGCACCTGTCCTTCGGCTTCCTCACCGGCATTCTGCGGGTGGCCAAGGAGAGTATCTTCAGCGGGATGAACAACCTGTCCATCAACTCCGTGCTGGACAACAAATACAGCGCCTACTTCGGCTTCACCGCCGACGAGGTGATGGAGATGGCGGAATACTACGGCGCTGCCGATAAGTATGACGAAATTTGCCAGTGGTACGACGGCTACCGCTTCGGCAAGACGGAAATTTTCAACCCGTGGTCGGTGGTCAACTACTTCAGCAACGAGTGCGAGCCGAGACCCTTCTGGGTTTCCACCGGCAGCAACGATATTATCGGGGAAGTGCTTGCCCAGGCGGACGAGGAGATTTATAACCGTCTGACCTCCCTGGTCAACGGCGAAACCTTCACCACCTTCATCGACACCGGCGTGATCTATCCGCAGATCAAGAGCAATCCCTCCACCATTTACAGCTTCCTGCTGGTGACCGGCTATCTGAAGGCACTGAAAACCACGCCCTCCTTCAGCGGCGATTTTATGTGCGAGGTCTCCCTGCCCAACCGGGAGATTTCTCTGGTGTATAACAAGGAGATTTTGCAGAGGCTGGAGAATCTGATCCCGCCGTCCACGGCGATTTCCGTTCAGGAGGCCATCTTCTCCGGCGATAACGCACGGCTGAAAGCGCAGATCCAGACGCTGCTGACCCAGTCGGTCAGCTCCTTCGATACTGCCGGGGAGAACTTCTACCACGGCTTTATGCTGGGACTGTGCGCCCTGCTGGGCGGCGCTTTCGTGACCTCCAACCGGGAATCGGGCGACGGGCGCTATGACATTCAGCTAAAGCCCACGCAAAAGGGCCTTCCGGGCATCCTGATCGAACTGAAAGCGGAGAAGAATTGCAGCGACGAAAAGCTGAAAAAGCTGTCCGAGACAGCCTTGCAGCAGATCAACGATAAGAAATACGAAACCGAGCTGACGACCGCCGGGGTCAGGACGATTTATAAATACGGCGTGGCCTTCAGCGGTAAAAAGGTCGAAGTGGCAGTCGGATGAGAATTGAAGACAGGGGCACACCTTTGTTTGTGTGTCCCTGCCTTTTTTATAACGAATTCATGATGTTCAGCAAACTCTGGTAGCTGTCTACATCGTGGTATACGACATTACTTGTGGACATCTCATTGAACAGCTTCTTCGCACAAGAGATTTTTGCCTGCTCAATAGGACGCAGCTCAAGACTTTCCATTGTGCCTTTCGTTTCGGCTATGAAGAAAATGTGCTTGACCTTGCCCTCATAGAAAGCGATTGCCCAGTCCGGCGAATAGTTACCAACCGGCGTGGGAATTTGGAAGGTTCTCGGCAGTTTTGCGTAGACGCATACCTCGTCTGCTGCGTCCAAATCCTCAGCAAACTTTCTTTCAATGCTCTTGTCGGCAGAGCCGTCCGTGAACACATAGTCCTGAATGGCTTTCTTTGCGAGGAACGCCTTATCAAAGCTCTGCGTTGCCTTTTCAGCCGTAAAGATAGAGCTGTCATATTCGCCCTCAATGGTGTCGTAAGAGATGTGCTCTACGATCATTGTGGCTTTCTGCTCATTGATAAGCCGGATGACCTTCGTGATGAACTCCTCCGGGTTGTTCTTGAACATATAGAGCTTATCCACACGGATGCCTTGCAGGATGGCAGAAACCGTGCGCCGTGTCAGAACAGTACCCTCTGCGATTTTTCCGATGAGATCATACTTGATCTGACTGGTTTCGGCGTGTTTGAGCGTCTGTGTCCGGGTCTTTTCGCCGGTGAAGGATGCCCCACGCTCGATCTCATACTCGTTCATCTCCGTTTTCTGCCGCCCGATGGTGGTCGTGTATTGCAGCTCGGAAACAAAGAGCTTTTCGTCAATATGGGCAATGGCGTTGCGGATCAGCTCGGCGCTGTCAAAATCGACGGTGTAGGCGTACTTATGGTTGATCTCACGCCACAATGCCTGAAACTCACGCTTGGCAAAGTTCTCATTGAGAGGATTTTCCTTAACCTTGGTTTCGTGACCGTCGGAGAACATATCCTTGAGTACACTATCATCATAGACTGCCTGAATGAGCGTATGGATACCGTCTGTCATCGGCTTGAGTTCCTCCGGCAACTCCGCAACAGTTCCGTTCTTAACATCCTGACGATACTTGTCCGTCACCTTGCGCTTCATATCAACATAGCCGTTCTGAATAAGGTAGAACTCAATGGCATTGGCTTTCTCGTCGTCGATAAGCGTCGGCACATCGTCCACCTTGACATATTTGCCCTTGAAGTATTCGCTTGTAGCAACCGTGGGTCTGTCATAAAGCACGGTTTTAATATCCGACTGCAAGCCCGTCACAAAGGTCTTATAGCTTTCACTGGCGACTACCGTCAGCGTGTTGATCTCGTGAACGCTGTCGCCGCAGCTCTGCACATCCATCCGGTTGCCGTCCTGATTGACGCAAAGGCGCAGACCACGACCGACTTCCTGCCGCTTCGCCGTGTTGCTGTCGGAGTGCTTCAGAGTGCAGATTTGGAACACATTCGGGTTGTCCCAACCCTCGCGCAGAGCAGAGTGGTATAAGACCTCCGGTGCGGGCTGGTCAAGGGACACCAGCCGTTCCTTGTTTTTCAGAATCAGGTCATAGGCGGAAATATCGTCGGAGAACTCGCTGCCACGCTTGAGCTGACTATCCACGCTGCGACCGGTTTTCTTGTCGATGCTGAAATAGCCCTTATGTACCCGGCTCACATCGCTGCAAGTGGATTTGAGATATTTCTGATACGGCGTGTCAAACATCGTAATGTTCTCGTTCAGAATGGCAAGATACTCCTGCTCAAACATCACGCCGTATTCGCCGAGCACCTCGTCACCGTTTTCATCGTACTGACGGTACTTTGCCACCTCGTCGATGAAGAACAGGGACAGACACTTGATGCCCATATGAAAGAGCTTTTCCTCTTTTTCAAAGTGGGAGAGGATTGTTTCCCGAATCTGAATGCGGCGCATATCCTTTTCGGACACATCGTCCACCACATCACCGGCTTTGATGACTTCGCCGTTGGTAAAGGTCACAGTGCCACGCAGCGGGTCAATTTCGGAGATGGTGTATCCCTTGTACTGCTCCATTTCCTGCGAAACAAAGTAGAGGTCGTCCCCAACGCCGAGAATACGGGTTTCCCGGTTGATGGACTTGTTATAGCCAATCTCCAGCTCAATTTTTGCCATCGGCGGCTTCTTGCTGGAAAGAACGATCTGTTCAAGGTAGAGGTAGCTGTCCGTACCACGGAAGTTCTTGACCTCAAAGCCCTTGACCTCGATTTTCTTGACCAACCGCTTGTTGAAGGCATCCAGCGCATCCAGCACATAGACAAGGTTGTGCTGCTTGGCGTGGGTAGCCGAGTAATTGAGGGAGAATAGCGGGTTGAAGTTCTTCAGCGCTTTCTGTGTTACATCGCCGCCCATCTTCTGCGGTTCGTCCAAAATAATGATCGGACGGTTTGCCTTGATAACATCGATCGGGCGTCGGGAGCCGAACTCATCCCGTTTGGAGTAGATGATGCGGGCTTCCTTGCTCCTGCCGTCCTCTTTCAGCGAGGAGGCAAACGCCTGCGTGTTGATGATCATTACATTGATGCCGGAGCTGCTCGAAAAGTTATCCAACTGGTTCAGGTTGGAGCTGTTGTAGATGAAGAAGCGAGCCTTCTTGCCGTAATGCTCCATAAAGTGGTCTGCGGTGATTTCAAAGGATTTTTTCACGCCCTCACGGATCGCAATAGAAGGAACGACCACAATAAACTTGCTCCAGCCGTACTTCTTGTTCAGCTCGAACATCGTCTTGATATAGACATAGGTCTTGCCCGTGCCGGTTTCCATTTCAATATCAAGGCTGCAACGCCCCAAGTCTTTAACAAGGGCAGCAGAGAGCTTGATGTTGTTCTGACTCTGCAAGGTCTGAATGTTGTGCAGAAGCTGCTCATCGGAAAGCTCTACTGCTTCATTTTTATAACCGGTATCGTTCAGTGGATCGACGATTTCAAGCTCCTCATCGGACATACCGAGGGTCATCTGATACGGCTCCGCTTTGACCTTGCCCCGGTCACGGATATAGCTGATCTTATCGTGGAAGCCCTGTCCCTGAAAGACACGCACAACGGCATCGACCGCATCGGTTTGGTATTGTTGTATTTTGAAATTAAACTTCATTAACACCGCCTCCTTCGTATGTATCCCAAAGGAAAGTCACGAAAGTGATGCTACAGCCAACAGCCAATTTTGCGTGCCTTGTTTCCAGTCCAGTAAATGCGGCACTCTTGCCGTGTCCGCTTCCGTAGGGATTGCGGATTTCAGCAAGTTTTGTTGTAATGCCTCTTAGATTGCCAAGAACAGCTCGTATATTCTCGGAAACTGGGTCGGTGTTCGGTATCGACTTTGGCGTTAGATTTAAGAGGCTCAAGGTTTCTCCGGTAAGTTTGCCCATATCCCAATTTTTATCCCACGCTACGCCCTTATTGTCTAAGATCGTCTTACAGCAGCTTTCAATCAGCTCTTTTGCCTTTCCGATGGCATCAGTTGGGTTTTCACTTTGCATCTTCAGCATCAACTCTATCTGCTTTGAAAGATACTCGCTTGAGAATTTCTCCTGCAATTCAACAGCATTTGGAGCAAGCGGAGTTGTAACATTTAGTATCCTATCCACATAAGAGCGACACTTCTTATAAAGGCGAGCATATTCTGCATTGTATCTGCTATAACCGAACGGATCTTCGTTTGCTTCTTCTGTGAACTCCTGTTCAAAGTTTTCTTCATAGTATGCCAGCAAGTCTTTCAGCAGTTTTTCAACGCTATCATCTGGAGCCTCATTGACATAAGCGGCAAGTGATTTTCCTTTAGACATATTATATTTGCTACACAGGGCGACACCTATGCTCTCCATAGTAAAGACATCGAAATCATTGGTCGTAAAATCGAGCACATATCCACCCCGGTTGAACAACTTCAAAAATGTCCCTACTTCGATTTTGGTCAGCTTCGCCATCTCACAGCACCTTCCTTACAGTATCGGGGCTGTAGGTGGCGAAAATCTGATCGAAGTTGGTTGCCACGCTGTCGTTTGCCATAGAGCTGTCACGCATTACGAAGTAGTAGGGCTTCTGCTTGGCAATGGCTTTGATGGTTTCCTCGGTCACATCGCTGTCGAAGCAGGCAATCAGATAGTTGTCCTCCACATTGAAAACCTTCTTGCCGGCAATGGTGGTTTCCTCGATTTTGCTGGAGAGCAGCACGCCCAAATCCAGCATCACTTGGAACAGCAGATCCTCCGGCGTTCTGTCCTCTTTGATGTTATCTTCGAGCCGGGAGAACAAGTTAGCATCGTATTCCGAGGGGTTGTAGTAGACCTCTTTCATATTGGAGGTGTCGCACTTCAAAACACGGAAGCCGGTGTCAAGGTCTTGCGTAGTCAAAGGACTATCCTCTTTGATTTTCTTACCAGCACGACGGATGCGTTCCTTGCCGATTTCGGGAATAGACATATAGCCTGCTTTCCTTGCAAGACTTCCTTCGGCGGTATCTTCGGACACCTGAACCATAATAAACTTTCTCTTGCCGCCATCTTCGGCATTGAGCTTCATTGCAGCGTGAGCAGTGGTTGCGGAACCAGAGAAGAAATCAAGAATAATCGCATCTCGGTTACCACCGAGCTGAATTATTCTTTCGAGAAGTCCAACAGGTTTAGGATTATCAAAGCCAGCCACTCCGTCAAACATCTTTTTAACCAACTGTGTTCCGTTGGTAGTTGTTTCTACATCATCCCAAAGTGTTTTGGCAACTTTCCCCCTTTCCTGTGCTTCCCAAATAAACCTTTTTCTTTGAGGACCGCCATCTCCAGTTTTGCCAAAAACAATTCGATTGTCGGCAAGGAGCTCTTGAAACTTCTTGTAATCATTTTTCCAGCTACATCCCTCGTTAGGCCTGTAAATAACACCTGTGTTGGGATTTCTGATTTCATACTGCTGATTCGGTCTCCAACCACCAACCTGGAAGGGGTCTGCCTTCCAAGGACCTCTTGGGTCATTATCTGGGTTTTCAAATCCTTCGCCGGTATCAGGAAGTCTGAACTTCTGACGATTTTCGACAAAGTAATTCATATTCTTAAAGTACACCAAATTATAGGTATGTGAAACGGAAATCAATGCAGTATTAGTAACAGATTTAGTTGAGTTCCAAATGATGTCACCAAGATAGTTTGCAGCTCCGAAGATTTCATCAGCTATCTTTTTTAGATTATGAAACTCAGCATCGCTTATACTCATAATGAGCACGCCATCTTCCGAGAGCAAATCTCTAGCAATTCGCAAACGGGGGTACATCATATTAAGCCAGTCCGTATGGAATCTTCCATTATTTTCATTGTTTACACGAATATCAAACAACCGTTCACCGACTTCATTTTTCACACCGCTGGAGTGTGCAAATTCTTCTTCGGTCATAGCAAAATCGTCACTATATACGAATGCATCACTTCCTGTATTATACGGCGGGTCGATGTAGATTAGTTTAATCTTGCCAAGATAGGTTTCCTGCAACAGCTTCAGCACTTCCAAGTTGTCACCTTCGATATAGAGGTTTTCGGTGGTGTCAAAGTCCACGCTTTCCTCACGGCAGGGGCGCAGCGTCTTATTGATCGGGGCATTGGCAAGAAGAACGGACTTTTTCTTGTCAGGCCAAGTGAATTGATAGCGCTCCTCGTTGCCATCCACCACGGTGCAGGCAATCTCCTGCATCAGCACATCCTTGTCGATTGCCCTAACGACCTCGCCGTTTTCGTTGATCGTTTCCGTCACGGCGTCGGGAAACATCGCCGCCAGCTTTCTGAAGTTTTCATCAGCCTTGTTCGCTGTCTGCATTTTCAGTTTATCCATTATGAATTACCTCCGCTTTCTTTCCAAAAATGGAATATGGGGTACTTCTTGAACTCCTCTTGTAATTGCGTGTCGAGCTTTTCAAAATGCAGTTCAGCGGCAGCCTGTTGATCCAACAGCAGGTACGCCCCGACAAGGACATCTTCTCTGACCCCCGGCGTTTCAATTACCCGAAACAGTTCCTTAACCTCGTCTATCGTTAGTGCTCGTTCACGCTTTTCGATTTGTAGCTTGTTTAGCAGTTTTACATCGTAGGGCAAGGATTCATCATTTGAAGCAAAAATCCAATCTGAAAAAGATCTTGCCACAGATAGAAATTCAGTCTTTGAATTGGCTTTGTCGTATGCTTCAAGCAATTCAAGTAAGAAGAAATTTGCCCTTGTAATAGTTTCTTCGTGCTGTGTGGTATTTTGAAATGACGGCAATAAGACATCATAGCGTATATTATCGGCTTTTATCAAATCGTCTGCGTGAAGTATTACATACTGAGAAATCGGTAATTTTTCTCCGGCTTCATTTTCGTACACGAGCGACATCTCGGTTTTGAAAAAGTCGAATATGTTGTATGCACCATCTTTTCCCTCGATTTTTCGCAGGCAAACTATAAATTTCAGCTCACCTATGTCTATGGTCATTATCGGGGGCAGATCGGTCCTTAGATGTTCCACCGGCTCTTTATCTACAAATGCAGTAACAAGATAGCCAATATGTTTCCAGTCTTTATCCTTTAAGGACTTAATGCTCAAGTCCTTTTTGCACCCCAACAAATCAAGCAAGGCGACAATCTTTTTTGCGTATTCAAGCCGTGACTTTTCTTCTTCCAGCTTGAAGTTTGAAAAATTGGCACCTTTGTAATCAAACGGAACATCAACCCCATCCCATTGAAAGCTCCCGGCTTCGATGTATGAAATTAAAAAATCCAAATCTACTATCAGGGTTCTCAATTTATCAGAACTCTTATAGTTGATTTTTACCGTTCTATCGTTTTTGGACGCCTTTATTGAAAAGCTCTCTCCCAAAATAGTCGTAATCGTTTCCGCATCTTGGACAACCCTAACGGTTGAATAGAACAGCCTATCTCCTACAGAAACCTGTGTATCTCGTGTTTCTTGCGTTGTCAATTTCTGAGGAATAGCCTCGATTGGCTGTGGAATAGCGCTGCCCTTGATCTTTGCGTAAATATATACTTCATTTTTCAGCAAAGCTGTTTTCGGGTCAATTCCGCCGACAGTTGAAACAGGAACGGTTATTCCTTCCAACACGCCTTGGCTTTCAAGTTCTTCGAGCGACAATAACTGAGCACCTGAAAAGCTCGCTTGCTTCTGACAGTTTTCCAAGCATTGAAAAAAGATCATTGCCTTCTCGTTCGGGTCTGTCGGAAACTTTTTGAGCTTAATGCTTTTGCTTTTTTGCTCTTTTGCTTCTGCAAGATATACTCTGAGCTTTATCGGAGGTAACTCAGCATAATAGATTTGCCGTGTCAATCCGTTATGCCCAATATAGACAACAAAGAAAACTGCACCGCCATCGTAAAGGTAATTGTTGAGATCGGTAGTTGATACAGAAAAGGATATTTCTTCTTTGCTGAAATCATCGTTTTCCGTGCCCTTGATTTGAACCGGAAGCCGCCCTTTTAGTTTTTCCTTCTTTTTGCTTTTGTCGCTATAAATGTAGACAAATCCATCCCAAGTCGGCTCTTTGTCGTTGTCCGCAATAAACTGGTCGAGGAAATCGGATACAACGACGCTATCCCTAACGGCATTGACAGATAGAGTTTCAATTGCTTTTCGATCCAATTTTATCCCTCCAATTCTTTTTTGAGCTTCTTTATCTGCTGCACAAGCTCAAACTTTTTCTTAGGCTGCTTTTCAGCCCGTGCCTGCTTTTCCAGCTTGGCAATCTCTTTTTCGATTTTCTGTCGGTGCTCATCGGCGGCAATCTGCTCATCCAGAGTGTTGCCGTCTGCAATGCTCACCTCACCGATGTCCACTACGATGTTTTCCCAAACTTTATCAAGGGTCAACCCCCGCAGCTCTAGGGTGCAGCTTTCGGTGGGCTTCCAATCCGTCTGCATCAGCTTGGTGTGATAGATCGCCAGCTTGCTTTGCCCCTCAAATTCAAGCACAAACAGGATGTTCTGCGGAATGAGTTTTGACAGCGTGGCAACCGTTTTCTCATCAAAGTCTTTCTTTTTCAGCGCCACAAGCAGGACAAAGAAACTCTTGACTTCCTCTCCGGCGGGAATGTTGATTTTCGCCGGTGTGATCTCGTTGACAATGGTGATCCTCGATATATCGGCATCGATTTTCTCCTTTGCCGCTGTATTCATTTGGAACTTCGCATAAACAGCCTTCTTCGGAAGCTGCTTGCTCATTTCAGTTGACTTCGGAAGTCCGAGCATACTCTCACCTCATCGCACGACTAAGAAGCATATCAGCTCAAAGTCGTCCAGTCCTTTGATTTCGTTTGACAAGAAGCTGACCTGACCGCCGCCTAAGAAGCTGTCAATATCGCTCTCGTCCTTCACCTCAATGATAGAAGCAATGGCGTCACCAAGCAGCTTGGAAAGCTGCAACATATTTCTGCCGTCACATGTTTCTTTGTTAAACGGCTTGTAGGCTTCGGGAATCGGTTCCGTCTTGCCTTTGCAGAGGAAACGCATTTTATCAAGCATCTGTTTCGGAGAAAGGTGGTCGCAGATGACCTCCCCGTCATTGCCGATATACACCATATAGAATGGGTGCAGCCGGTTTTGATTGTCGATGTTCACGCTGTTGGAACGGTTCTTCAAAACATAAATCACACCGGCAGGCGTATCCTCACTTGCAGGAACAACCGAGTGCAAGCCGAAGGGAGTTTTGTCTATGTCAGGGTGGTGCTTGATGTAGTCAAGCAGATCAAGCCGGAACTCGTTTAACCCCAAGTCCATAATTGAGATGCCCGTTGTCATATCCTCAATGTCTACGACCTCATCCTGCAAGCGCTTGAGCTGCGCCTTTCGGTATTCAAGGTCTGTCTTTTCTTCATCGCTGAGCAGGTTATCATCGCCTGTGGCGGTCATATCCACGATTTTCATTCGGGTTTCAACTTTGGCTTTCAGATTGATGTAATCGTCAAGGGTTACATCAGGCCAAAAGTTCACAAGTTGAATGACCTTATTGCGGCTTCCGATACGGTCAATACGCCCGAAGCGCTGAATGATGCGGACGGGGTTCCAGTGAATGTCATAGTTGATGAGGTAGTCGCAGTCCTGCAAGTTCTGACCTTCGGAAATACAGTCGGTGGCGATCAGCACATCAATTTCCGTCTTATCTCCCGGCATCAGCAGTTCCTTGTCCTTCGAGATAGGCGAGAAGCAGGTCAGCACCGTGTTCAGGTCGGCACGGAGCTTCGGACAGGTTGTCCGTCCTTCCACAGAGCCAGATACCATTGCGGTGTTTAGTCCATACCTATCCTTGACATAGCGACTGACATTATCATAGAGATAACCGGCGGTATCCGCAAAAGCGGTGAAGATGATCAGTTTTTTATTGCCTTCGTTGATGGGGTGCGTAATTTTATTATCAATCACCCGGAAAAGCTCTTGCAGCTTTGAGTCGTGTTCCGGTGTAATATCTCCGATCAGCAAGGTCAGCAGTTCAAGCACCTCAGCGTCCTTTTTCAGGCTGTCCCGCCACGACACATAGTCCATATCGGCAAGGTCAATTTTGACTTTCCGTCCGAAAGAGAACAGCTCGTCCGAGTTCTGATCTTCGACGTCAAACTCGTCCATATCGGAAATATCCGTCAGGTCGAGGGTCGCACCGGAGTGTTTATCAAAGCGGTCAATCGTTTCTATCGTGCTGTTTATCAAATCCTTGATACGGGTCAGCGTCAGATTGAACGAATAGACGGAGCTTTCCATACGCTTCATCAGGTTGATGGCGGTCAGACGGCGGATGCCCTGCTCACGGTTCGCCTGCGTAAAGCCGACATTGACCTTGTTATCTCCGTACAGCTCAGCATACTTCTCCATCTTACTTGGCAGAATGTAGTGCGTCGGCGTATAGATCGTCAGTGTCAGGAGCATAAGCTGCTCAAAAATCTCGTTGTAACTGATTGCTTCCTTCAGGTCAGTAAGATGTGGACGAAGTGAAATCGGCTTTAGCCTTGTCGGGAAGGTGCCGATGTCCGCCATATCGTAATACTTCTGAATGTGCTTTCTTGAGCGGGCAATGGTCACACTATCCAGCACTTCAAAGAAATCAAAGTCCAACATTTTGAGCAGGTTTTCAGTCGTGCGGTCGCACGGTTCCCACTTGCTCCAAGTGTTGAACGCCCGCTGTGCGTTCTTGAAGATTTCATCGATGGAACGGGTAGTGTTGAGCTTTTCGTCTATGTAATCCGTATGCCCTTCATACGCAAGGGCAAGCTGATTTTTCAGATCGTTGAAGCGGTTATTAACTGGCGTTGCAGAAAGCATCAGCACCTTCGTCTTCACTCCGGCTCTGATGACCTTCTTCATCAAGGTAACATAGCGGTTATCCTTGGTATCCTCGTCCGGGTTCTCAACTAATTTGCCGCCATTACGGAAGTTGTGGGACTCATCAATTACCACAAGGTCATAGTTGCCCCAATTCAGTCTGTCAAGGTCAAGTCCGTTGGATGTGCCGTGGGTGCGGTTTAAGTCGGTATGATAAAGCACATCGTACCGAAGCCGGTCGGCAGCAATGGGGTTGTTGACATAGTTATCCTTATAGGTATTCCAGTTGTTCGTCAGTTTCTTGGGGCAAAGCACAAGAACGGACTTGTTGCGGTTTTCGTAGTATTTAATAACGGCAAGGGCGGTAAAGGTTTTACCAAGACCGACGCTATCCGCAAGGATACAGCCGTTGAACTTCTCAAGTTTGTTTATGATAGCAAGAGCGGCATCTCGTTGGAAGTTATAGAGCATCCCCCAAATCTTACTTTCCTTGAAGCCGGTTGCTTCGTTGGGCAAAACATCTTCGGATACATCTTCCAAGAACTCGTTGAAGATGTTATAGAGCGTCACGAAATAGATGAAATCAGGAGAGTTCTCGTTATATGCGGCGGTGATACTGTCGATCACCTCATCGGTAACGACCTGAAGCACTTTGCTGTCGTTCCATATCTCATTGAAGTCGGCAAGCAGAGTGCGGGCAAGGGACTCGTCTTTTACGATTGTCGTGCTGATTACATTGCCTTTTTCGCAGCCCAATTCAACTGTAGTGAAGTTGTTGATAGGCGTATAGCCGACACCGTCAACTACGATTTGTCCCTGAATGGATTTATCGCTGACATTTGACTTGAAAGTGACTTTCTGCCTGATCCATTCTGCACACTCTCGTGCAATAGCTTTTTGAGTCAGCTCATTCCTGAGCTTGATTTCAAACTCTGTTCCGTATAAACTGCGTTCACGGGTAAGGCGTGGAATATAGAACTCACGCTTTTCCTTCTTAGCTTTCTCCGTTACAAAGGTAGGCGAAACATCGGTGTACAAGGGGTACAAACAAGATAAAATAGAAATGAGGGGCGATA
>OGRN01002597.1_pt1 | contig 13707 bp, 11 predicted proteins | sample 1553401 | NCBI WGS metagenome assembly OGRN01 (sample SAMEA2580096, study PRJEB22360) | human gut metagenome | biome: human gut; feature: human-associated habitat; material: faeces | place: Denmark | collected 2008/2010 | reverse complement strand
AATGAAAAGGTAAGCTTATGGAATATACTTAAATTCGGCGGTGCGTTTGTAGGTCTTATGATAGGAGCGGGCTATGCTAGCGGACAGGAAACCTTACAATTTTACGGTGGATATGGCCTATGGGGAATATTGGGTATGATAATACAGCTCGGTCTATATATATGGCTCATACCTACGCTTTTAGGCTTTGGTTACGATACAGTTACCGGAATGCCCGAAAGAGGCAAATATAAATGGTACTGCGGCAAATATATCGGAACGTTTTTTGACATATTTGTACCTATTTATTTAGTAGGGGTAATGTCAATTATGATAGCAGGTGGAAGCACTATACTTTTGGATTATTTTGGAATACCGAGGATGATAGGTGCAGCACTCATTTCTATCGTAGTTATGGCTACATATCTTGCCGGAGCTAAAAAGCTCATAAGCATAGTGGGAAGCTGTGGAATCTTTATAATAGTTTTTCTCTTTATAGTAATAGCTTATGGCATAATTACAGGACCTGATCTTGATGAAGCAAACAAACTGGTAAAAGAATATGATGTTGAAGTCGGAGCCCCGACATGGTGGATAGCGCCGTTTATCTCTATCGCATATTGTGTATCGACAAGCGTTCCGTTCTTTATCTCAATAGGAGCAGACGCCCAGTCAAGAAAAGAAGCCGTGAGAGGAGGCCTCTGCGGAGCCATAATGATGGGAGGTATAGGAGTACTGTTCATAACAGCTCTTCTTGCCAATATAAACGCAGTACATGATGCAGAAATACCGACTCTTGTTCTTGCTTCATCCCTATCTCCAATTTTCGGAAGCCTTTACGCTGTATTAATAATTCTCGGCATGTATTCAACAGCCACACCGATGATGCAGATGGCATGTGACGCGGTTCCGGTAAAGAAGAAGAGCCAAAGAGTGATAATAGCTGTCATAGCAGCGATAATTGGAACATTTGTGGGACAATCGGATTTTTCAGACCTTATTAACGCGTTATATCCTGTAACGGGCTGGATAGGGCTCATATTCCTAATTTGCTTGCTTGTAAAGCAAATAAAGCTGAGAAAAGAAAGAAAAAACGTAGAAGCCACGGCTAAATCCGATGGTGCAGACGAATAATCACGATGCCTGATTTTAAAATATGATATGAGCTTGTAGCTTTGTAGCTTCAAACAGGGGGACTTGCATATTACAGTTCCCCTATTAAAAAAGGAGAGGTCAATGAAATATGAAAAGCTTTTTACGCCGATTAAAATAGGCGATGTAAATATAAAAAACAGGTTTGCGATGGCACCCATGGGGCCTCTGGGACTGGCCGATACCGACGGAGGGTTTAATCAGAGAGGTATAGATTATTATGTGGAGAGAGCAAGGGGTGGCACAGGACTTATTATTACAGGTGTGACATTTGTGGATAACGAGGTTGAGGAGCACGGAATGCCAAATTGCCCGTCTCCGACACACAATTCCGTACATTTTGTAAGAACGTCACGAGAAATGACTGAAAGAATACATGCTTATGACGCGAAGATTTTTTTGCAGATGTCAGGCGGCTTCGGACGCGTAACTATACCTACAAATTTAGGGGAATATCCCCCGGTGGCTCCTTCTGCCATACCACACAGGTGGTTAGATAAGACATGCCGCCCTCTGAGCGAACAAGAGATAATGACAATAGTAAAAGCTTTTGGCGATGGGGCTTTTAACGCAAAAAGAGCAGGCTTTGACGGAGTACAGATCCATGCGGTACATGAGGGATATTTAATAGACCAGTTTGCTATGAGCCTTTTTAATAAGAGAAAGGATAAATACGGCGGTTCTTTGGAAAACCGTCTGCGGTTTGCTCGCGAAATTGTAGAAGAAATAAAATCGAGGTGTGGTGATGACTTTCCTGTAATGATGAGATTTTCTCCTAAAAGCTTTATCAAAGATTTGCGAGAAGGGGCTTTGCCCAAAGAAGATTTTATTGAAAAAGGAAGAGACATTGAAGAGGGAATAGAAGCAGCCAAGCTTTTAGAATCCTACGGATATGACGCTTTGGATACAGATGTTGGAAGCTATGACGCATGGTGGTGGAGCCATCCGCCTATGTATCAAGAGAAAGGTCTTTATAGACCATATTGCAGGATTATAAAGGATAATACCGTGATTCCTGTTTTATGTGCAGGAAGAATGGACAATCCTGATATGGCATTGGAAGCGCTTGAAGACGGTATATGTGATATTGTAAGTTTAGGAAGGCCGCTGTTGGCAGATCCACATTATGTAAATAAATTGAGAAGAGATGCCGTTTCGGAAATACGACCATGCATCTCATGTCAGGAAGGCTGTATGGGAAGAATACAGGAGTATTCTGCTATAAATTGTGCTGTAAATCCAAGAGCAGGACGCGAAAGGGTAACAAATTATGCCCCTGTGACAAAATCTAAAAAAGTAATGATTGTCGGAGGCGGACCTGCAGGTTGTGAAGCGGCCAGAGTACTTGCTATAAGAGGACATGAACCAGAATTGTTTGAAAAGAACGGATATCTGGGCGGAAATTTGATACCAGGAGGTGCGCCTGATTTTAAAGAGGATGATATCTCTTTGGCTAATTGGTATAGTGGTCAGCTTGATAAACTTGGAGTGCAAACACATTTGAACTGCAACATTAAGACAAAAGATATACTCCAAAACAATTTTGACACTTTAATAATCGCCACAGGTTCAAGGCCCAAAAAACTTCAGCTTGGTAACAATGAAAAAGTATATACCGCTGAAGATGTACTTATGGGTAAAAAAACATCCGGCAATACAACTGTTATTATTGGTGGTGGACTGGTTGGATGTGAAACAGCGCTTTATCTGGCTAAAAAAGGCGTTAAGGTGACCATTGTTGAGGCGATGGACAAGCTTCTTGCTGTCAATAGACCTCTTTGCCATGCTAATAGTGAAATGCTCGAAAGACTTATTCCGTTTAACGGTATAGAAGTTATAACAAGGACAAAAGCGCAAGATTATGACGGAACGAATCTATCATTAGATGTATCGGGAGTAAGAAGAAAAATACAGTGTGACAGTGTAATACTGGCGGTGGGATATAAAGAAGAAAAATCATTATATGAAGAATTAAAGTATGATATTCCTGAAATTTATGCCATAGGGGACTCTAGAAAAGTGGCTAATATAATGTACGCTGTCTGGGATGCTTTTGAAATCGCAAACAGCATATGATTATTTATGGTGGCATATAAGCCCCAGCAATTATCCCGTATATCGTGCGTAAAAGACAAACGAAATGTCCGTTATGCAGATTCGCATTGAATGTTATACTAGAAACCTTTCCGAAAAGCCATGTGATAATTGACTATATACTTGACATACTTGTTTGCCGGTCTCATATACTTGTTTGCCAGCACTCGCGTATCATGGTGCGTGTAAAAATTTGCTTTTTTAGTTGAAAAAGTCAGCAAAGTGGGTTATTGGCGTGTCGAAACTCGTCGAAAATGCTTGTCGGATGATTTTTTTCGGAAAATTTTCAAAAAAGTCAGCAAAATCGTCGATTCTGCTGACTTTTTTGCCAAATTTTTAATTTTTTTACATTTTGCTCTTTAAAACAAAGCAAAAATGGAATTAAATGTAATAAACGATGCCAAAATTTTAAAATTTTTAAAATTTTGGCATTTTCATCGTGGATATATAAGCTCGCTGCATTTCCGTTATGAACCATAGTCCCTTGCTTTTTGAAAGCCCTCGCTTTCCATAACCATTTACACTATAGAAATCCTCTATTTTAAGTCAGTTTTTTTCGAAAATTGAGAAAGCTTTAACAGCATAAGCCTTTAATTGCACATGCCTGCCATACTTTATCATACTTTCCGCCGAGGAAGCAAGCCTAAGACACAAAGCATTTTAGTTTGTTTTGATAAAAGTAGTGTTGCTTCGACATTTTCTGTCAAAGACAAGCTGAAAAAGCAGGAGTATAATATAATTGCAAAAAACAGCAGAGGAGGGATTTTGGAAGTGGAGATTATTTTCGACATTATGGGTAGTACTTTGGTCGCTGAACTTTTTGGAGAGATGGACCATCATGCTGCGGAAAAAGCTAGAAATAAAATAGATGATGCGCTTGATAACCATGGAGCAAAAAATCTCGTATTCGATTTTACCAATGTATCGTTTATGGATAGTTCAGGAATCGGGATGGTATTGGGAAGATATAGAAAGATGGGTGAGACAGAAGGCAAGATTGCCATAGTTTCATGCTCCAAAACAATAAGAAACATACTTAACATGGCAGGTGTTTTTTCAGTCATAGACTATTTTGATACAAAGGAAGAGGCCGTAGCGGTGTTTGATAGAAAGGAAGTTTCATAATGGGAAGAGAATTAAAAGTACAGATGGAAGGGGTTTTGGAAAACCAAGCGATGGCTAGAGCCATAGCTGCCGCATACGCGGCGGAGATGGATCCTACGGTAGATGAGCTTACGGAGATAAAAACGGCGGTGTCAGAAGCTTTCAGCAATGCTGCAATCCATGGATATGGTGGAAATAACGATGAGAAAGTCAAGAAACCTGTATATATGGAATTTTCCACTATAGCTCCGGAAACTATAATGATAAAAGTTATAGACAAGGGCAGGGGCATAGAAGATATAGCAAGGGCGATGGAACCGCTTTTTACAACGGACACTGGGCAAAACCGATCCGGAATGGGGTTTACAGTTATGGAAAGTTTTACCGATAAGCTTAAGGTGGATTCCAAACCGGGAGAGGGAACTACAGTTACAATGATAAAGAAGATGGATACATATTATGGATTTTAGAAATGCTGGCGAAGATAATGCCGAAGGCAGACTGAAGCCAACACTTGAAGAAATAGTCGCAGCAAATACAGGACTGGTGAAATCTGTAGCGCTGCGGCTTTCTTTTGCTTACAAAGAAGAACTGGAAGACCTCATACAAATAGGGTATATAGGTTTGATAAAGGCAGCTGAAAGGTTTGACCCTGATAAGGGAAATAAATTTTCTACTTATGCTGTACCTATGATATCAGGAGAAATAAGATCTCAGCTTCGAGATAACAGTAAAATAAAAGTAAGCAGAAGACTAAAAAGTGACAGTGTCACTGTAAGAAAAGCTGAAAGTGATTTTTCCGCAAAATATGGAAGGTCGCCTAAAATTACAGAGTTGGCGGAAGCAACAGGGTTTTCGATAGAGAGAGTGCTAGAGGCACTGCAGGCTTTTGATGCCATGAAAAATTTTGAAGATTATGAAAAAACTGATTTATGGACAGATGACGAAGAAAGTAATATAACCAAGATGGATCTTAACGCTGTTTTGCAGACTCTTGAGCCTAGGGAAAAGCAAGTAATAGTTCTCAGGTATTTTAAAGATATGACCCAACAACAAGTGGCTGATGCGATGGGGATATCTCAGGTGCAGGTATGTCGTATTGAAAAGAAAACGTTGAAATCCATTGCGCGTGATATGGCACTGTGAATCATACAAGAACAGATATTTTAGTTGATAATGGCGAACGAAAAATTATTTATGTTAGATAAAAAAATCGACATTTAACACCATAATAAGTGCAAATTCGTGTTGCAATTTTAACAAAAAAATGTTTTAATAGAATTGGTATGTTAAAAATGCGGATACTGTCCATAACGGACCCGTTATTAATAATTTAAGGAGGCATTTAAATGAACTTTCAACTAACGAAGGAACAGGAATTCGTAAGAAAAATGGTAAGAGAATTTGCCACTAACGAAGTTGAACCGTTAGCTGCAGACATCGATAAGGAACACAGATTCCCTGTTGAGACTGTTGAAAAAATGGCCAAGTACGGAATGTTAGGCGTACCGTTCCCGACTGAATATGGCGGAGCAGGTGGAGATCATATCTCCTATGCAATAACAGTAGAGGAACTGTCAAGAGTTTGCGCTTCAACTGGCGTTATTTGCTCTGCACACACTTCTCTTTGCTGCTGGCCTATCTTTAACTGGGGTAACGAAGAACAGAAGAGAAAATATCTGCCTGACCTGTTAAGCGGCAAAAAGCTGGGCGCTTTCGGTCTGACTGAGCCAAACGCAGGTACTGATGCATCCGGACAGCAGACAAGAGCCGAACTGGTAGGCGACAAATGGATTCTTAACGGAGCTAAAGTGTTCATCACTAATGGCGGATATGCAGACGTTTTCGTTGTAATGGCTATGACTGACAAGTCTAAAGGAAATCATGGAATTTCCTCTTTCATCGTAGAAAAAGGAGATCCTGGATTTTCAATAGGTAAGACAGAGGATAAGATGGGTATCTGCGCCTCTTCAACTACGGAACTTATTTTCCAGAACTGTGAAATCCCTGCTGACAGACTGCTTGGTCAGGTTGGAGAAGGTTTTAAAGTTGCAATGTCAACTCTTGATGGTGGACGTATAGGTATCGCTTCTCAGGCTCTTGGCATAGCTCAGGGAGCGTTCGATGTAACTGTTGAATACATGCAGGCAAGAAAACAGTTCGGCAAGAAACTGTCACAGATGCAGGCACTACAGTTCTCAATGGCAGATCTGAAGACTAAGATCGAAGCTGCGAGACTTCTGGTTTACAGAGCAGCTGATATGAAAGACAAGCACATGAACTACAGCGAAGCGGCTGCAATGGCCAAGCTTTTTGCTGCAGAGACAGCTATGGAAGTTACTACTAAGTGCGTTCAGTACCACGGTGGTTACGGATATACTAAGGATTATCCGGTAGAAAGAATGATGAGAGACGCTAAGATTACCGAAATCTACGAAGGAACTTCAGAAGTTCAGAGAATGGTAATCGCTGGTAAGACTTTCAAGAAATAAGATTGTAGGAGGAAATTGAAATGGCATTTAAGATTATCGTATGCGCAAAGCAGGTTCCTGATACAAACGTTATCAAGATCAACCCTAAGACAGGAACATTGATCAGAGACGGCGTTCCATCGATTCTCAACCACGACGACGCTAACGCTCTGGAAGAAGCATTGAAGATTAAAGATAAATATGAAGACGTAACCGTTACAGTTATATCCATGGGACCTCCTCAGGCTCAGGATCTGCTTTTTGAGTGTATTGCTATGGGAGCTGACGAAGGCATCTTGATCTCCGACAGAGCTGTAGGCGGTTCTGACACATGGGCAACTTCCAACACTCTGGAAGCAGCTATCAGAAAGTGGGAGAAGGAAAATGGGCCTGCTGATTTGATCTTTGCAGGACGTCAGGCTATCGATGGAGATACTGCTCAGGTTGGTCCTCAGATCGCTGAAAAGTTGGATCTTCCTCAGGTTACATATGTTGAAGAGTTTCACATTGATGACAATCTGAAAGACATAACTGTAAAGAGACAGCTGGAAGATGGTTATGAACTCATCGCTATAAAGACTCCTTGCATGCTCACTGCTATCAAAGAACTTAACGAGCCAAGATACATGAGCATGTCCGGAATATTCGGCAAGAAGGACATCAAAGTTTGGAATGCTAAGGATATCGAAGTTGATCTGAACAAAGTAGGTCTGGAAGCTTCCCCTACAAATGTATTTAGGTCCTTTACTCCTGCTCCTAAGGCTCCTGGTCAAGTAATCAAGGGAGATACTGAAAATGAGCAGGCTAAGAACCTTTTGATTCAACTCAAGGGTAAGCACATCATCTAATATGAGGGAGGAATAAAAATGGCAATTAAGATTGTAAAAGATAATTGTAAAGGTTGTACTCTTTGCGTAAAGGCTTGCCCGTTTGACGCTTTAAAGATGGTAGATAGAAAAGCTGTCGTTGACGAAGGCAAGTGCACAAACTGTAACGCTTGTGTTTCTAAATGTAAATTTGACGCTATTGAAGCTGCTCCTGAAGCTGAGAAAGTTGACCTTTCCGCTTACAAGCATATATGGGTATTCGCCGAGCAGAGACAGGGCAAGATACAGAATGTAGCGCTGGAACTTTTGGGCGAAGGTAAGAAGCTGGCTAAGGATATCAGCGATGACACTCAGATCTGTGCAGTACTGATCGGAAATAACATCGATCATCTGGCTCAGGAATGCTTTGAGTACGGTGCGGAAAAAGTTTATATGGTTCAGGATCCGCTACTCGAAAATTATACAACTGACGCTTATACAAAAGTTATGAAACAACTCATCGACGAGTATAAGCCTGAGATCGTTCTTTATGGAGCAACTCACATCGGCCGTGACTTCGCACCTCGTATCGCTGCAAGATGCAACACCGGTCTGACTGCTGACTGTACTCATTTGGACGTAAAGGTTTCCAAGTACATTGAATTTGCTAAGGCTAACACTACTCTTGATACTTCTACGCTGGACCCTAACGATCCTTCAACAGGTATCAAGCAGACTCGTCCTGCTTTCGGCGGAAACCTTATGGCTACCATCATCTGCCCTAAGACAAGACCTCAGATGTCAACCGTTCGTCCTGGCGTAATGCAGAAGCAGGAGAGAGTTCCTGGAGCAAAGGGTGAAATCGTTAATGTTAAGCCTGAAATCTCAAAGGACGACATCAGAATCGAAATCAAGGATATCGTTAAATCCATGAAGGAAATGGTTTCCTTGACCGACGCTAAGATAATCTGCTCCGGTGGAAGAGGACTGGGAGATGCTTCCGGATTTGAACTGATCAAGAAGTTTGCTGACAAAGTTGGTGGAGTAGTTGGTTCATCTCGTGCAGCTGTAGACGCTGGTTGGATTGACCATTCTCACCAGGTAGGACAGACAGGAACTACAGTTAAACCTGAAATCTATTTCGCTTGCGGTATTTCTGGAGCTATCCAGCATCTGGCCGGAATGCAGACTTCCAACTGCATCGTTGCTATCAACAAGGACCCTGAAGCTCCTATCATGGAAGTTGCCGACTACGCTATCGTAGGAGACCTGTACAAGGTAATTCCTGAGATCATTGCTGAGTGGGACAACGCAGAAGAGCTTTACGACGCTGCAACAAAATAAATATCATATATAATTGAAGGGCGCGTTTTGGCGCCCTTTTGTTTTGATGACGATTATCGCGAGGTTGGCAATTATAAGGAATATTGAATATTATGGGTAAAAAAACATTTGAGATAGGCAATATAAGGCCGCCTTTTCACGCGTCCAGCCTGCTGCTGAGGTGGACGGAAAACTGCCCGTGGAATAGATGCAATTTCTGTACTCTATACAGAGGAGGCAAATTCAAGATAAGAACCGTAGATGAAATCAAGGAAGACATAGACGTTGTATGCTTTTACAGGGACTTGATCTTAGAAAGATTGAGCAGCAACGATCCACGCACAGTAAAGCGCATGGGAGACATATCTTCGTCGGTAACCAGGGAAGAAAAGCATTGTTATTACATGGTGTTAAATTGGATAATCCATGACAAAATGAAAACGGTATTTTTGCAGGATGCCAATACTATGATTATGAAAAAGGATGACCTGTGCCAAGCTTTAAAGTACTTGAAGGAAAAAATCCCTTCCATAGAAACCGTATCCTGTTACGGCAGGGCAGATACTTTAACTAAGATGAGCTTGCAGGACTTTATGGATTTGAAAGAGGCAGGACTCAACATGCTGCATTCCGGATTTGAAAGCGGCTGTGACGAGGTGCTTAAACTTTTAAATAAAGGATCTGTGCGTTCCCAGCAGATAGACTGCGGTCGTAAGATAAAGGAAGCAGGGATAACTTATAACGTTTTTTACATGCCGGGAGCGGGAGGAAGAGCATTAAGCCGGAGAAACGCCATAGAGACGGCTGACGTGGTAAACAAGATAGCGCCTGATTTTGTCAGGATAAGGACTTTTGTCGTTAAACCGGGCTCGCCTATGTGGGATATTTCCAAGAATTCTGATTATGAAGAATGCAGTGATTTGGAAAAAGTTGAAGAGATAAGAACTTTCATAAGCTGTCTTGAAGGGACAGATACATATGTCATCAGCGATCATATAATCAACTTGTTGCCTCAGCTGGAGGGCTTTGTGAATAAGGATAAGAAGAAAATGTTAGACTATATAGACGGATTCTTAAATCTTTCCGACCAGCAGAAAAAAGAGTTTCAACTGGCAAGACGCATGTGCGTCAACGTGGATTACGATGAGATGCCTATGCTGCCGGAAAATTATCTTGATCAGATAAGAGGCATGGTAAAAAGAGCTGATACATCTGAAAAATGGGAAGAGACGCTCAGATATTATTTGAGGAAATATATATAAGAGGACGATTATGGAAGATTACGGGTATTTGGTCAGCGTTGCGATAATAATGCTGTCTACTAAAATTTTAGGTGACTTGACTGAAAAAGTGAGCATGCCGCAGGTGGTAGGAGCATTGTTGGCAGGCGTTTTGGTAGGACCGTCAGGACTTGGACTTATAGAAGAAACTGAATTTATCACTTATACGGCGGAAATCGGCGTTATACTGCTTATGTTTACCGCGGGGCTGGATACCGATATAAACGAAATAAAAAAGAACAGCGTTGCATGCATCGTGATAGCAACTATAGGTGTTTTGCTGCCTCTTATAGGCGGAACGGCATGCTTTTACTTTTTCTTTGAAGCAGGCCAAACCTCCTTTGAGGCTATATTGCACGCTGTATTCGTCGGGGTGGTTCTTACGGCCACATCGGTGAGCATAACAGTGGAAGCCCTCCGTGAAATGGGTAAATTAGAGGGGAAAGTAGGTAATGCCATCTTAGGAGCAGCCGTTATAGATGATATAATAGGAATCATAATATTAACGATAGTCTCAAGCATGCAGGATGAAGAGGTTTCTGTTTCACTGGTGCTTTTAAAAATAGCTGTTTATCTGCTGCTTATGGCAATTATCGGATTGATGCTGAAAAAGTATAAGAAAATCATAGATGCCAATGCCAGAAAGCGAAGAATCACCACGTACATGGTGGCAGCATGCCTTTTGATAGCTTTCGCGTCAGAATATTTCTTTGGTGTAGCAGACATTACCGGCGCATATCTTTTGGGTCTTTTCCTGTCCAAACATCAGATAAAAGATGAAGTTGAGGATAAGGTAAGAAGACCTTCTTATCTGTTTTTCTCTCCCATATTCTTTGCCAGCGTAGGCCTCAAAGTGGAGTTAAGCGGACTTACAGAATCGATGCTTATATTTTCTTTGATACTGCTGATCATAGCTATTTTGACCAAGATAGCCGGCTGCGGTCTGGGGGCCAGGATTTGCGGATTTAGCAGGCGAGAATCCTTACAAGTAGGCGTGGGCATGGTTTCAAGAGGCGAGGTGGCTCTGATAGTAGCTCAGAAGGGATACGCCATGGGTCTGATGAGCGCAGCGCTGTTTCCTCCGATAGTGCTGGTGGTAATTGCCACAACTATAATTACGCCTATAATACTGAAAAAGATCATGTGATATGTGCAGCAATCTTTACATGACGCCGGCTTTTCTTTATAATCGTAATATGGAATTAATAAACAAAAAACTTTTCTTACTTGATATGGATGGTACAATATATCTTGGAAATGACCTTTTTGATGGAACGAAGGATTTTTTGTCCTATGTGAAGGAGGCGGGAGGAAGGTACATATTTTTAACTAATAACTCATCAAAAAGTAAGGCGGATTATGTAAAAAAGCTTCGTTCTCTAGGTGTTGAGACTGCTACGGAAGATTTTTTTACGTCAGTCGACGCCACTGCTGCCATATTGAAGAAGAAATACGAGAGTACGTATAGAACGAAGAAAATGTATGTGCTTGGTACAAAATCTCTATGCCGGCAGATGTCAGAAGAGGGATTTAGGGTAACCGAAGAATTAACGCCCGGGATAGATATATTGCTGGTCGGCTATGATAGGGAGCTTAATTATGGAAAACTGGAGGATGCATGTTTCCTTTTGAAACAGGGTGTAGATTACTTTGCTACCAATCCTGATTGGGTGTGCCCTACAGAATGGGGCTTTGTGCCTGATTGCGGTGCCATTTGCCAGATGCTTGAGCACGCCAGCAAGAGAAAGCCGCATTTTATAGGAAAACCAAAAGCGGATATTGCGTTGATGGCTTTGGAACAAGCTGGCGTTTCTAAAGAGGAAACTTTGCTGGTAGGAGACAGGCTTTATACAGATATTGCCTGTGGATTTAACGCTGAAATAGATACATGTTTTGTTCTCAGCGGAGAGGGGACTCTGGAAGACATGGAAAAATCTTCAGTCAAGCCTACATACGTTATGAAGGATATAAAGGAATTATTGAGGAGAATTAAATATGAAACTTGATAACAAAAAAACAGTTATAGTCGGATTCGCTTTTTTGGCCATAAGCGCTTTCTGGCAGGTGTACGACAATATTGTACCGCTTATACTTAAATATTTCTTTGAAATAGGCGATACTTTGTCAGGCGCCATAATGGCACTGGACAATATATTTGCTCTTATAATGCTGCCTATATTCGGCGCTTGGTCAGATAAGATAAGCCATAAAAGAGGAAAGAGGACGCCGTTTATTTTTGTAGGGACCATATTGGCAGTAATTTTTATGCTGCTTTTACCTGCCGCAGCCAACAGCAGAAATTTGCCATTCTTCATTGTGGCTCTTCTTATGACTCTGATATCAATGAGCATATTTCGTTCTCCGGCAGTTTCTCTCATGCCTGATGTAACTCCTAAACCGCTCAGATCAAAGGGGAACGCCATCATCAATTTAATGGGAGCCATAGGAATAATCATCGCTTTGGGGCTTATAATGGTTTTAGTAGGAGAAGGCAGGACTCCGGATTACGAACCGGTATTTATCGCTATAGCTGTTATAATGGTGATTTCTCTTCTGATAATCCTATTTAAAGTTGATGAAAACAAAATGGTTGCAGAGAGAATAGAAACAGAAAAACAATGGGGCATATATGACGATGAAGATGAAAAGGATCAAACTAACAGTGAAAGCGCCAAGAGCAGGCTTCCTAAAGATGTGAGAAAGAGCCTTGTATTTTTGCTGCTGTCGGTAGCTCTTTGGTATATGGCATATAATGCGGTCACCACAGCCTTTTCTAAATACGCTACAGAGATGTGGGGCATGGAAGGAGGCTCTTTTGCAGGAGCATTGATGGTGGCTTCCGTAGGAGCATTGGTTTCATTTATACCTGTAGGCGTTATTTCCAGCAAACTGGGACGAAAAAAAGTTATACTCTTCGGGGTGGCGCTTCTGTCTATAAGTTTTCTTTCAGGATTGCTGTTTGAAAAACCTAATTTTGCGATAAATATAATGTTCTTCCTTGTGGGTGTGGCTTGGGCGTCTATAAATGTCAATTCCTATCCTATGGTGGTGGAAATGTGCAGGGGCAGCGATATAGGCAGATTTACAGGTATGTATTATACTTTCTCTATGGCAGCGCAGGTACTTACCCCGGTGCTTTCCGGGTTTTTCTTGGAAAATGTCGGATACTGGACACTTTTCCCATATGCAGCAATTTTCTCTGCTGTAGCCTTTTGCACTATGTTAATGGTAAAACACGGGGACAGCAAGCCTGAACAGCTTAAGAGCAAGCTGGAGGCTTTCGATATAGATGATTAGCGGCCTTGAGATTAACGATGCGCTATTAACGACACGATAGGATTTAACCGCAAAGAGATTTTTATTTCAAGGGGATTTTAGATGAAAAAAAGTGATTTGATCAAGAAACTTTTAAAACACAGATACGCTCATAGGGGATTTCATGATAAACCGAAAATACCGGAAAATTCCATGGCAGCTTTTAAACGGGCCATGCTGGAG
>OGRN01002594.1_pt1 | contig 13718 bp, 10 predicted proteins | sample 1553401 | NCBI WGS metagenome assembly OGRN01 (sample SAMEA2580096, study PRJEB22360) | human gut metagenome | biome: human gut; feature: human-associated habitat; material: faeces | place: Denmark | collected 2008/2010 | reverse complement strand
CGAATTCGTCCGGAAAGACTAATTCGACGGATCCTCCTGCGTAGCATCGATATACTGCACCTTCCCGCTATAACTTCCGGAAAGCTCCGTCCGATCTCCCGACATTTCGACTCCGTCGAAAGAAATCGTGTAACTCTCCTGATCGCGCGTAATGGTCACTTCGCCTCCGGTCAGCTTGCAGACGGCAGGAATCCCGCTGAAATACTCCGTAAGGAACGAGGTACAGTCGGCTCCCTCGCCGCCCCATATGCCCTCGCCGCTGCGGGAAGCCTGAACGGGGAAAGTACCTTCGGGCAAACCGTCGGTATAGAGATGGTCCGAGCCGGTCAGCAAATCGAAACGCAGAATGTTGCCGTAATAGTAATTGCCCACAGCATCGGCCGTCGTCAGATAACCGTTGTCGACCAAGGTAATGTACCAGTTATTATAGGTCGTCCCTTTTTTGGCGCCATACCATACCGCATAAGCCTCGACAGGTCCGACGGAACTTTTCTCGGTTACGTTCTCGTAATAGAACTCTCCTTCGAAATCGGCCCTGAAGGGATCGCCGTATTCGTCCGTCGCATCCACGACGACCGTGTACCGGTCGCCGTCGCGGCTCACGTCGACCGTACCCGACTCCAGAAAAATCATCGACAGATCGGCTTCCAAATCGTCATAAGTCGGCCAAGTGATCGTACCGGGCTCGTCGTCTTCCGCAATGACGTACCGTCCCGCAGGAATTCCCTCCTCGAAAGCGATGCCCGGATCGGCATTGATCGACATGAAACCGAGATGTTTCGTGAAACTTTCGTTATCGAAATCGATCGCCCAGGTCGTATATCCCTCTTCCTGCGAGTAGCCGCTGACGCCGGCATACACATAAGTCGCCGCAGGCTCTTCCGATCCGGAACCCGGAAGCGAAACAGTCAGGTCACCGCTGAATTTCCCGTTCACCGAATAGGCCGGCGACTGATCGTCATAAGCCGTGAACGAAACCTGATAATAGGTATTTCCCGGTTTTTTGCCCAGCACCTTGGTCAGATCGAGCAGCCCGCTGCAAAGAGGAGCCTCTACGACGGTCTGTCCGCTCGCATCGACGTACCAGCTATGCACTCGCTGCTCCTCGCTGTCGAGAGCGCCGGGCACGCAAGGTTCGCCGCCGTCCCCGATCAGATAACGACCGAACGGCGAGCCGCCCTTATCCACGCTCAGCTCGAACCGAACGCCCCGACCGGTCCGGAGCGAAGCATCGAATCCGGAAACGGACAAAGTCAGAAAATAGGTATCCGTCCGGGCCGTACTGAGTTCGGGCCGATAATCCAGCCGCGCCGACTCAATTTCCGGCAACGCCACGTTACCATTCAGATTACTGAGCGCCGTCTCCGGCGGGGGCGGGGGAGGCGTCTCTCCGCCCTTATCGTCCTCGCAACCGGTCCATAAAGCGGCTACGAATGCCATAGCCGTCATCCATAAGAAACATTTTTTCATAAACAATCGATTATTGATACGTTTTCCGGTCGGGCCTTCATTCCGTTGTTCTCCCCGACACCCGAACAGTACAAAGGTAGATTTTTCCTGGAAAATACCTCGCCGAAGGATCAGCAGCAACGGAATGATCCGATACTACTGCCCGTCTCCGAAAATACGGAAACCGCAATCCGCTTTTCCGATCCGATTCTTCATCGGGCGGAAAACATTTCGATCTCTCGAATGTCCGCCGAAATTCAAAGCCCGACAAGATACTGAACGACCGAACCCGAAAAAAGCCCTTCTCGAGCATCCGTCGATCGAAATACGACCTTTTATCGTCCGACTGCCGAAAAGCTGTCAAAAAGGCTTAAAACAAGCAAAAAAGGAGAAATCGGTCCGGACTTCTCCTGCTCGAAAATTAGCCGCGGCTCCGCTTGCGATACAAAGCTTTTTTACTCGCTGCACCGGCGGCCAGACCATCAAAGCCTCTCCCGTACGGTAACGCAGAAATTCCGTCGAAGTCGCCATAGGCGAAGCGCCCTCATCCGAATGCGTTCTTCAGTAAATCAATAAAACGGCCGCCAGAAAATTCCGGCGGCTTTACGACCGTATCATACAATTCCACTACCGCGTCAGTACGAACCTCAACTGGCATACCGTGCGGAACGGCACGCCGTCCTTCTTCGCCGGCTGCCACCCTCTGACAGCCATGTCGTACAGTTTGTCGATGAATATCTGAGAATATTGCCGGAGCGCCCCGTTCAGCTCGACTATCTTGTGTACGTTTCCCTGCTCGTCGATATCGGCTTCGAGCAGGAATACGTTCGGTTTGCCCTCTTCGAGCAGGCTGCGGTTTTCGATCAATCTCTCGATTTGCGGCTGCCATGCTTCGGAGAGCTTCTCGACCGTAAGGCCCTTGAAACTGGGAGCTTCGTAGCGAACGCCCTCGTGCTCGATATAATTGAATCCTATCCCCTTGAACTGCCGCCGGTTCCGGTCGTACGTCAGGCGTGCGACCGGCGATTGGGAAGTGATCGAAAAGACGAAATCCTTTCTTCCGATATGCAGCTTGAGTCGTTTGCAACCTTCCGAAAGAGTCGCATAATCCACCGTCACGCCTTCGATCTTGAAATCGCTGGCCATCTGCGCGGCAAACTCCTCCGGCGCATAACGGTATATGGAACCGTACCCGGGCGTCGTAATGATAATCCGGCAATCGGACTGGCCGAAAACCGCGGCCGAAGAGAAAAGACAAGTCAATAAGACGAGCGACAGCCGGAAAACCGGATTGGCCGCCCGGTTCATGCGAAACATTCTACGTTCGTTCATCGGGTCAGTATACTTTTGCACTCGCTGCGCCGACAACTCATCGACGGCCCCGAGCGTTTCCGTCGGCGAAAAACGCTTTCGGTTTCCGCCTGTTCGGCCGAATCTCCGGAAAGTCGCACCGAGCTTTTACTTATCGGCTATTTTGGCCCAACTGTCTTTCAGCGTGACGGTCCGGTTGAAAACCGGCCTGCCGGGAGCCGAATCACGGTCCATGCAGAAATAGCCCATCCGTTCGAACTGAAACTTGTCGCCCACGGAAGCCTCGGCGAGCGACGGCTCCAGATAGCCGGTTACCTTGCGCAGCGACTCGGGGTTCAAGTAATCCAAAAAGGTCTTGCCCTCCTCCGGATCGTCGAGACTCGCGCGCGTGAACAGCCGGTCGAACAAACGGACCTCGGCCCGAACCGCATGCGCTGCCGAAACCCAATGAATCACGCCTTTCACCCGCCGGCCGTCGGACGACTTTCCGCCGGCCGACTCCGGATCGTACGTGCACCGAAGCTCCGTCACGCGGCCTTCCGCGTCTCGGATCACCTCGTCGCACCGGATCAGATAGGCATAGCGCAGGCGAACCTCGCCGCCCGGCGACAAGCGATAGTACTTTTTCGGAGGATTCTCCATGAAATCGCTCCGCTCGATCCATATCTCGCGGCCGAAAGGCACCCCGCGGCGTCCGGCCGACTCGTCCTCGGGATTATTGACGCATTCGACGGTTTCCTGCTTGTCCTCGGGATAGTTTGTGATGACTACTTTCAGCGGATCGAGCACCGCCATGCGCCGTTCGGCGCGCTTGTTCAGGTCCTCGCGCACGCAGAACTCGAGCAGCCCCAGATCGATCACGTTGTCGCGCTTGGCTACGCCCACCTTGTCGGCGAACATACGAATGCTCTCGGGGGTATAGCCCCGACGGCGGAGCGCGCTGATCGTCGGCATCCGGGGATCGTCCCAGCCCGTCACGATACCTTCCTGCACCAACTGAAGCAGCTTGCGCTTGCTCATCATCGTATAGGTCAGATTCAGCCGCGCGAACTCGTACTGGTGGCTCGGAAAAATCCCGAGTTTCTCGATAAACCAGTCGTATAGCGGACGATGCACGTCGAACTCGAGCGTGCAGATCGAGTGCGTGATCCGCTCGATCGAGTCGCTCTCGCCATGGGCGTAGTCGTACATCGGATAGATACACCACTTGTTCCCCGTACGGTGATGCTCGGAATGCAGAATGCGGTACATGATCGGATCGCGCAGCAGCATGTTCGGATGCGCCATGTCGATCTTAGCCCGAAGCACTTTCTCCCCGTCGCCGAACTCGCCCGCGCGCATCCGCTCGAACAGATCGAGATTCTCTTCGACGGACCGGTTCCGCCACGGGCTTTCCGTACCCGGCACGGTCACCGTGCCGCGAGTCTGGCGAATCTGCTCCTGCGTCTGATCGTCCACATAGGCGAGTCCTTTTTTTATCAGCTCCTTGGCCCACTCGTACAACTGATCGAAATAGTCCGACGCATAGTGTTCGCCGGCCCACTCGAATCCGAGCCAGCGCACGTCCTCTTTGATCGAATCGACGTACTCGACGTCCTCCTTGACCGGATTCGTATCGTCGAAGCGCAGATTGCACAAGCCGCCGTATTTCTTGGCCAAGCCGAAGTTCAGGCAAATACTCTTGGCATGCCCTATGTGCAGATAGCCGTTGGGCTCCGGCGGAAAGCGAGTCTGGACACGCTTGTCGCCGCGCGCGATACTTTCCTCGATAATCTCTTCCAGAAAATTCAGGGGCCTCTCCACCGATGCCGCCGTTTCGTTCGGATTGCTCATGGTTCGATCAAATAGGGTTTCAGCCGCAAAGTGAACGACAAGGGTCCCGGACATGCCCGGCGCCAATACCTCCCGTCTTTTCCAAAAAGCAGCTACGTCGCAAAATTAATGTTATTTTCCAAAAAAACGCACGATCGGAAAATCCGGAGCCGCGCCTTTCCGAACGCCGGGCGAAAAAGACAAAACGGGAAAGAACCCATAAAGCCTGTTTTGGATTTTCAATCCGCAACACACGCCACGCCTCGGCACGGTCCGAACGAGTTCGACTCTGCGCCCGGCCCGCAGTCCGTTTTTACAAAGCCGGAAAACCCGAAACCGGCCGGTACGGACCCGCCGCCGAGCCTCTTTCCAAGATCGGAACCTATCGGATTCCCTACGCCCGCAACGGAAAACAGAAGAAGACAGTCAAGGAAAAGCGAACCTTCCGGAAAACAACGAAGGTACGGAAATGGTTCCGTACCTTCGTCTTTCATAAAGCGCCCGTCGTCCGGCACCGGTTTTCTCATTAGCGGACGATCGTCATTTCGTCGATCAGCCGGGTAGCGCCGGCATACTTGTCGATAATGAAAAGCACGTAACGTATATCGACGCTGATCGTTCGCTGCAACGCGGGCTCGAACGCTATGTCGCCGCTCATGGCCTCCCAGTTTCCGTCGAAAGCCAAACCGATCAGCTGACCTTTGGCGTTCATCACCGGACTGCCCGAATTGCCGCCCGTAATGTCGTTGTTGCTGATAAACCCGACGTGCAATACGCCCTTCTCGGCATACGGTCCGTAATCCTTCGTCCGGTACAGCTCCTTGAGCTTTTCGGGCACGGAAAATTCATAGGCATTCTCCGGATCTTCCTTGGCGATCACGCCGTCGAGCGTCGTGAAATAGTTATAGCTGACAGCGTCCTGGGGCTCGTAGGGCAGTACCTGCCCGTAGGTCAGCCGCATCGTGAAATTCGCATCCGGGTAGAACACACGATCGGCATCCATTTCCATCAGCCCGGCGACATACAACCGGTGACCCCGTGCGAAGTCCTCGCTGAACGAATTGATCGGATCGATCAGCGCGTTATAGGTCTTCACTACCTCGCGACGCATTTTATAGGCCGGATCGTTGAGCAGCGCCTCGACGGTCGGAGAAGCGAGCAGCGCCTTGGCACGGCTCCGGTCGGCGAACGCCGAGTTGTCGTAAACATAGTCCACATAGGCATCCACGTCGCCGCCGAACTGCTCCTCGATCACGACGAAGCTGCTGGGCAAATGCTCGGGCGCGATGCTGTCGCGCAGAATTCCGAACATCCGCTTGGCGATCTTGCGGTCGGTCGAAGGACTGTAATCCTTATAAAAGGCCTCCAGCTTTTTCTTCACGCTCTCGAGCTTCGACGAGTCGAGCCGGTTATCTTTGCCGACCAAAGGCCGGGCGATGCCTGCGGCCTGAATGATCTCGGTGCCGCGCAGCAGCGTTTCGGAGAAATACTGCAAACGGTCCATATACGGGGCCCGGCCCTCGACGGCCTTCCTGATCAGCGGCAGCGCCTCGCCGTACTTCTCCTTACGGGCGGGATCGGCGTTGACCCACTCGGTGAAACGCTTCTCGGTAGCGAGCTTCGTATCGCGCACCTTCAGCTTTTTCAGTCCGCGGCTCTCGCCGATCGAGTTTTTCCAGTAATTCGACGACATGGCATACTTCGACGCATACTGGATGCGAACCTCGTCGCTGGCCAGCATGTCCTCCATCATCAGCTTCTGACGCTCGCCGCGAATGAAAATGCGGTTCGGATTGTCCGTGCCCAACGTGTAGTCGATCTCATAGGAAGTCTTATAACGCTCGGTCGATCCCGGAAAGCCGATGATCATCGCGAAGCTCCCCGGCTTGTACCCTTTCAGCGAAACGGTCAGATGAGCCGGAGCGGCGTAAGGCACGTTATCCTTGCTGTATTCGGCCGGTTGCCCGTCACGGTCCGAATAGACGCGGAAAACCGAAAAGTCGCCCGTATGGCGCGGCCACATCCAGTTGTCGGTATCGCCGCCGAACTTACCGATCGAGGAAGGAGGAGCTCCCACCAGACGAACGTCCTTGAATATCTCCTTGACGAACATCAGATACTGGTTTCCGCCGAAAAAGTCCTGAATCTCCACTTCCTGATGCTCGTTGTCGAGCTCGGTCTCTTTCTTGATCCGCTCGACGATCTCCGCCACCTTCGCTTCGCGGTCCTTCTCCGACAGCGTGTCGCTCAACTGAGGCAGAATACGATCCGAAACGTCGCTGATCCGGCGAATGAACGTCACGGTCAGACCCGGCGTAGGAATCTCCTCCTGATCGGACATCGCCCAGAAACCGTTCTTCAGGTAGTCGTGCTCGACGCTGCTGTGGCTCTGGATCGCATCGAATCCGCAATGGTGGTTCGTCAGCAGCAGTCCCCGGTCCGAAACGATCTCGCCGGTGCAGCCGTTCCCGAAAATTACGATCGCATCTTTGATCGCGTCTCCGTTCAAGTTGTAAATGTCCTTGGCCGACAGCTTGAAACCCTTGGCCTTCATGTCCCTGATGTTCAGTTTCTCGAGATACGGCAGCCACATCCCCTCGTCCGCTTTCAGCGAAGGCGCGCCGAGCGCCAGCAGCAGACAGGCAATCAACAATTTTTTCATATTCAAGTTTTTAGATGAGTTGTATCATATACGGTTGATCTTCTTCCGCGCCGCTTACTTGCCGATCTCGAGCATGCGTCGGATCGAGCCCTCGGCCTTCCGCCGGATCTCCTCATCGAGAACGACTTCGGGCGACTCGTCGAGCAACGCACGGTATATCTTGTCGAGCGTGACCATTTTCATGAACGCGCAGTTGTTGCATCCACAGGAAGCGTCTTCGGGAGGAGCCGGAATGAAAGTCTTCCCGGGATTCTCCTTTCGCATCTGGTACAATATGCCCGCTTCCGTCACGACGATGAACGTATCGGCCGGATCGGTCGAAGCGAACCGCAGGAGCGCGGCCGTGCTGCCGATGTAGTCGGCCGCGAGCAGCACCGTCTTCTTGCACTCGGGATGAGCGAGCACCTTGGCTTCGGGATACTTTTTTTTCAATTCGAGAATCTTTTCCAGCGAAAATTCCTCGTGCACGCCGCAGGCACCGTCCCAAACGACCATATCGCGGCCGGTCACGCCGCGGATGTAGTTACCCAGATTGCGGTCGGGCGCAAAAACGATCTTCGCGTCGGAAGGCAGGCTGCGGATCACGTCCACCGCGTTGCTCGACGTACAGCAGATATCGGTCAGCGCCTTGACCCCGACCGACGTATTGACGTACGACACGACCGTATGTCCCGGATAGCTTTTCAGGAACTCGGCGAAATCCTCCGCCCGGCACGAATCGGCCAGCGAGCATCCCGCGGCAGGTTCGGGCAAAAGCACCTTCTTGTCCGGAGACAATATCTTAGCGGTCTCGGCCATAAAGTGCACGCCGGCGAACAGGATGATCCGCGCATCGGTCCGGGCGGCCTGTTGCGACAGCGCCAGGCTGTCGCCCGTGAAATCGGCTATGCGCTGCACTTCGGGCAGCGTATAGTAGTGCGCCAGAATTACCGCGCCTTTCTCTTTCTTCAGCCGGACGATCCGGGCGGCCAATTCGGTTTCCGGCGACGGAAGCTTGTTGTCGACAGTCATTTTTCTTTTTCCTTCGTTTTAATTCAGTAAAAAGGAAAATAAGAGTAATAATAGACGTTCATATTGTTCGTAACTTTTTTCCTTTGAACCGTAAAATTCGTAATTAAACTTCTAAAAACAATCGATTAACATTTATTTTCAGGTATATCGATTGATCTTCAATCTTTTTTATCGCTCGATCGACAAATGTAGACAATATTTGTCAACAGATCGGACGCGTTGCCGAAAGGGGCGGATTATTGTATTCCGGCTTTCGATAAGCTGTCCGGAAAACGGAACGGATTTCCCTTGCTTTTCCGAAAAATTCTCTTCTATATTTTTTTCGCCGGAACGTCCAACTTTCGGCGGCCGAAAAAGAATCAATTCGGCGAACAGCTTGCCCGGGCCGAATGAACAATTTATCAACTTTCCGACGTAAGAAAGAAACGCCTTGTGCGCAGCGAATTGTCATCGTAAAGGGAAAAAGTTATCGTCAGCGACTGCTTTCGCAGAGTTCGGCGACGACACCTTCGGCCAAAAGGTCGTAGAATTTTCCGTCCGGCAAGTTTTCTGAGGTGACGGGCCGTCCGCTGTCCGCCGCTTCCGACACGCTGCGAATCAGAGGTATGCTGGCCAGTAGGGGCAGCTTTTCTTGTTCGGCGATCCGGGCGGCTTCTCCTTCTCCGAAAATATAGTAACGATTGTCGGGCAGCTCGGCGGGAGTGAACCAGGCCATGTTCTCGACCAGTCCCAGGATCGGAATGTTCACTTTCTCGTTGCGGAACATATGTACCCCCCGTACGACATCGGCCAAAGCCACCCGTTGGGGAGTCGTGACGATCAGGGCTCCGTCCACCTTCATTTCCGAAATGACGGACAAGTGTACGTCGCCCGTTCCCGGGGGAAGGTCCAGCAACAGAAAATCGAGCGGACCCCATAGCGTCTGGTGGATCATTTGCCGGAGCGCATTGGTCGCCATGGGACCGCGCCACATCAGCGCGTCGCCCGGCGGGATGAAGAAGCCGATCGACATGACCTTGACGCCGTAGGCCTCGGCGGGAACGATCCACTCTTTCCCTTCGATGTTCTCTCCTTCCGGACGATAGTCTTCCACGCCGAACATCATCGGCTGCGAAGGACCGTAAATGTCGGCGTCGAGCACTCCCGTCCGGTAACCCGCTTTGGCCAAGGCGACGGCCAGATTGGCCGTGACGGTGCTTTTCCCTACGCCTCCCTTGGCCGAACTGACGGCCACGATCCGGCGGATGCGGTCGTCGGCGCCCAGCGGGACCGTCTGCTTTTCGTTTTTTTTCTTAGGTGGGGCCTCCTTGACGAACACCGATATTTTTCCGGCGTATTGCGGGTAGCGGGAGGCGACGGCTTCCTCGCTGCGCTTGCGGATCGCTTGAGCGAACGGGTCGCGCGCCCGGGCGAAGACGATCGTGATGCGGATGCCTTCCTCGTCGATACGGACACCGTCGACCATACCGAGCGACACGATGTCCGACTGCAGTTCGGGATGCTGCACGCCGTGCAGCACGTCCAGTATTTCGTTTTCTGTCATATACTCTCCGGCTGTTGCATTATTCTTGCTGCAAAGATAACGTTAATGGAAATAATTCGTAAATTTACGCGCAAATATCCGGCCGATAGGCCGTTATCGCGAATAACAAACAATCGATAAATAGATGAACCAGTTTATTAAGACGTTTCTGGCCTGCCTGCTCGCTTTCGTGGTGGCCAATATTCTGATCGGGGTATTTTTCGTCATGGTGCTGGCCGGCATCGGGTCGCTTTTCAGCGAGAAGGCGGTTTCCGTCGAGCCGGGCTCCGTGCTGCGGATCGATCTTTCGGAGAGGATAGTCGATTCTCCCTCCTCGAATCCGTTCTCGGCTCTGGGAATGGAGGAGCTGTTGTCGATGGAAGTTTCGCGCAGCCTGGCGCTGATCGACGTGCTCGGCGCGATCGAGCGGGCCGAGACGGACGACCGGATCGAGGGAATCTACCTGAACGTGGCTCCTACGATGAGCCTCGGCATGGCGTCGCTCGAGGAGATACGCGACGCCGTGCTGCGTTTCCGGCAGTCGGGCAAATGGGTGATCGGGTATTCCGACTATTATACGCAGGCATCCTATTATATGTCTACGGCGGCCGAAAAGGTTTACCTGAACCCGGAAGGGGGGGTCGAATGGGTCGGCCTGGCTTCCGGCGTATTGTTTTACAAAGGTCTGCTCGACAAGATGGACCTGCAGCCCGAAGTGATCCGGCACGGAGAGTTCAAGGCGGCCGTCGAGCCGTTTATCACCGATCGCATGAGTCCGGCCAACCGGCTTCAGATGGAACGTCTGCTCGGGTCGATCTGGGGACATGTCGTGCAGAACGTCGCTTCGGCCCGGGGAATCGATTCGACGGACTTGCAGCGGTATGCGTCCGAGCTGACGCTCGCCGACGGCGAAAGCGCCGTGCGGACGAAAATGGTCGATTCGCTGGCCTATGCCGCCGACATGGAGCGGATGCTGTGCGAGCGGACGGGAGCGGACGACGAGCCGCGGTACGTATCTCTCGCGGAGTACGTCGATCAGCCTAAGGAGCCTATCAAGAAGCTTTCTAAGAATCATATAGCCGTCGTTTATGCCGAAGGGCAGATCGTGGACGGAAAGAGCAGGGAAGGCTTGGTCGGAGGAAACTCGCTGGCGGCCCGTCTGGCCGATGTGCGCCGCGACGACCGGGTGAAGGCCGTCGTGCTACGCGTGAACAGTCCGGGCGGCAGCGCGCTGGCTTCCGAAGTGATCTGGCATGAGATCGAGCAGATCCGCCAGGAGCGCCCGGTGATCGTTTCGATGGGAAATGTGGCGGCTTCGGGCGGGTATTACATTTTGCCACATGGCTTCGCCGGTCACGCTGACCGGGTCGATCGGCGTGTTCGGACTGATGTTCAACGGCGAGCAGACGCTCCGCAACAAGCTGGGCATTACGGTCGACGTAGCCAAGACCAATCCGTCGGCCGATCTGGGCATGACCGTATTCGGGGCCGTCGGGGTGCGGCCGCTCAGTTCCGCCGAACGGCAGTTCATGCAGAACGGCGTCGAGCGCGTGTATGAGACTTTCGTGGGCCATGTGGCCGAGGGACGCAATATGAGCGTCGCGGCGGTGGACAGTATCGGGGGAGGTCGTGTGTGGTCCGGAATCGATGCGGCCCGGATCGGTCTGGTAGACGGTTTCGGAGGACTGAGAGAGGCGATCGCGCTGGCGGCCGACCGGGCCGGAGTGGCCGGCGACTTCCGGATCGTGACGCCGGCCGACGAGCTCGATCCCCTGTCGCAGGTTCTGAGAATGATGTCGGCCGAGAGCCGCGCCGAGTTGTTCAAGGGCGAGTTCGGAGAGATCTACTCGCAGTACGAAATGCTGCAAAACATACTGGGGACCGGCGGAGTGCAGGCCATTATGCCTTACGATGTCCGGATGCGCTGAGGCGCGGGACTTTCGCAGGGAACGCGGGTTGTCGGGCGGAGCGCTCCGCCCGACAATTATTTGCATAAAGTTTGATTTCCAATCTTTTTGAGTTATTTTTGAAAGTTGGAAGTTGTTCGCTATGAAGTTACCCGCTCTGATAGCGGCCCCGTTGGCCTGGATATACGGTCTGATAATCAACGTCAGGCACAAGCTGTTCGATCTGAAGATTCTCCGGAGCGAGGAGTTCGACATTCCGGTCGTGTGCGTGGGCAATCTGACTGTCGGCGGTACGGGCAAGACGCCGGTGACCGAATTTCTAATCGAGCGTCTTTCGGGCGAGCGGCGAGTAGCCGTACTTTCTCGCGGGTATCGCCGCAGGACCAAAGGGTTCGTGCTCTCTACTCCGCGCTCGTCGGTCAAGAGCATAGGCGACGAACCCAAGCAGATGAAGATGAAGTATCCCGACGTTCCGATGGCGGTTTGCGAAAAAAGGGCCGAGGGAATCCGCCGGCTGAGGGAAATTCACCCCGAGATCGAACTGGTTATTCTCGACGACGCTTTTCAACACCGGTATGTCGAGCCTTGGGTCAATATCCTGCTGATGGACTACAATCGTCCGGTTTACCGCGACCGGCTGTTGCCGTGGGGCCGGTTGCGCGACACGCGAGGACAGATCGACCGGGCCAATTTCGTGCTGGTCACCAAGTGTCCCGAGGACCTCAACCCGCTTGACATGCGCATCGTGCGCAACTCGTTGGGACTCTATCCTTACCAATCGCTCTATTTCTCGAGAATGGAGCAGGGCGAGGCGCTGCCGCTGTTCGCCGACCGGACCGAGAAACGGATTCGCCGGGGCGACCGGGTGATCGTCATGGCGGGAATAGCCGATCCCGGTCCGCTGCTTCATGAGACCGGATCCCGGTACGATGTCGTCGATACGCTGATTTTCAACGATCATCATACCTATCGCGTGAGCGACATCCGGAAAATGGAGCAATTGCTCGGTATGTACGAGGATGCCGTGATCGTCACCACCGAGAAGGATGCGGTCAAGCTGACCAACCGCAGCCGCATACCCGAGACGGTGCAGCGCAAGTTGTACTACGTGCCCGTGCAAGTTTCATTCGTGGGGGATTCCGAAGCCGAGTTCCTCCGTCAAATCGAGCTATATGTTAGAACGAATCAAAAGTACAGCGTCCTTCATCCGGAGTAAGGTCGATTTCGATCCGCAAGTAGGTATCATCCTCGGAACGGGCCTCGGCGGTCTCGTGAATCACATCGACATAGCCGCGACGCTCGATTACCGGGATATTCCCGATTTTCCCGTATCGACCGTCGAAGGGCATGCCGGACGCTTCATTTTCGGCTCGCTGGGCGGCAAGAGGGTCGTAGCGATGCAGGGAAGGTTCCATTATTACGAGGGCTATACGTCGCAGCAGGTCGTCTTTCCGGTGCGGGTGATGAAGTTTCTGGGCATCCGCTGCCTGTTCGTGTCGAATGCCAGCGGCGGAGTCAACCCGATGTTCAGGACCGGCGACCTGATGGTCATTACGGATCATATCAACCTGATTCCGAACCCTCTGATCGGTCCGAACATCGACGAGCTGGGGACCCGCTTTCCGGACATGAGCGAGCCGTACAGCCGCAAGCTGATCGCCCTCTCCGACGAGGTGGCCCGCAAAGCGGGTATTCCGCTTCAGCACGGATGTTATATAGGCGTGACCGGCCCCACGTTCGAGACGCAGAAGGAATACTCGTTCTACCGGACGGCCGGCGCCGACACGGTAGGCATGTCGACGACGCCCGAGGTGATCGCGGCACGACATATGGGGTTGCCCGTATTCGCCGTTTCCATCATTACGAATATGGGACTTGCGGGACTCAAGTCGACGCACGAGGAAGTGCAGGCCGAGGGAGCCAAGGCCGAGGTCCGGATGACGAAGCTATTCACGGGTTTGCTCGAAGAGCTCTGATCTTCGATGTCTTTCCCGGAAGAACGTTTATTAGGACGGAGCGCGGTGTCGCGACCGGCTGGAGGCGG
>OGRN01002572.1_pt1 | contig 13775 bp, 16 predicted proteins | sample 1553401 | NCBI WGS metagenome assembly OGRN01 (sample SAMEA2580096, study PRJEB22360) | human gut metagenome | biome: human gut; feature: human-associated habitat; material: faeces | place: Denmark | collected 2008/2010 | reverse complement strand
GGCGGTGGCGTGAAAATCAGGTCAAGCGGAAAGATATGAAATACTTGCTCATTCCTGAAAGGCATAAGAATGGCGGTATACATTGCCACGCTCTTATTAATGATTGCTTTGATATGGTCGATTCAGGCACAAGGCTTGTAACTGGATATAACAAGCCTGTTACATTAAAGACTATTGAGGAAAAGAACTTGCACGTTAGAAACGTTGTGTATAATATCCCTGAATGGAAATACGGCTTTTCCACGGCTATTCCTGTGGAAAATAATTCGGCGGCTCTTGCGTTCTATATCACAAAATATATTACAAAGGGCAATAATAAGATATTCGGCAAGTATTATTGGAGTAGTCGGAATTGTAATCGTGATCCTCAGATCATATACAGTAATACCGATTTTGATAGCGTTTCAAAGTCGGCTATCACAAAACCTTATACCTCTAATCAGTATAAATACAATACAAATGTAAATATTATTCCAAACTTTGAAGAAGTTTCAGCTAGGTTTGATAATATTGCAGATTTCCTTGATTATATTTACTCTGACGAATACCGCAAGGAATATGATGATTATTTTGAAAGGAGTGAACTAAATGAATGATGAAATGCTTATTGCTTTTCAACGTTTTTTATCTGATACTTGCAGGATTAGTTATAATCATTATTTGTCATTGTCTGAAAATGTTCAGCAACAAATACTTGAAAGCTTTTATAATAACGATTGCAATTCTGATATTGTTAGGGCTTTACGTAATACTTCGCCTGCAACTGAATCAAAAAGTTTCCTTGAATATCTCCGCAAGCACAGACTTTCAAGAGCCGTCTTTCATCAGCTTGATAACGTGACAAAGGTAAAAATCTATAACAACTATCATCAGGAAAGGACCTTGGCAAAATGATAATGAGCATTGAAAACATTGACACGGATAAAATATTGTTCTGTGACTATATCATAGTATGGAATAATGAAACGTGTTACAGAAAATCTCCGTCAACTTATGATGGCTATGTAGGTATCATAACAAAATACCTTTACCCTTATTTCAAGAGCAAAGGACTTAGGCTTATTGACGTTAAGCCTATGCACATAGAGGGCTATCAAAGGCATATACTGCATGATACAAGGCTTTCTGTGAATACGCTACGTAAACATCATGAAGTCATGCGTGCGTGTCTGAATTACGCATATAAGAACGATTTTATAAGCAAAAACCCTTACACGGCTTTTTCGCTTCCTAGAAAGGTTGAAAATGAAATGTCATACTATACAGAAGAACAGCTCTTGAAGCTCCTGCGTGCGGCTTATGGTACTCAGATAGAAAGCTTTGTGTATCTCGCTGTGTGGTTTGGACTTCGCAAGTCCGAGATACTTGGTTTGCGTTGGGATAATGTTGACTTCCTCGGGCGTTGTCTTTATATCCGTGAAACAAGAACTAGGATAAAAGACTATAAGTCTGGACACTGGGTCGAAAGTCAAAACAAGAGAATGAAAACAGTAAAATCACGCCGTGAGTTTCCTCTTAGTGATGAACAACTTGACTACTTGCATAAGCTTTATAGCAGACAAGCTCCACTGTGCAAGGCAAGGAATTATGTGTGCGTGAACGCTGAGGGTGTACCGCTTCACTATGATTATGTACTGCACGCCTTTCAAGACTTGCTCCGCAAGAACGATTTACCGAAAATTCGTATACATGACCTTAGACACAGCAATGCAACGCTTATGCTTAATAGCGGTTTCAGTATGAAAGAGGTTTCGGAGTGGCTCGGTCACAGTACATACAAGCTTACTGCTGATACTTACACTCATGTATCGGCTGAGAATAAAGCTCAGATGTCGAAAACGATAGGCTGTAAGCTTTCACCTTATAAGGGTGATAACTTATGAGTGTAGCACTTACGGCTTATTCAGGGGTGTTTCTGCTTTATGTGAGTTATGTTCTTGAAATGATTATTGAGAATTTTGAAAGGAATGTTGAAAATGAAAGAGTTTAATTTTTGGTGCAAGGAAAATACTGATTTCGGTAAGTGTGATAATAAGAAATGCGGTTTTTTTGAGTGCGGCTGTTATGGTTACTGTGATGAATGTGTTTATCATTTTACGGATTCAACTGTTTGTGAAAATTGTTCCGCCCCTCAATTTATGAGAGATTATTCAAAACAGCAGGAAAATGATTAATAAAAAAATGCAGGGGCTTAATGCTCCTGCATATCTTTTTCGAGTAGTTCAATTATAAGGGCGTTCAGGCTTTTGCCTTGCCGTTCTGCATGGGCTTTGTATTCTTCTCGTTTTCCCTTTGGCATTCGTAAAGATACTTGGTCATATGCTTTTGAAATGTATTTGCTTGTGGCTTTCTTTTGTGCTTCGCTTACCATGTTATCACCTCTTTGCTTTATTATATCATATAATTATAATGCTATCAATATACAGTTTCAACATATAATGCTAGCAAATTTCATGCAAAATGCCTATTGATATATTGCTAGCAATATGCTATAATATATATAGTGAAAGAGATAAAGGGAACTTTCACAGCGGAGGAAATTGAAAGGAGTGAGGATAATGCAGAACATGCCTACAGCTACAGAACTTGCGATAAAGTATGCAAAGCGTGAACAGCTTAGAATTATTATTGATAAGGCTCTTAACATTCATGCTGATTGCGAATATGAGGCTTTATCTATGCTGATTAATGAACTCAAACAAATGCTTGAAGAAGCATAAAAAAATGTAGTCGGCTATCCGTCAAAACACACCGACTACATAATTACACACAAACTCGGATATCCTCCGCTTTGTAAATCCGAGTATAACACAAATTTTACTAAATGTCAAGTTGAAAGGTTTATTAAAATGAAAAAATTTGATACTGTTGATAATTATTATATTCTTGCTTTTGCGTATCGTGTTTATAATGCAAAGTGGCAAAATATTATTTTAAATTTAGATAATGATGTTGAAGAAGAAAGACTAAGTAGGATATGCCTTCAGCTTATGTTTGCAATGGATTCGTACTATGAAAAAGGGTTGATTACTCTTACTGCTATATCCGATTATGAAATTTATAAAGCTGCTTATAGTTATACCCTTGATTTACTCGAAAAAAATCAATCGAATTTAATTTGGTCTAAGTCTGCTCTTGAAAATTTTGCTTCTGAATTACATAAAAAAATTATAGCGCTTGAAAATCTTTAGCACTATTCAACAAAAAAAGGCTGTCGCAAGTGCAACAGCCTTTTCACTTTGGTTGCGGGAGCTGGATTTGAACCAACGACCTTCGGGTTATGAGCCCGACGAGCTACCAAACTGCTCCATCCCGCGATATTGAATTTCCAGTGCTCTACTATAATACCACATTTCAGAGAAAAATGCAAGTCTTTTTTTGATTTTTTTCAAAAGAGTGGGAGCAGGAGGAAAAAATCCCGCCAGACGGCGGGATTTTAAAGCGAAACTATTCCTGCTCGCAGTCAGAAACGCCGTCCTCCTGTGCGGAAGGGGAGCTGTTGGCGTGTTCGATATACTGCGCGGCGATGTACTCCGAGTCATCGTCGTCCATCAAAAGATCGTCGTCAAAGTCGTCGCAGTCCAGTTCTTTTTTCTTGTGCAGCCAGGCTGCAAGGGCGATCAGCAGTCCGACCAGAGAAACGCCCAGTGCAATCAGGGAAATCAGTACACTTTTCTTCATGGAGCACACTCCTTCTTTAAGAGATAACATCAGATTCTGATAGATTCATTATACCCAATCCGGCCACAAATTACAATTGCTTTATCGGAGAAATTGCAGCCTTTCGGGATTTTTCCCGGTTTTATGGGAACGGCTTTGTCTGTTTTGACTAATCGTTGTGGCTCCCAGCCATGCCTCCAGCCATCCCCACAACACTGGCGCTGATCAGGCTGCCAAGAGGATGCTCCTGCGCTTCCTCACCACCCTCGGATGTGGGCTGAGCGTTAAAGCATCGAATCTGTTTGGAAAGCTGCTGCATCCGTTCGTCGGTCTGAGCAATGATGTCCGCGCATTGCTTCAGTTCGTCAACCACGCTGTCCGGCACCTCGCAGCTGGTTTTGTAGTGGATTTGATGCTCCAGGCTGGCCCAGAAGTCCATCGCGATGGTTCGCAGCTGCACTTCCACCCGCACCATCTCTTTTCGGTCGGAGAGAAAGACCGGAACCTGCAGCACCAGATGGTAGCTGCGGTAGCCGTTGGGCTTGGGGTTTTTGATGTAGTCCTTTTCTTTGATGACTACCAGATCGTCCTGACGGGTCAGCATCTGAGCCACGGTGTAGATGTCCTCGATGAAGGGGCAGATGACCCGGATGCCCGCAACGTCGTTGAGGTTGGCGCGCATGGAATCCAGGGAAATAGGGAAGCCCTTGCGGTACATCTTTTCGATAATGCTCATCGGGCTCTTGATGCGGCTCTTGATCGAGTCGATGGGGTTGTGCCCCTCTCCAAAACGGGCGTCCCGCTGCAGAATTTCCAGCTTGGTGCGGATCTCCTGAATGCCCGACTGGTATAAAGCCATGTGCTGCTCCATCCCGGCAATCAGCTCCAGCAGCGTCTGAGGGGATTCCAGATCCCTGACATTTTTCATCAGCTTTAAATTATCCATCACTTGTCCCATGATTTGAAACGTCCTTTCTTAGCGTGGAAATATAATCTTCTTTTTCCCTGCGGCGTCCGCGCCCACAGAGAAAACAATATCATCATACTTTCAGCATATCGCAAATTTATGACTAAATCAATGGTAAAAATCCAAAAAATCTTTAAATATCTTCCCCGCCACAGTCATTGACAAATACCGGCGGAATGGTTAATATTAGAGAGATAACAGTTGTTACAAAGAAACTGATATGAAACACGACATGATGTCGTATTAAAAGCTATTTTTGGGGGAGGAACCACTTTGCAACAGCATCAGCCGCGGCTGAACGTCGTCCTGTTTGAGCCGCAGATTCCACAAAATACCGGCAACATCGCCCGCACCTGCGCCTGCACTGGAGCGAGGCTGCATCTGGTGGGGCCGATGGGATTTTCGGTAGACGACAAAAAACTCAAACGGGCGGGGCTGGACTACTGGCATTTTCTGGATATCACCTACTACGATTCCACCCGGCAGTTTCTGGAGCAGCACCGGGACGACCAGCTTTACTTTTTCACCACCAAGGGGAGAAAGGTCTATTCTGAGGTGCCCTATCCGGACGACTGCTACCTCATTTTTGGCCGGGAGGATGCGGGCATCGACGAGGAGATCCTGCTGCAGCACCAGAGCTGCCTGCGCCTGCCGATGATCGGTCCGGTGCGCAGCCTGAACCTCTCCAACACGGTCGCCATCGCGGTGTATGAGACACTGCGCCAATGGGGATTCCCGGAGCTGCAAAATGAAGGGCAGCTGCACAAATTTCGCTGGGAGGACTTTGCTCCCCAGGACTAAGGAGGAACTATGAACCAGGAGAAAATCTTTTTTATCACCGATTCGGCCTGCGACATCCCGGCAGAGGATGAGAAGCGGCTGCCGAACCTTGCCATCCTGCCCATCCCGGTCACCGCGGATGGCAAGGGATACTACGAGAGGGAGAGCTTTACCGCGGAGGAATTTTATGACCTGATCGACCGCTGTCAGGATATCCCCGCAACCTCGCACATCCCCGCCATCACCTTTCAGGAGAAGTATGAGGAGGCCTACCAGAATGGCTACACCCATGTGGCGGTTATCACCATCTATTCCGGCGCCTCGGCGATGTACCATTCCGCGCTGATGGCCAAGGACGCATTTTTGGAGGAGCACCCGGACGCGATGCAGATTGAGGTCATCGATTCCAACTGCTACAGCGTCGGCTACGGCTACCCCATTATGCAGGCCTGCCAGCGCGCGCTGGAGGGGGAGAGCTTTGAAGATGTGCTCGCCTACATCCGCGACTACCTCAGACGGGTGCGCATCTATTTTAGCCCCTTCACACTGAAATATGTTAAGAAGTCGGGCCGCGTCAGCTGCGCGGCGGCCTTCGTCGGCGAGCTGATCGGCCTGCGCCCGGTGATCTCGGCGGTGGGAACGACCAGTATCGTCGAGAAGGTGCGCGGCAACGCCGCCATCCTCAGTACAATGGAGCGCCTGTTCAAGGAGCAGCGCAGCGCCAGGGACCGCAGGGCGCCGTACATGATTCTGGTGGCGCGAGACACCGAGACCAGCGAGCAGCTGGCCAAAGCCTGCGAAAAGATTGCAGGTTATCCGCCGGTCGGCACCTTTAAAATCGGCGCGGCCATCACCATCAATACCGGACCGCAGATCATCGGCCTCACCTTCCTGGCAGACTAGGCTGGCTGAGCAGAAAGGAAGTGGAGACTTTGCTGTATCAGGGAGCTTTGATTTTGGAGGGCGGTGGCTTCCGTGGCGTCTACACCGCGGGGGTGCTGGACTTCTTTATGGAAAAACAGGCGATGTTCGCCAGCATTTACGGCATTTCCGCCGGAGCGTGCAACGCCCTGAGCTACCTTTCGCAGGACAAGGGACGCTATGTCGCAATCGCCAAGCGCTTCTGCAACGACCCCCGCTATGTGGGGATGCGCCAGCTGCTGACCAAAGGCTCGATCTTCAACTGGCAGTTTTCCTTTTATGAGATCCCGGAAAAATATGTGCCGTTTGACTACGACACCTTTTACGCTTCACCGATGGAGCTGCGGGTGGGCGCCACCGACTGCGAGAGCGGGGAGTGCCATTGGTTTTCCAACCGGCAGCAGGGGGACGACGTCATCGCCGATTCGATTGCTTCCAGCTCGATGCCGCTGCTCTCCCCGATGAAGGTGATCGGCGGAAAGCGGTATCTGGACGGCGGCGTCGCCGATTCGATTCCGGTCCGCAGGGCTTATGAGGATGGCTGGCACAAGCAGGTGGTGGTGCTGACCCAGAATGAGGGCTATGTCAAAAAACCAAACCAGATGATGCCCTTGATTCGCCGGCGCTACCGCGACTACCCCAACCTGTGCCGGGCGATGGAGAACCGTCACCTCAATTACAACGAGAGCCAGCAGTTCGCAAAGGAGCTGGAGCGGAAGGGCCAGGCGGTGGTGATTCGGCCGAGCAAGCCGATGGTGCTGCACCGCATCGAGCACAATGTGGACAAGCTGCAGGCCGCTTATGAAAACGGCTATGAGGACGCTAAGGCAGCGTGGAGCAGAATCGAGCAGCTGTTCCAGCAGTAGTAGGGACAACAAAGGCAGAAGGAGGAAGATGATGGAAAATATTTTGTGGGGCTACATCCTGTTTATGAGTGTGCTGACCTTCAGCGTCTGCGGGGTGGATAAGTTTGCCGCGCAGCGTCAGAAAAGGCGTGTGCCGGAAAAGGTGCTGTTTGGACTGTCCATTCTGGGCGGCAGCGTCGGGATGTATCTGGGCATGTTTACCTTCCGGCATAAGACCAAGCACTGGTATTTTGTGATCGGCATCCCGCTCATCATCCTGATCCAGGCGGCTCTGCTGCTCTATTTTGTGCTGGGCTGATGCTATTTTTGCCGAATAAATGATGAAAAAGTTTCGACCGCTTTTTTGAAAAGGGAGGCCGGAACTTTTTTATTTTGTTCACTCATCAAAGTAGACGTCCGCCAGCTCCCGCAGGCGGCTCAGCGCCCGGTTGATGGTGCGGGAGACGGTGGATTTGTTGACGTGCAGCTCCTGGGCAATCTGCGGGATGGAAAGCCCCTGGAAATAGCGCAGCTCCATCATCTGCCGCTGCCGCTGGGTCAGCTGTGTCTTGATCGAGCGGTACAAAAAGCGGCGGTACTCCGCGCGCTGGCGGCCGTTGGTTCTGCCCTGAAAGCAGCTGAGCAGGTCGGGAAATTGGTCGGGGTTGTCGAGTGGAATTTGCTTTCGCATCGGGTGCCTCCTATAATATCAAATGTTTTGTGTGCTTTATAGCAACAGTATAGCACATATTAAAGGTGATTTCAAGCGCGAAAACAAACAAATTTGGCGCGAAGGACAGCAGGTTTTGCAGCCGCGTCCATGAAAAAAGCGGGACAGAGCAGCTGCTCTGTCCCGCGGGAGTTGACAAAAATTATTCGCTGACGGTTTCTTCCTTTGGCTGACGGATGTTCTGCGCGTAGGTGACGGCCCATTTGCCCTGCAGGTAGCGGGCGAGGAAGAGAACAAAGCGGACCACGTTGTCGGTACACATCGCGGCGCAGACCCACGGCAGGTCCTTGCCCAACAGGCGGACAAAGATGAAGGAGCCCAGGATGCGCACGCCCCACATCGAGAACAGGGTGATGAGGAACGGGCTCTTGGTGTCGCCCGCACCGCGCAGCGCGCCGGAAAAGACCATCGCCAGCATCTGCGGCACCTGGATCAGGGCCAGGATGCGCAGCAGCTGTCCGCCCAGCTCGATAACGGCCGCGTCCGGGGTAAAGATCGAGATGATGCCGTCCGAGAAGATAAAGAGGAAGATGCTCATGATGAACATGACCACCGAGCCGATGATGCCGGACAGGCGGACATATTTGCGGGCCAGCGGGACGTTGTCCGCGCCCAGCGACTGTCCGACCAGGGTGGTGACGGCGGTGCCAAACGCAAAGCCCGGCATGAAGCTCAGCGACTCAGCCTGGCCTGCCAGCGAGTTTGCCGCCAGAGAGATGGTGCCCAGCGAGGCGATGATCGACGAGGTGATGACAAAGGCGCCGGAAGTGGTGAAGCGCTCAAACATAACCGGCAAGCTGACCCGGAAAACCTCCTGAATGGTCTCTTTGCTGGGGCGGAAGCTCTCGTGAATCGAAATGCGCATTGGACCGGAGCGCGGAGTAAAACACATAAAGAGCAGTACCAGCGAGCCCAGAATCTGGGAACCGGAGGTGGAGAGTGCCGCGCCGGCAACCCCCCAGCCCGCGCCCCATACGGTGAAGGTGTGGCCGAAAAGGGTGACGTCGTGGGTGGGGTAGATCAGCAGATAGTTGCCGACAACATTGAGCAGATTGATGCCGATGTTGATGATCATCGGGGTGCGGCTGTCGCCGAAGCCGCGGAAGATGGCGGTGAGCACCATCATCAGGCCGCGGAACAGCATGGAGAAGGCGATGATGCGGATGTAGCTCTGCGCGTCATCCAGTATTTCCGGAGCGCCGCCCATCCAGATGGGGATCTGGCGGGAGAGCACGAAGCACAGCACCGAAAGAGGAATGCCCAGCGAGAAAACGACAACGATCGATTGCCGGATCAGCTTGCGGGCGTACTCAAACTGCTTGGCGCCGACCGCGCGGGCAATCATGGTGGTGAAGCCGACACCCAGCGCCATGATTACCGAGTTGATCAGGTTGATCGGGCTTTGGCTGATGGAGACCGAGGCGGTGGCATTGGCACCGAGTGCCCCGACCATGGCGGTGTCGACCGACTGAACCAGCGAGACCAGAACCTGCTCAACAAAGATTGGCCAGGCCAGCATGACGATGATGAGCAGTGGATGCTTGGATTGGTCCGTTACAGAAACAATGCGATGCTTCATAATACCCTCCTATTTAAATGAAATACCATAAAAAAAACCGTTGCTCCACACCCCAAAAAGCACGAAGCAACATGTCCGTTAAAGTAAATATTATCATATTTTAATTTTGATTACAAGAACCGGGTGCTCCATAAGATTGTGCCAAATTTTGTGCAGAACTGATAAAACGACAGCGAACAACAAAAATAGTTCTTGTAAAACAGGGCAATTTATGGTATTACTAGTAGCAGGAGCAGCAGCCCCTGAATCAGAGAAAGGGAGCGGTGCCGGGCGGCGGATGAATCGTGGATAAAAGAGGATACTTGAAAAATGGTCCGCCTTGCTCTATCGACAGGCAGAGGCTGGAAAAGAGGTGGCAAAGAAAATGGAAAAAACAGCGGTTGTGCTGGCCGGAGGCGGCTCGCGCGGGGCATACCAGATCGGTGTCTGGAAGGCGATGCGGGAGCTTCATATCGACTATCAGCTGGTGGCCGGGACCTCGGTAGGGGCGTTAAACGGCGCGCTGATGGTGCAGCAGGAATATGACAAGGCACTGCAGGTCTGGGAGAACATCAGCTCCCAGGAGATTGTGGGGGATGCAATCCCGCAGCAGGATGACCCGGACGACCGTTTTCTGCGCCGGGCCTTTGCGCGCCAGGCCTTTGCTCACGGAGGGGTGGAGCTGTCTGCCTTGGAGCGCTTTGTCAGCCGGCTGGTGGACGAGGAGCGGTTTTGGGATTCGCCGGTCGATTTTGCGCTAGTGACGGTGGAGTATCCTTCCTTAAAGCCGCTGGAGCTGATGAAGAAGGACATCCCAAAAGGAAAATTGCAGGAATATCTGATGGCTTCCGCAGCATGCTTCCCGGCCTTTCAGACCAAGGAAATTGATGGGCGGCGCTACATGGACGGCGGCTATCACGACAACATGCCGGTCAACCTGGCGCTGAAGATGGGGGCAGACCGGGTGATCGCGGTCGATCTGGAATCGATCGGCATTACCCATCGGGTCCAGGACCCGGAGAAGCAGGTGACGCTGATCTGCAGCCTGTGGCCGCTCGGTTCCTTTTTGAAGTTTGAGGAGAAGCTGGCCCGGCGGAATATCCAGCTGGGCTATCTGGACGCGCGCAAAGCCTTTGGGGAGGCGGACGGCCAGCTCTACACCTTCCAGAAGGACAGCGCCTTCTTCTACACGCCGGTTCTGCGCGCCCAGTCGGAAAAGCTGTTTGAGCGGGCACGTCAACGGGATGAGCGCTCGTTTATGGCGCTGCGTGCCGGCGTAATGCGCCGGATGCTGCGTCAGTTCCGCCGCAGGGCGGTCCGCACGGGAAAACCCGCCGCCTTCACCCTCTCGCGCCAGATGATGATGGCTGCCGAATTTTTGGGGGAGGCGCTGGGGGTGAGCCCGGAAAGGGAATATGCCTTCGGGGACTTTTTGCAGGAGCTGCTGCGCGCAGCAAAAGAGGCCCGTCAGCGCCCGGTGGACTGGGAAAACTGGAGCGACCTGCGCGCGCTGGGCGAGGAGCTGCAAAAGTTTGTAGCAGCCGCCCACCCGCTGGGGGTGACCGTGGTGGAGGACACTTACGACCCGCAGCAGTTCTACACCGCCGTAGCCGGGCTGGAAAACGAGCCGGAGCGCGGCAGCCGCCGAATTTTTGTTTGCGCCCGCCTTTTGGAAGGAACGGGCAGCCGCAATCTTCCTGTATTTTATAGAACAGCCTGACTCTGGTTTTGCCTCCCTGCGGCAGCCCGGGCAGCATGACGAATAAGAAACCAATCATCAACGGAGGAATGAAGCAATGAGAAAGCCGATTATCGCGATTACGCCAAAGACCGGAAACGGTGGGGACGAGGACAGCAAGTTCTGCTATGTCTTTCCGAACTTTATCAACTGTGTCAGCGCCTGTGGGGGTATCCCGATCCAGCTGAGCAGCCTGGAGGGTTCCTTCCAGGTTGCGGACCTGGATGAGCTGCTGGAGCGGGTGGACGGCGTGCTGTTCAGCGGCGGACCGGACATCCACCCGGGACTGTATGGGGAGGAGCTGCTGGACTGCTGCGGCGCTCTGGCGCCGGAGCGCGACGCGCTGGAAATCCCGCTGATGCAGAAGGCCATCGCGATGGATAAGCCGGTGTTCGGCATCTGCCGCGGATTCCAGGTGCTGAATGTGGTCACCGGCGGCACCATGTATCAGGATATCAACACCCAGAACAAGAGCAGCGTGCACATCGAGCACCAGCGCACCAAGCCCGAGGAGAAGGACAAGGTGATGCACAAGGTCAACGTCATCCGCGACACCCCTCTGCACACTTTCAGCGAGGGCCTGCTGCAGATCGGCGTCAACACCCTGCACCATCAGGGCGTCAAAAAGCTGGGCGAGCCGCTGCGAAGCATGGCGATTGCCGACGACGGCATTGTGGAGGCCGCCTATTACCCGGGCAAAAAGTTTGTGATGGGTGTGCAGTGGCATCCGGAGATTCTGGGCCTTGGCGACAAGGTGGCGAACAACCTGTTCACCGCCTTTGTGGAGGCCTGCGCGCAGAATATGAAGTAGGATTGATTGCCCCGTGCCAAAACGGCACGGGGCAATTTTTGTGTTTAAAAGGTGCTTGAACGCTAAAAGATTTCGCCCACTGCGGCGTGCGAGCAGGTGCTGCCCGCTGGACACCTGCTTCCTTTTGAGAAGGAAGCGAAACCTGATTAGCAGAATCTCGGTGCCGCGAGGTAGAAGGTCAGGCTACCTACTAAGCCGATACATGAATTGGGCGCGGCATCATGCCGCCGTGAATTGGATGCAGGCTCAGTCTGCCAAGCGACCTGCGCGGGAGCGTTTACCCCCGACGAGCAGGAGGTTCGTTCGCGAATTGGGCGCGGCATCATGCCGCCGCGATTGCGACCAGGCTCAGCCCACTGCGGCACTAAGTTTTCCCGCAAACGAGCGCAGCTGAAGGCAAGCGACCTGCGCGAGAACGTTAAGGCGCGTTAAGCAGGAGCTGACAACGCGATTGCGACCAGGCTCAGCCTGGTCCATGGAAAATTCATAAAGTTGGGGTATACTCTCCTTGGAGGGATGATTGATGAAAAAAATTTTGATTGTCGAAGACGAACTGGATATACAGGAGCTGCTGGGCGCCTACCTGCGGGATGCGGGCTACCAGACTGCCGCAGCGGGCGACGGAGTGGAGGCGCTGGCGCTGTTTGGCTCCCAGCCCTTTGACCTGGTGCTGCTGGACGTGATGCTCCCCAAAATCGACGGCTTTGGGGTCTGCGAGCTGATCCGCCGCCAGTCCCAGGTGCCCATCCTGATGCTCACCGCCCTGGACGGCGAGGAGCAGCAGCTCAAGGGCTTTGGGCTAAACATCGACGACTATGTGACCAAGCCCTTCTCCATCCCCGTCCTGCTGGAAAAGATCCGGGTCATCCTGCGCCGCAGCTCGGGAGAGACACAGGAAAGCTGCCTGTGTTACCGCGACCTGGTCCTCAATCCCGACACGCGGGAGGTGCTGCTGGATGGCAAGGCCCTGGAGCTAACCGCACGGGAATTTGCACTGCTGCAAACCTTTTTGTCCGCGCCGGGACGGGTGTTCACCCGCGAGATGCTGCTGGCGAGGCTGTGGGGGTACGACTTTTACGGCGACGAGCGGATTGTGGACAGTCATATCAAAAATCTGCGCCACAAGCTGGGCCGCGATTACATCGAGACGGTGAGAGGGGTGGGCTACCGTGCTGCGAAAGAGACTGGCTGAGAGTTTGACGGCCCGTATTTTTCTCATCACCGCCTGCATCCTGCTGTGCGCCGGAGGGGTCACCTTCGGCCTTATCGCCTGGGCCACCCCCAGCACCTACACCGCCGTGGTCACCGACGATCTGACGGCCCAGGTGGACACTCTGGTGGAGAACCTGACCGGAACGGCGCTGGAGGACTGCGGCCCCATACTGGACGACTTCATCCTCTCATCCGGCGCGGCGGCCATGCTGGTGGGCCCCGATGGCCAAACGGCCGACACCAACTCCCAGCTGGCCGTCCAGTCGGTGTATGAGGACGATTCCGTCGGCATCACCTCATCCGAGGGCGATTCCGCTGTCACCTACGCGGCGGACGCGGTGGACGCCCCGGACGGGGGAAGCACGGTGGCCGTCACCATGTCCGAGCAGGCAGCCATCTCCACGGAGGTGTGGTTCGCCGGCCAGGAGGCCCCCTGCACCCTCTATGTCACCCCCCGGATGGAGGCGGAAAACCTGGCAGTCCGCGCCCTGGCCCAGATGGCCCCCTGGCTGGCCCTGGTGCTGCTGGCCTTCTCCCTGCTGTGCGCGCTGGT
>OGRN01002568.1_pt1 | contig 13786 bp, 10 predicted proteins | sample 1553401 | NCBI WGS metagenome assembly OGRN01 (sample SAMEA2580096, study PRJEB22360) | human gut metagenome | biome: human gut; feature: human-associated habitat; material: faeces | place: Denmark | collected 2008/2010 | reverse complement strand
ACGGTATGTGTCGATCTTCAGATCCTCATCTGCAATGTCAATATCAATATCATCTTCTATGTCTGGAACAACATCACAGGAAGCAAATGATGTCTGCCGTTTCCCAGCCGAATTAAACGGCGAAATACGAACCAGACGGTGTACGCCTTTTTCAGATTTCAAATAGCCATAGGCATTCTCACCATTCACTTCAAACGTTACCGTCTTAATTCCGGTAATATCTCCATCCAGATAATCCAGTACTTTTAACGCGAACCCTCTCTGTTCTGCCCAGCGGTTATACATACGATAGAGCATACCTGCCCAGTCACAGGATTCGGTTCCTCCGGCGCCTGCATGAATCGTCATGATCGCATTGCAGGAATCATATTCACCTGACAACAATGTCTGGATACGAAGTTCTTCAAAAAGCGTTTCGAACTTCTTCCATTCCTGTTCAATTTCTTTCACTACAGAAGGATCCTCTTCTTCATATCCCATTTCCAGAAGAATCGCCACATCTTCATATCCGGTATAAAGCGTGCGGATCTTCTCTGTAAGTTCTTTCAGATCCTTCAGTTCTTTCATAATCTTCTGGGATTCTTCCGGATCATTCCAGAAATCCGGTTCCTCTACCTTGCGCTCCAGCTCTTCGATCCTTTTCTCCTTGCCGGCGACGTCAAAGTGAATCCCTCATCTCGGCAAGAGGTTCTTCGTAAGCATTATAAATGCTCTTAAGCTGATCTAATTCAACCACTTTTGCTTCACCTCTTTCTTTTTTATATTCTCATTTTTGTATTCTGTTTACAGGCTGTGGCTCTTACTTTCTGCCACAACACTGTTTGTATTTCTTACCGCTTCCACACGGACACGGATCGTTTGGATATACCTTTTTCTCTGCTCTCTTCTTCGGAGTATGTGCTGCGGAATCGTCTTTATTCGTTCCTGTAACCTGTGCAACCTGTTCACGTTCTACTTTTTCTTCCAGCCTTACATGGAACAGTGCACGTACGGTGTCAGCAGAGATGCTCTGTGTCATCTCGCCGAACATCTCATATCCGATCATCTTATATTCTACCTTCGGATCTCTTTGTCCATAAGCCTGCAGACCAATTCCCTGACGGAGCTGATCCATATCATCGATATGATCCATCCATTTTGCATCAATAACCTTAAGCAGGATCACACGCTCGATCTCACGTACCTGTTCTGGTTCCTGATACTCCGCCTCTTTTACTTCGTATGCTTTTGCTGCACGCTCTTTTAACAGATGTTTCAGCTTCTTCGGTGACAGTCCCTTGACATCTTCCGGTGCCAGAGGTTCCATTGGAATTGTCTCTAAGATATTGCGGTTCAGTTCTACCAGATTAAACTCTTCATAATCCTGATCCGGACTTACGATCATATCTACAGTATTCTCAATATAATCATTCATCATATGGAAGATAGAATCACGCATGTTGTCTCCATCCAGTACATGTCTTCTCTCTTCATAAATGATCTCTCTCTGCTCGTTCATTACCTGATCATACTCTAACAGATTCTTACGGATTCCGAAGTTGTTACTCTCGATCTTCTCCTGTGCTTTCTGAATCGCACTGGATAACATCTTATGCTGTATCTGTTCTCCTTCTTCTACACCAAGCGCATTAAATACACTCATCAGACGTTCAGATCCGAACAAACGCATCAGATCATCTTCCAGTGAAATATAGAATCTGGATTCTCCCGGGTCTCCCTGACGTCCGGAACGTCCACGAAGCTGATTATCAATACGTCTGGATTCATGACGCTCTGTCCCGATAATCTTCAGTCCGCCTGCTTCTCTGGCTTCATCGTCCAGTTTAATATCCGTACCACGACCAGCCATGTTTGTTGCGATCGTAACTGCATCATGGATACCTGCCTGTGCAACAATCTCAGCTTCCAGTTCATGGAATTTCGCATTTAATACATTGTGCTTGATTCCACGACGTTTTAGCATACCACTGAGAAGTTCGGAATTCTCAATTGTAATCGTACCAACCAGTACCGGCTGATGTTTTGCATGCGCTTCTTCGATTGCATCACATACAGCTTTGAATTTTTCCTTTTCTGTCTTGTATACAGCATCTTCCAGATCCTTCCGGATAACCGGTTTATTTGTAGGAATCTCTACAACATCCATTCCGTAAATCTCACGGAACTCCTTCTCCTCTGTCAGAGCAGTACCTGTCATACCGGACTTCTTCTCATATTTGTTAAATAAATTCTGGAACGTAATCGTCGCAAGAGTCTTACTCTCTCTCTTAACTTTTACATGCTCTTTCGCTTCAATCGCCTGATGAAGTCCGTCAGAATAACGACGTCCCGGCATAATACGTCCGGTGAACTCATCAACGATCAGTACTTCATCATCTTTTACAACATAGTCTTTGTCACGAAACATCAGATTGTGTGCACGCAGTGCCAGAATAATATTATGCTGGATCTCCAGGTTTTCTGCATCTGCCAGGTTCTCAATATGGAAGAACTTCTCTACTTTCTTCACACCATCTTCTGTAAGGTTGATGTTCTTTTCTTTCTCGTTAACAATGAAATCTCCGGTCTCTTCAATATCTTCACCAAGGATTGCATTCATTTTGGAGAACTCCCCACTCGCTTCACCACGTTCTAACTGACGTGCGAGAATGTCACACGCTTCGTAAAGCTTTGTAGATTTGCCACTCTGTCCGGAAATAATAAGCGGAGTTCTTGCTTCATCGATCAATACCGAGTCAACCTCATCGATAATGGCAAATTTCATACCTCTCTGTACAAGCTGTTCCTTGTAAATTACCATGTTATCTCTCAGATAATCAAATCCAAGTTCATTGTTCGTTACATATGTGATATCGCAGTTATATGCATCTCTTCGCTCGTCATTGTCCATCTCATTCAGAACTACGCCTACGGTCAGTCCAAGAAACTCATGAACCTGTCCCATCCACTCAGCATCACGCTTTGCCAGATAATCATTGACTGTTACGATCTGCACACCTTCACCGGTCAGCGCATTCAGATATGCCGGCAACGTTGATACAAGTGTCTTTCCTTCACCAGTCTTCATCTCTGCGATACGTCCCTGATGCAGGACAATACCACCGATGATCTGTACTCTGTATGGCTTCATTCCCAGAGTACGGTATGCTGCTTCACGCACAACTGCAAATGCCTCTGGAAGGATATCATCTAATGTTTCTCCGCCAGCAAGTCTGTCTTTGAATTCTTTTGTCTTCGCTCTTAATTCTTCATCTGACAGGCTCTGCATCTGCGGTTCTAACGCCTCAACCGCATCTGCGATCGGATAAATTCTCTTCAGCTCATGTTCACTGTGTGTTCCAAATATTTTCTGTATAAAGCCCATGTTGATATATACTCCTTATTTGTAAATTTACTCAAATTTTATTCTAGCACTATCCGAATCTCAATTCAACCAATTTATAAAGTGTTTACAAACTGGTAACACTTCCTTTACGAACGATATTTCCGGACTTTTTCATACGGAAGCGTTCCGCCAAAGAGATCAAGGGCACTGCCGATTGTAAAGTCCAGATATCCTTTTGTCAGATGCGCAAATTGCTCTAAATCCTCCATGCTTCCGATCCCCCCCGCATATGTAACCGGATTGCCATGATATCTGCCGAGAAGTTCAGCCAGATGCTTGTCCACACCGGCTGCCTTTCCCTCTACATCCACACCATGCACAAGGAATTCATCACTGTATCCCGCCAGTTCCTTTAATATCTGTTCATTCAGGACAACATCTGTAAATGTCTGCCACCGGTCTGTCACAATGTAATACTGCCCATCTTTTTTCCGGCAGCTTACATCAATGACTACATGTTCTTTTCCTACTTCTCTTTTCAGCTTCTCCAGCGCATCCCAGCGGATCTTACCACCTTTAAATACATAAGAAGTTACGATTACATGGCTTGCACCTTTTTTAATATAGCCGGAAGCATTCTCCGCCGTAACCCCACCGCCGATCTGCATCCCGCCGGGATATGCCCGTAATGCTTTTTCTGCCTGTTCCAGTGTCTTCTTATAATATTCGGAAGAAGGCGGATTCAGCAATATGATATGCCCGCCTTTCAAGCTATCTTTCCTGTATAAATCTGCGTAATAATCCGCATCCATTTCAGACGCAAAATTTTCTGTTGCCTGATTACCTTCGTCTCTTAAGCTTCCGCCTACGATTTGTTTTACTTTTCCATTATGAATGTCAATACATGGTCTGAATCTCATAAATCTGCGTTACTCCTTCTTTACAATTACACTACTAGTGGATAAAGCCCAACTACATTTAATAATGATACCCACGAATTGTTCCGTGCTGCGCACTCTCACAATTCTGCCCACTATTCGCATATCGTGGGATCACAATCCCACTTTTATGCTCATATTGGGGCAGGTTCCAAGGTCATACAGCCACTTATGAGCAAGCTCATGCGGCTTTCGACCTTTTGACCTTGGTATCATTGCATTATTATAGCACACCGCCTTTTCAAAAAAAAGAAAAGGCGGTGTGCTGTCTCATTATTTCTTATCTTTTTTTGTTGTTTTGTCTGTCTTCTGATCCGTTGTCTTTTTGTCTGTTGCTTTATCTGTCTTCTGATCTGCATTGTTATCTGTGCCGTCAAAGCCATCTTCTACATCATCTTTGATGTCTTCAGCTCCGTCTTCAATATCATCACCAATCTCATCTGCGACTCCATCATCATTTTTTGTATCGTCTGCTGTTCCATTTGTCGCATCATTTGTACGATCACCATTGTAGTCTGTAGCCTTATTATCTGCATTGTCATTTCCACAGCCTGTCAGTGCACCCATCACACAGACACACAACACTACCAGCATACATCTTCTCAACTGTCTCATATTTTCATTCTCCCTTTCGTTCCTGTATATTTATCTATTTATCAAGTAATACTTGTTATCATGTAATATTTACATTTTTGCAGATTCTATACTTTCACGATTCTGGGATTATTTTACATCTATGTCACAGTTTTACAATCAGCATTGTTTTCACATTACATACGCTCTGTAATCTCACCGCTTCTATATGCCTGAAGAAGCATTTTCAGATCTTCAATCTGTTCTTTTAACTCCTGACCTATATCAGTATCTCCTACCATCTTTCTCTCCAGCACACGTTTTACAACAACGCCGTCTGAATGGATGTCGCTTTCTTTTTCAATCGCTGCTTCTGTTGATTCAAACGGTTCATGCGCCGCAAGAATCAGTCCGTAAGAATTATAGATCAGCGTATATCCTGCAATGCCGGTCTGTTTCTGATAGGCTCTGGAAAATCCGCCATCGATCACAAGCACTTTTCCGTTACATTTGATCGGGCTTTCTCCCGTAATCGCTTTCACCGGCACATGTCCGTTAATGATATGTGCACTCTCTTCGGTCAGTCCAAATTCTTTCAGAATCATATTGATTACTTTTTCATTTTCAAGCAAATTATAATATGGGTTTTTCTTTTCTTTATGCGTCTCTTTTTCAGCAAGGAAATAACGTTCAAATGTTGCCATTTTATCTTTTCCAAACAATGGGGAATTTTCACTCAACCAGATATACCACATCATGTCCTTTCCCCGCTCTTTTTCCTTCTTATTTAATGCATAAAATCCTTTTCGCACATAGCTTTCCAGCACTTCATACAGACTCTTTCCTTTGTAAGATCTGCCGTACAATCGTACACTTTTCAATGTTCCGTCCTCTTTAAGCGGAACACAGCCATGATAGAGCAGATTTCCATTATAGACTTTGTAGAGTCCACCCTTGTTCAACAGAAAGCGCATATGATCCTGCAGTTTCTCACAGTTTAAAAATGCACTTTCAAGCCGCGACATGATCTCTTCCTCGTCTTTGCTAAGCGCATATGGATGTTTCGGATCGATTGTCGGAAAATTTATATCCAGCATCTCATATTCTTTTCCATCCAGAGTTATAACACCACGTTCATAATCGATCTTGTCTAACAGATTGCGATCCTCCAGATGAAATCCCGGATTCTTTTTGATAATCTGTCCTTCCACTTTAAATTGAATAACCGACATTGCTTTGTGCATCCGTATCTCAAGCTGTTTTTCATTGATGTCTCTATTCTGCTCTCCTTTTAATTTGAAACATTCACACGGATCATCCTTATATACCCGAAGTGCAAATGTCGCAAGCGGAAGCAGGTTGATCCCATATCCATCCTCCAGAATATCCAGATTGCCATATCTTGCGCAGATACGGATCACATTTGCGATACAGCCACGCTGCCCGGCAGCTGCCCCCATCCACAGTACATCATGATTCCCCCACTGAATGTCTACGGAATGATAATTCTTTAATTTGTCCATGATGATGTGCGGTCCCGGACCTCTGTCATATACATCTCCTACAATATGCAGGTGATCCACCGTCAGTCTCTGGATCAGCTCACTAAGCGCCACAATAAAAGGTTCTGCTCTGCCAATTCCGATGATCGTGCTTACAATGGAGTTATAATACGACTCTTTGTCCGAAACTTCCGGACGTACCGTGATCAGCTCCTCGATCACATAAGCAAATTCTTTCGGCAGTGCCTTTCGCACTTTTGATCTTGTGTATTTGCTTGCTGCGCATTTACACACTTCAATTAACCGGTACAATGTAATCTTGTACCAGTCCTCCATACTCTCTTCGGTCTGTCTGATCCGATCCATCTTTTCTTTTGGATAATAAATAAGAGTAGCCAGAGATTGTTTGTCTCTGCTACTCAAAGTATTTCCAAATACATCATCAATTTTACGGCGCACAGAACCTGAGCCGTTCTTCAGCACATGTGAAAACGCCTCATATTCTCCGTGAATATCCGTCAGGAAATGTTCGGTTCCTTTCGGAAGATTCAAAATTGCCTGAAGATTAATAATCTCCGTTGATGCCTTAGCGATGGTCGGGTACAGCTCAGAAAGTCTCTCCAGATAACGTTCTTTTAATTCTTTCATAAACTCCTCCCATAATTAAAACTGAATGACATCCGACATGTCATACAGCCCTGCCGGTTTACCTGCCAGAAATTTGGCAGCTTCCACGGCACCTTTTCCAAAGATTGTCTTGGAATATGCTGTATGCTTAAATTCTATTACTTCATCAGTTCCGGCAAACAGTACTTCATGTTCCCCTACAATCGTACCGCCACGGACTGCTGAAATCCCAATCTCTTTTGTATCACGTTTCTTACGCTCCTGGCTTCTGTCATATACATAATGATATGCTTCATCCATTGCTTCATTCATAGAATCCGCAAGCGCAATTGCTGTTCCGCTCGGTGCGTCCAGCTTCTGGTTGTGATGCTTTTCAACAATCTCCATATCATATCCTGCCGGTGCAAGAACTTTGGTTGCTTCTTTTAATAATTTCATCAGAAGATTGATACCAAGAGACATATTTGCAGATTTTAAAACTGCTGTTTTCTTTGCTGCTTCTGGAATCTTTGCAAGTTGTTCTTCTGAAAGACCTGTCGTGCAGAGAACAACCGGCATTTTTTTCTCTTCGCAGTATGTAAGCAGAGCATCTGCTGCTGCCGCGTTAGAAAAATCAATGATCACATCTGCTTCCACGTCGCATTTTTCCAGGCTTTCAAAAACCGGATAATCATTGGCAATTCCTGTATATTTATCAATTCCTGCAACAAGCTCGATTCCTTCGTCGGCTTTAATAAGCCCCGTAATTACCTGTCCCATATGTCCATTGCATCCATGCATGATTGCTCGTACCATTTTATTTCCTCCTGTATGTTCCCACGATTGTCATAGAAAAAGGATATCACAACTGGTGCCAGTAAGCAACCAATGATATCCTTTTCACATATTCTGCACAATATGTATCTTATGCTAATTGAATTCCGAAATCTTTCATTGCTTTTGCCAGCGCCTGTTCATGCTCTTTAGAGATCTCTGTAAGCGGCATGCGAAGCGGTCCACACTCAACTCCCATAAGCTGCATTGCTTTCTTAACCGGAATCGGGTTCACTTCACAGAACAGTTGCTCAATAAGAGGCAATGCTTTCAGCTGAAGTGCTGCACTCCCTTTTACATCTCCGTTAAAGAACTTCTCGCAGATATCATGTGTTTCCTGCGGCGCAACATTAGACAGCACAGAAATAACACCTTTGGCTCCCAGTGACAACATCGGCACGATCTGGTCATCATTACCGGAATATAAATCAATATTTCCATCTGTCAGAGCCATGATCTTCGCAACCTGTGAAATATTGCCAGACGCTTCTTTTACAGCTACGATATTATCTACATTCTTAACAAGCTCTGCAACCGTTGCCGGTTCAATATTGCATCCGGTTCTGCTTGCAACGCTGTACATGATAATCGGAGCTTTTGCTTCTTTGGCTACTGCTGTATAGTGACCGATCAGTCCTGCCTGTGTTGCCTTATTATAATAAGGTGTTACCAGTAACAGACCATCTGCGCCATAATCTGCCGCCTCTTTTGACATGTCGATGGCTGTTCTTGTGCAATTAGAACCAGTTCCGGCAATTACCGGGATTCTGCCTTTCACACGGTCAATAGCAAATTTCACACACTGCATATGCTCTTCTTCCGTCATTGTAGCAGATTCTCCGGTCGTTCCGCAGATAATGATCGCATCCGTACCGTGTGTACAATGATAATCAAGCAATTCATCAAGTTTATTATAATTAATGGTTTCGTCGCTGTTAAATGGTGTAACGATGGCTACACCTGCACCTGTAAAAATAGACATACATATCCTCCTGACTGCATTTCGTTATTAACAGAATTTTATCACCATTCAAATATGATGTCAATGAAACTCTTTCCCCCTTTACAGGCATTTTGTCATTTTCTCTCATTTTCCATCAAATTCCCACACACTCCAGTTTACTTACCGAAACTTCATATGCTATGCGTTTCTGGGTTTCTGTCTCTGAAAGTTTCTTTACATATTCCCGGCTCTGGATTCTCCCAAGGATCTGCACATGCTCTCCCACTTCAAAAGCAGAGGCAAATCTTGCATTTCTTCCCCAGCAGATACACGGTATGTAATCTGATTTTCCATATGGACGGTTCACCGCAAGCAGAAGATCTGCAATTTCTCTTCCGAGCGGAGTTTTACGGTATACCGGCAGTTTACAGATATAGCCGTCCAGCAAGATATTGTTTGTCCGCGCTCCATCCGGCTCTTCTTCAATAAATGTAACTTCTCTGGCGAACACGGACAGTACAAGTCTGTTTTTCTGTTCCTCATGGCGGTTGTAAGAGCGGAACTGTCCACAGATCATCAGATATTCTCCTTCATAATCCTGGCTCACATCGATCAGTCGTTCCGATACCATTACCGGTATCCGGTCCCTGGAATTGCTCAGACGCTTCACATCAACATCTACCATATAAAAGCCCTCACCGAACACTTCGTGGCTGAATGTAAAGCCTGATACTACTTCTCCCATAATTGTTACCTGATTGTTTTCAATAACCTTATCTGACATAATTTTACATTCTCCTTCCTCTGAATCGTATTTTGAGTCATACCATAATCTATGAAAGTCGGAATGCTTTTAGAACTAAATACTTGTAAATTCTATAAAATATGATAAACTAATAAAGTTGTACAATGAAAAATGGAAAATTATATGTTAATAGGAAGAGAAAAGGAAGGTTCGTATGAAGACAAAACGCGAAGATGTACGTAATATAGCAATCATTGCCCATGTCGATCACGGTAAAACGACATTGGTTGACGAATTATTGAAGCAAAGCGGTGTATTCCGTGAAAACCAGGAAGTGGAAGAACGTGTTATGGATTCCAACGATATTGAACGTGAGCGTGGAATCACAATCCTATCCAAAAACACAGCAGTCTATTATAAAAATACAAAGATCAACATTATCGACACACCGGGGCATGCTGATTTCGGTGGCGAGGTAGAACGTGTTTTAAAAATGGTAAACGGTGTTGTCCTCGTTGTAGATGCATTTGAAGGTGCTATGCCACAGACCAAATTCGTTCTAAGAAAGGCACTGGAACTGGAACTTCCGGTTATCGTATGTATCAATAAGATCGACCGTCCGGAAGCAAGACCGGATGAAGTTATCGACGAAGTTCTTGAACTGTTCATGGATCTGGATGCTTCTGATGAACAATTAGACTGTCCGTTCGTTTACGCTTCTGCAAAAGCAGGTGTTGCAGTTCTGGATCTCTCTGATGAAGAGAAAGATATGAAGCCTCTTTTTGAGACAATCTTAGAGTATATCCCGGCTCCGGAAGGTGATCCGGAAGCTCCGACACAGGTACTGATCAGTACAATCGATTACAATGAATATGTCGGAAGAATCGGTGTCGGCAAAGTTGATAACGGTACAATCCGTGTAAATCAGGATATGGTTCTTGTAAACCATCATGATCCTGACAAACAGGAAAAAGTAAAAATCAGCAAACTTTATGAATTTGACGGTCTGAACAAAGTAGAAGTAAAAGAAGCTACGATTGGATCTATCGTTGCAATCTCCGGTATTTCTGATATTTCCATCGGTGATACACTCTGTTCTCCGGAAGCTCCGAACGCAATTCCGTTCCAGAAGATTTCAGAGCCAACGATTTCCATGAACTTCATCGTTAACGACAGTCCGTTTGCCGGACAGGAGGGAAAATACGTTACTTCCCGTCACTTACGTGATCGTCTGTTCCGCGAGCTGAACACAGATGTCAGCCTTCGTGTAGAAGATACCGAGAACATGGACAGCTTCAAAGTATCCGGACGTGGCGAACTTCATTTATCCGTTCTAATTGAGAACATGCGCCGTGAAGGTTATGAATTTGCAGTCAGCAAAGCAGAAGTTCTTTATAAGAAAGACGAAAAAGGTAAATTATTAGAGCCTATGGAGGCAGCTTATATCGATGTGCCGGATGAATTTACCGGAACTGTCATCGACAAATTAAGCCAGCGTAAAGGTGAGCTGCAGAACATGGGTGCAACCGGTGGCGGATATACCCGTCTGGAATTCCGTATTCCGGCACGTGGTCTGATCGGATACCGTGGAGAATTCTTAACAGATACAAAAGGAAATGGTATCATCAATACTGCATTTGACGGCTATGCTCCGTACAAGGGAGACATCACTTACCGTAAGCAGGGCTCTCTGATCGCATTTGAGACCGGCGAATCTGTAACTTACGGACTGTTCAGTGCCCAGGAACGCGGTGTGCTGTTCATCGGTGCCGGCGAAAAAGTATATTCCGGTATGGTTATCGGAGAAAATGCAAAAACAGACGATATCGAAGTCAATGTATGTAAGACCAAACATCTTACCAATACCCGTTCCTCCAGTGCAGACGAAGCACTTCGCCTGACACCTCCGAAAGTATTAAGTCTGGAGCAGGCACTGGACTTCATCGACACAGACGAATTACTGGAAGTAACTCCGAAAAACTTAAGAATCCGTAAAAAGATTCTGGATCCAAAGATGAGAAAAAGAGGAAATCGATCATGATCTTTTTGTGGCAATTAGAAAATATTCGAACACCGTTTTTCAACGAAATCATGCAATTTGTCACTTATTTTGGTCAGGAACTATTAATCATAGCGGTTATCTGCGCACTGTACTGGTGCGCGGATAAGCGCTTTGCTTATTATCTGGGCTTTACTTATTTCACAGCAGGATTCTGTGTGCAGGCGTTAAAGATCACTTTCCGGATTCCAAGACCATGGATTCTGGATCCAGAATTTAAAGCTGTAAAAAGTGCAATTCCTGCCGCCACCGGATATTCCTTCCCAAGCGGACATACTCAAGGGGCTACATGTCTCTTCTTCCCGTTAGCTCTCCGTGCCAAAAAAGCATGGGCAAAAATACTGTTTATACTCGCATTTTTATGTGTTGGTTTTTCCAGAATGTATCTCGGATGTCATACACCAAAGGATGTTTTCGTATCTATGGGTCTGTCCATTATCATTGCATCCGTTTTCTGGCATTTCCGTTCAAAACTTGAAAATATTACTACTTGCACCGCACAGATTTCTGTCCTGCTCGGTATACTCGCATTCGCTCTCGCCGGCTATGCATGGTATTTATATCATGGACAGATGATTGCTTTGAAATACGCAATGGACTGCTTCAAAGCTGCCGGAGCCGGATTGGGTTTTGCCCTTGGCTGGTATCTTGAACGCACACATCTGGACTTTCAGCCGGATAGCTGCTCCGGAAAAGGACAAATTTTGAAATTTATCATTGGCATACTACTGACACTTTGCGTGAAACTCATCATCTCTTTTATTTTCGGCTCTTCTATCTTGGCAAAATCCGCCGAATATTTTATACTGCTGTTATGGATCATTTATTTTTATCCTTATCTGTTTACCAAATACAGCAAACACTAAGAGGAGAATTTTATGCGAACAATCATTGCCAATTTTTTAAAACGACTGACCGAAATTCTGGAACTTTTCATTGCTTTGATGCTGGCTGCCGGTATTATTTTATTATGCGTGCGGATCGCCACATCACTTGCCAATGTTCCGGATCTGAATACGTGGCCAAACTATGACGATCTGCTGGAAACCTGTTTTAATCTGATCATCGGAGTGGAGCTTATCCGCATGGTTTATTATCATACACCGGCGACTGTATTTGAAGTTCTGATCTTTGCGATTGCAAGACAGATCATCATCGATCACTCTTCCAGCTATTCTAGCCTGATCGGCGTATGTGCGATTGCTGTTTTATTTGCAACAAGGAAATATCTGTTCTGTGAATTTGATATTCCAAACGAAACTATTTTGCGCGCAACGACGAAAGTAAAACTTGCTAATAAACTTCTGGGTATCTCGCTTCCTTACGAAGAAGATACTGCCACACTTCGAGATATTCTGGAAGAAAGCCTGAAAAAAGGAGAAACCGATATCGGTGTCGGTGCCTGCGCCTACTATTCTAACTGCGGACTTCGTGTTGCAAAAATGCATAATGGAAAAATTTCCAGAATTGAAGTAATTCATGCTATACAATAGTCAACAAACATGTTATACTGAATATATCAGATATATCTCTTTCTGTATAGCAATTGTCAGATTTTATATATCTGAAAAATGTCAAAAAGGAGTTGAGCATCATGAAGTTTATCATTATCGGAAAAAACATCGATGTAACACCAGGCTTAAAACAAGCTGTAGAAAGTAAGTTAGGAAAATTAGAAAGGTACTTCACTCCAGAGACGGAAATTCACGTAACCTTAAGCGTACAGAAAGAACATCAAAAAATTGAAGTTACAATCCCTGTAAAAGGTACAATTATCCGTTCCGAACAAGTCAGCAGTGACATGTATGTATCCATCGATCTTGTCGAAGAGGTTATTGAACGCCAGCTTCGCAAATATAAGAACAAACTTGTTGCCAGACAGCAGGAAGGCGGCAACTTTAAACAGGAATTTTTCGATACCGCAGAGAATACAGATGAAGACGAGATCAAAGAGATGGTAAACAATGGTAAAGCTACATTTTATATCGGCTTTGACCCGACAGCAGACAGCCTTCATGTAGGACACTTCATGGCTCTTTGCCTGATGAAGAGACTGCAGATGGCAGGCAACCGCCCGATTGCCCTTCTTGGCGGTGGTACTGGTATGATCGGTGACCCGTCCGGAAGAACGGATATGCGTCAGATGCTGACCAAGGAAACCATCCAGCATAATATTGACTGTTTTAAACAGCAGATGAGCCGTTTTATCGATTTTTCTGATGGAAAAGCACTTATGGTAAACAATGCGGACTGGCTTATGA
>OGRN01002559.1_pt1 | contig 13822 bp, 9 predicted proteins | sample 1553401 | NCBI WGS metagenome assembly OGRN01 (sample SAMEA2580096, study PRJEB22360) | human gut metagenome | biome: human gut; feature: human-associated habitat; material: faeces | place: Denmark | collected 2008/2010 | reverse complement strand
CATATCCCTATTAAGTGTTTCAAGATCCATGGCCTCCAGGCACTCGAAATCATAGTTGCCATTCTCATCCTTAGGATTGTCTTCACGGTTCACAAAATAGTTATCCGCAGCTATCGCATGTGGTCTGAGTCCCATGGCACGAAGCTGGATACTGAGTCTGTGGGAAAGTGTTGTCTTGCCCGCCGAGCTCGGCCCGGATATCAGTATTATCCTACGCTTCTGTTCGGAAACTTTTCTGGCTATCTCATACATGCAGTTACTCTGCATAGCCTCGCATACCAGTATGAGCTCCAGTCCCTTTCCTGAATCGATCATCTCGTTCAGCCTGTCGATCGAATCGATACCGACTTTCCTCGCCCACTCCTTTGCAGTTGTCTTTAATGATGTTATACTTCTCTGCTCATCACCCATATAAATATCTACTCCATATCCGATATAAGTCTCAATGCCTCTTCCATGCATTCCTTTTCATGTGTGAGCTCACCGGCACGCCGTCTGGCATTGACCGTATCCGCCTTCTTCAGTCCATCAAGGACTTTTCCGGTCGAATCAAGCTTATCCCTCAGATACTCTCCGAGGATCTTGTCATGATTATGTATGAGGTAATATCCGTATTTATAATATACTTCATCCATGGCTGACTTATTACCAAAATCCTGTGCTGTCACATCCACGTTCAGTACAACGTAGTATTTGCCAGCATCTATCAGCATTTTTTCCTCTGTGATCTTCCAGCCATTCTCTGCGATGTACCTTCTCAAATGCTCTGTCTCCGACTGGGGCTGCAGCACGAGCTGACCGGCTGACTGTACCACATCCATGCCGGCTTCAAGTATATCCGTTATGAGGATTCCTCCCATGCCGGCTATTATGATGGAATCCACCTCACCCGGAGATATGGTTGCAAGTCCGTTTCCGAGTCTCAGATCAATACGGTCTGTCATATTCCATCTGGCTATATTATCCCTGGCTATAGCACACGGACCGGTTCTAACATCTGATGCTATGACCCGGTCCGATATGCCATTTGCCACAAGGTATATGGACACAAATGCATGGTCGCATCCAATATCACACACTCTGCCGCCGGGCTTTACCATGTCGGCAACAGTCTTCATACGAAGTGACAATTCTATATCTTTCATAATTATTATCCTCGCACCATCCATGCCAGATCGCGCGGTCCTCTCTGCTAGTTATACAGGAAATCCTTGAGCTTTCTGCTTCTGTTAGGATGTCTCAGCTTTCTGAGCGCCTTTGCCTCGATCTGTCTGATACGCTCTCTTGTGACATTGAACTCCTTGCCGACTTCCTCAAGGGTTCTTGGTCTTCCGTCATCCCATCCAAATCTGAGCTTTATAACTCTCTGCTCTCTCTCTGTAAGTGTGCTGACTACCTCGTCGAGCTGCTCGTGCAGCAGTGTCTGGTTTGTCGCCTCAACAGGTGTAGGGATACTCTCATCCTGTATGAAATCTCCAAGATGGCTGTCCTCCTCCTCACCGATAGGAGTCTCCAGTGATACAGGCTCCTGTGCGATCTTCATGATCTCCTGAACTCTCTCCTTTGGAAGTCCCATAACCTCTCCGACTTCCTCTGGAAGCGGCTCTCTGCCGAGCTTCTGAAGCAGATCTCTGCTCACTCTGGTAACCTTGTTGATGGTCTCAACCATATGAACCGGGATTCTTATGGTTCTCGCCTGATCTGCGATGGCCCTTGTGATGGCCTGTCTGATCCACCATGTCGCATATGTTGAGAACTTGTAACCCTTTCTGTAATCAAACTTCTCCACGGCCTTGAGCAGACCGAGGTTACCCTCCTGTATTAGATCGAGGAATAACATTCCACGTCCAACATATCTCTTGGCTATACTTACAACAAGTCTGAGGTTGGACTCAGCAAGCTTCTTCTTTGCCATCTCATCGCCTGCCTCCATTCTCTTGGCAAGCTCTATCTCCTCCTCCGCGCTGAGCAGAGGCACCTTTCCTATATCCTTCAGGTACATCTTGACAGGATCCTGTGTTGTGCTTGATATATCACCTGTATCTGTGAAATCTATCTTCTCAACATCCTCGCCCTCAGCGATCACGTCCTCGTCAAGTGTTGGCTCCTCCTCATCGTCATCTGTTATCTGAAGTATGTCCACACCGTTCTTTTCAAGGAAATTGAAGATCTTCTGCATGGTATCCAGATCAAGGGCAACCTCCTTGAGATCGTTAAAATGCTTGATGAGCTCTGTGTCCTCTATAACGTTCTTCTTGCTGTGAGCTATGTCAAGCAATTCCTGAAGCTTTGTGTTGAACTTTGCGTTGATCGCATCGTCCTCACTCACCTTGATCATATACTTGTCTTCATTTGAATTGATCGCATCCATTGTACTCATATCTTTCCTCCACATAATGTATTGTTTATTTCTTATAAAATAACTTTAAACTTTTCTATCTTTTTCCTGTCCTTGATGAGCTGCTGAACCTTCATCATGTCATTCTCGCTCTCAAGCTGCTTTTTTATGCTGGCAAGCTTTATCTTTTTCACGACCTCGGTTATGGCATTGCCAACCTCCTCCTCGGTCATGTCTATCGCCAGATCTGTCTGGAGCATGCCTGCCACCAGTCTCTGTTCCTCCACATCCTGGAATGTGTTCACCACCACAGCGGGCTCAACCTTGTGCTTCTCCCTGTACTGTGAGTACAGCTTGTCCGCTACGGTCCGGTATAGTCCCGGCTCAAAGTCCGCCTCACTCACCACGCCGTCAAGTCTGGCAAACAGCTCCGGCCGGTTCACAAGCCATGTGAGCAGCAGCTTGGCGGTCTTATTATCCTTTGTCTCAGGTCTTCCCGGAGCTCCCGCGCTCTGGTCTCCCGGGAACTCTTCATAGCCCTGCTGTTCCTGGAGTCTGCGGGTCTCCCGCTCCACTATCTCCGGCTTTGCCGTGCCCGCAACACCGTAGGCATGTACCTTCGCGGCAAGGGCATCCTTGTCGATCACATATTTCCTCGCTATGGCATCGACATAATTATTTCTCTCCAGGTCGTCCTCAATATATGCCAGTTCCCTCGCTATCTGGTTCTGGAACTTGGTCAGCTCACCCGGATCGCTCTGGTCATATTCCTCAGAATATATCCTTGCAAGGAACATCATTCCGCTCTCAGCTTTCTTTATCCTCTCCTCAAATGCCTCGCTTCCAAGGTTCTGTATGAACTCATCGGGATCCTTGTACGGTCTCATATTGATGACCCTTGCGCCGACTCCGACCTCCCGGAGAATTGCTATGACCTTCTTCGTCGCCTCCACGCCTGCGCCGTCACTGTCGTACGCCAGATAAACCTCATCGGCATATCTCTTTATTATCCCAGCATGTCCAAATGTAAATGCCGTTCCAAGGGATGCCACGGCATTGTCAAATCCTGCCTGATGCATGGAGATGACATCCATATATCCCTCACAGCATATAAATCCTTTTCTCCTGCTCCGCCTTGCTATGTTCATGGCAAACAGCGTATGGCTCTTGTCGAACACCGCGGTATCACTGGTATTTATATATTTCGGTTTTCCATCGCCCATGACTCGTCCGCCAAATGCGATGACCTTGCCGTTTATATCCAGTATCGGGATCATGGCTCTGTTCCAGAACTTGTCCACACCGCCTTCCTTCTCGCTGATCTCAACAAGTCCCGAGCCCTTCATCTGATCATCTGTATATCCCTTGCTCTTCAGATACCTGTACAGATCATCCCTGTATATATCTGAATATCCAAGCGCAAATTTATTTATCGTCTCATCAGAGAGACCTCTTGTCTCGTGAAAATACTCATAAGCCTTCTCACCATGCTGGCTGTGCTTCAATATATAATGAAAATATGCAGCCGCAGTCTTGTTCATCTCCCTGAGCGTTATCTTATACTGCTCCCTCGACCTCTCCTGGGCGTTCATGGACTTCTCAGGGAGCTGTACTCCAGCCCTCTCCGCAAGCCTCTCCACCGCCTCCGGGAAATTGAGGTTCTCATATTCCATGACAAATGTAAACACGTTGCCACCGACTCCGCAGCCGAAGCAGTGATACATCTGTTTTTCCCTGTTGACCTTAAATGACGGAGTCTTCTCATGGTGGAACGGACAGCATGCCTCGTAATTCGCGCCCTTCTTCTTAAGGCTTTCGTATCTTCCGATAACATCCACTATATCATTTCTTGACAAGACTTCATTTATCACGTCATCCGAATAATACAATTCGATTCCTCCTGTTTGTCAGGTATGCTCAGACCTTCCAGGACTTCGGTATATATATACTCTTAAATGTCTCTATCGCATAATTGTCTGTCATACCAGCTATGTAGTCGCACACGACTGTCTTGGGATCCTCTCCCATATATATCATCTCAACACATTCATTTGTCAGCCTGCTGGCGTCCTCAATGAAGTATTCATACAATATCCTCAGCATCTTGTCGGCCTTGAGCTCCTCGCTCTTGGCTATCGGGTTAGTGTAGAGATATCTGAACATGTATGTTCTCAGCTTCCCCAGAGCATCCCCGATCTCCGCCGACATACCGACATAATCCTTGTCCTGACTCGTATTTATCACATCATGTATGAGACAGTTCAGTCTGGTGCGGGTATTCTTCCCGAGAATGTCGGTGATATTGGTCGGAAGATCCTCCTCCTTCAATATGTTACCCCTTATCGCATCATCTATATCATGATTGACGTACGCTATCTTGTCCGCCAGTCTCACACACTGTCCCTCCAGCGTATGCGGAGTGCATGATGTCTTATGGTTTAGCATTCCGTCCCGGACCTCCCAGGTGAGATTAAGTCCCTCACCACGGTTCTCAAGACGTTCCACGACCCTTACGCTCTGAACATTGTGGCTGAAATTATTGCCCGCGCAGGCCGCAAGTGTCCGCTCACCGACATGTCCAAATGGCGTATGTCCCAGGTCATGTCCCAGCGCTATCGCCTCCGTCAGATCCTCGTTAAGCCTGAGTGATCTGGCTATCGTCCTTGCTATCTGCGACACCTCCAGAGTATGGGTCAGTCTGGTCCTGTAGTGATCATCACCCGGCGACAGAAATACCTGAGTCTTATGCTTAAGTCTCCTGAACGCCTTGCAGTGGAGTATCCTGTCCCTGTCTCTCTGGTAGACCGTTCTGAGGTCGCACTGCTCCTCCGGTCTGTCACGTCCTGTGGACTGATCACTGAACGCCGCATATCTGCTGAGCACTTCGTGCTCCCTTTTTTCCTGCTGTTCCCGTATCGTCATAGAATCTCTCCTATCACATGATCAATATTTCTTACCACACATTTTTATTATTCTCCGTTTTTTCTCAAAATCCTTTTTTATTTTTCAAATTTTCTGAGGAAAGAATGACATGATAGTAAGTATAGTGATATACTTATCTAAGATTTTTGAGGTGAATGACATGTTTGATTTTGAAGAAGAACTTAAGAAGCTCCCCCATGTCCCAGGAGTATATCTCATGCACGATTCGGGGGATCATATTATATATGTAGGAAAAGCCATAGATCTGTACAACAGAGTACATCAGTATTTCCAGACCGGCTACAAGAAATCCCCGAAGATTCAGAAGATGGTATCCCATATTGCATGGTTTGAATATATTGTCTGCGGTTCAGAGATCGAGGCTCTCGTTCTAGAGTGCAACCTTATAAAGGAGCACAGACCGCATTACAACACCATGCTCACGGATGACAAGGGTTATCCCTATATCCGCATTACTGTGGAGGAGGATTACCCGCGCATACTGTACAGCCATCAGATGAAACGGGATCACTCCAAATATTTCGGCCCATACACCAATTCCAAAGCGGTGAAGGATATCATAGAGCTACTGAAAAAGCTGTATCACATCAGGAGCTGCAACAAGGTTCTGCCAAGGGATATGGGCCTTGAAAGGCCCTGCCTGTATCACCAGATAAAGCAGTGCATGGCGCCCTGTCAGGGATATATCTCCAAGGAGGATTACAACAAAAATGTCCAGGATGCCATAAGCTTTCTGAACGGCAACCACGGTCATGTGATCAGGGATCTCGAAAAGCAGATGAAGGAGCTGTCCGAGGATATGGAATTTGAACAGGCCGCCGAGATCAGGGATCTGATAAAGAGCATCCATCACATTGAGTCCACCCAGAGAGTCGGTGACACAAGCGCAGACGACAGGGATGTGATCGCCATGGCCACCGATCTTGGAAATGAGTGTGTCATATCCATATTCTTCATAAGATCCGGCAAGATGATCGGCAGGGAACACTACCACATGAGCGGCGTAAATGCTGAGGCTTACAGCACGATAATGGAGTCTTTTCTCAAGCAATACTACGCTTCCACTCCATATCTGCCAAAGGAGATCATTATCGAGCAACAGATTGAGGACTACAAGGTCATCGAGGAATATCTGAGCGCCCGCCGGGGAAGTCAGGTACACATCATTGTTCCCCAGAAGGGAGACAAGCAGAAGCTTCTCAAGCTGGCAAAGGACAATGCTTTTCTGGTCATGAACCAGGATGCCGACAAGCTCAAGCGTGAAAAGGAGCGCACTGAGGGTGCGGCAAATGAGCTGGCACAGCTTATCGGAGTTTCATCCGCAAGACGCCTTGAAGCATTTGATATATCGCATATAAGCGGCTATCACTCCGTGGCATCCATGGTGGTATTTGAAAACGGACGCGCCAAGAAGAATGACTACAGAAAGTTCAAGCTCAGGACCATAGACGGGCCGGATGACTACGCAAGCATGAGGGAGGTACTCACAAGAAGGTTCACAGACGAGCGGTTTAATATCTACCCTGATGTACTCATGATGGATGGCGGCCGGGGTCAGGTCAACATAGCTCTGGAGGTTCTTGACGAGCTTGGTCTCAACATCCCGGTATGCGGAATGGTAAAGGATGACCACCACAGAACCAGAGGACTCTATTACAACAACAAGGAGATAGATTTCCCTGCAAATACACAGGCCTTCAACATGATAACAAGACTTCAGGATGAGGCCCACAGATTTGCAATCGAGTACCACAGAAGTCTCAGAAGCAAATCCCAGATCCACTCAGTTCTGGACGATATTGAGGGCATCGGTCCGGCAAGGAGAAAGGCTCTTCTGGCATACTTCAAGGACATAGACAAGATCCGTGCCGCCAGCATTGCTGATCTCGAGATCCCGCAGGGAATGAACAAGACTGCAGCCACTGCGGTATATAATTTTTTCCACAACGATAAACAGAAGTAACGAGGATTTTATGATGGAATACAACTTTTTTGCACTTATATCACGAATGAAATATATTGACAGATGGGCACTCATGAGGAACAACCGCGAGGAAAATCTGTGTGAGCACTGCCTGGAGGTGAGCATGATAGCCCACGCACTGGCAACCATCGGCAATGTACGCTACGGCAAGACTCTGAACGCCGAGAGAGCTGCACTCATAGGTCTCTATCACGATGCATCGGAGATCATCACCGGTGACATGCCGACCCCGGTGAAATACTACAACGATGATATCAAGACAGCCTTCAAGGATGTGGAAGATATCGCATGCCACACACTTCTTGACAAGTTGCCGGGCGATCTCAGACCAGCCTATGAACCGATATTTTTTAAGGATGCCGACGACGAGAACGATGTATATCTCTGGAAGCTCGTCAAGGCGGCTGACAAGCTGTCCGCCCTGATCAAATGCATGGAGGAGACAGGATCGGGAAATACCGAGTTCTCCAGTGCCATGGGTACGATCATGAATTCCGTGTCACAGATGGCTGAGACTTATCCTGAGGTAAACGACTTCGTGTGCGAGTTTTTACCGGCATACGGCAAGACCCTGGACGATCTTCAGCAGATATAATCTAAAGCAGATATAGAAAAAAGAGAAGCCGGAGCTTTTTGCCAGCCCCGGCTTCTCTTTTTTTGATCTTATTATTGTTTTAATCCTGTTCAACATTTTGTTCAGCATTTTCAACTCTGTTGAATATATCCATGAACTCCTGGCCTGTTATCGACTCCTTCTCTATCAGATACTGTGCGATGGCATCCAACGCATTCATGTGCTCTGAGAGAAGCTTCTTGGCCTCATCATATGCCTTCTTGAGCTGATTCCTAATCTCCTCATCGACCTTTGCAGCAGTCTTGTCTGAACACTGGAGCACTGCATTTCTGTCGAGATATTTTCCCTGAACAGTCTCAAGCTGCATGAGTCCGAACTTGTCTGACATTCCGTACATGGTTATCATCGCTCTCACTGTCTTGGTCGCCTGCTCTATATCATTTGCCGCGCCGGTGGTCACTGACTCGAATTTCAATTCCTCTGCAGCTCTTCCGCCGAGGGTCGTCACAATGTTCGCCTCAAGCTCAGCCTTGGTCTCCATATACTTCTCTTCCTCAGGCACCTGCCATACATATCCCAGAGAACCCATCGTTCTAGGAACTATTGTAATTCTCTGAACAGGCTCAGTGTGCTTCTGGAGAGCAACCAGAAGAGCATGTCCAACTTCATGATATGCAACGACCTTCTTCTCCTGGTCGCCTAGCAGCTTGCCCTTCTTCTCTTTTCCTGCAAATACAAGCTCCACCGCACCAATCAGATCAGCCTGTGAAACCATGCTCCTTCCGGATCTGACCGCAGTGAGCGCCGCCTCGTTTATTATATTGGCGAGATCTGCTCCAACCGCACCTGCTGTGGCAAGCGCAAGCTCACGGAGATCCACAGTCTCATCCATCTTGACATTTCTGGAGTGTACCTTCAGCGTGTCTATTCTACCCTGAAGATCCGGCTTCTCAACTATTACTCTTCTGTCAAATCTTCCCGGTCTCAGGAGTGCCTTGTCAAGTGTCTCCGGCCTGTTGGTCGCAGCCAGTATCACTATTCCCTTGGATGTGTCAAATCCATCCATCTCTGCAAGAAGCTGGTTCAGTGTCTGTTCTCTCTCCGAATCACCGCCCCTCACGCTGTCTCTGCTCTGGCCTATGGCATCTATCTCGTCTATGAATATTATACAAGGAGCCATCTCAGATGCCTGTTTGAACAGGTCTCTGACTCTCGATGCTCCGACTCCCACGTACATCTCCACGAAGCTTGATCCCGACATGGAGAAAAATGGCACGTTTGCCTCTCCGGCAACAGCCTTTGCCAGAAGTGTCTTTCCGGTTCCCGGAGGGCCGACCAGCAGTGCTCCCTTTGGAAGCTTTGCACCTATAGCCATATACTTCTTAGGGTTGTGAAGGAAGTCGACCATCTCAGTCAGGGATTCCTTTGCCTCATCCTCTCCTGCAACATCTGCAAATGTGACTCCGGTCTTCTTCTCCATATATACCTTGGCGTTTGATTTGCCAAAGCCCATCATTCCGCTCCGCCTTGTCACTAACGAGAGGAACAGATAGAATGCAGCTATCATGACCACATATGAGAGTATCGTTCCGACCATGGCTGAACCGCTCTCGTCTTTGCCCTTGTATGTTGTGGCATACTTCTCATGGGCTGTCTTAAGTCTGTCTGCCAGCTTATCGTCGCTTATCCTCACTGTCACATAGGTGTTCTTATCCAGAGTGCCGTCAGACTCCTTTGAGGTAAATCTGATCTTTTTGGCATATATCTCCGCATTGTCCACCTCTCCCGAATCCAGCATCTCCACAAATCCGCTGTACGGGATCTCTTTTTTCGTTCCATTTGTGATCTTGTCGTATGCTCTCCAGCACAGCAGTGTCAATATCACCGAGATGACAAGCAGAACCATGACATTCCTGTTTTTGCCTTTGTTGCCATTATTCTTGTTGTCGTCATTCTTGTCGTTTTGTTCTTTGTTGTAATCGTTATTCAACACGTTTCTCCTTTTACTCTAATATGGATATCCCATTTATCCATCTATGACTTTACCGCCTAACAAATTATAAGTCAAGTAAACTGTTTGTATGAAATTGTCTTTATTGACATTACGGGGGCTCCGGGAGTACACTTTTTTACAAATTGACAAATATATTCTATATGGGAGGGCTGCAATGCCGGGATACATAATACACCTGTGCGAGGGCAGATACATCGCAGACAAACTTCATATTTCAAAGGAATCCCAGCCGGAGCTGCTGAATGATTTCCTGCTGGGCTGCGTTCTTCCAGATGCGGTTATGGACAAAGCCCTGACACATTTCAGGCCGGAATGGCAGAACGATCTCATAACAAAATATCCGGACATCGATCACATATTGTCAGAATATCCAGTGGAAGCTATGACACCTGCCGACCTTGGCATACTTGCCCATCTCATGATGGACGCCGCCTATGTGGAGGAATTCTGGCCGCAATATTTTCAGTTTGAGGCAGACGATAACACTCCCACCTGTGTGACACGCGACATAGACCATGTCCGAATGCACGAGCTCAGCATGCAGCCGGAGGGAAGGTGCATCCCATTCCGGGATTTCTTCTCAGAACAGTTTTTCTACGGTGATTACAATGTGACAAATCCATTGTTTATCAGGGATTTCTCACCGATCATACCGAAGGTTTCATCACCTGATATGACCATAAAAAAATGTCTATGTTTCTCACAGAGCAGACTGCAGAGTGATCTCGACTCATTCACCTCCATAGACACCGATGTAGGCAATAATACAACGAATGTATTTCCATATAAAGCACTTAAGGACTTTATCATCTCTCAGGCGGACAGATTCCTCCGCCTCATAGATAACAAAAAAGCATCCACCAGATAAGCCTGTTTCCAGGCTCACCCGGTTGGATGCTTTTTTTGTTTTATTTCCGGCTTTCCCTTATCTAACTGTCAGTCACTATTTGACAACGATCTTCTTTACTGTTGAGTATGAACTCTTATATGTTGTCTTACCTGACTTGTTAAATGCACGCACCTTGAAGTAATATGTCTTGCCTTTCTTCAGGCCCTTCTTGGTGTACGAAGTCGTACTGGCCTTTCTTATGGTTGCAACAGCCTTATAAGTGCCTCTCTTTGATGTTGACATGTATACGATGTAACCTGTTGCTCCCTTGGCTCTCTTCCATGCAATTTTCGCCTGCTTGACTCCGGCCTTCGCTGATACAACAGGTGTTGCAGGAAGTGTAAATCCTGATACATATGTTCCGGCATTCTCTACGATCGCCTTTCCATCCTTCTTGTATGCCACAACTCTGTACTTATACGTTGTTCCGGCACTGAGCTTTGAGCTTACAAATACGACCTTTGACTTGCTTGTGATGGTCTTGATCTTGACTGCTCTGTTGCCGCGGTATCTGTAAACTATGTATCCATCAGCGTTGTTTACCTTGCTCCATTTCATCGTTATCGATGCATTGCTTCTGGCACTGATCTTAAGATTCTTGACTGCCGATGGCGTTGTCATGATCCTTGCTGTAGCATTCTCACCAACGAGCTCCTTGTTGCCGACCTTCTTGTATGCAACTACCTTGAATGTGTAAGCTGTACTTCCAGTCAGACCGTTTACATTATAAGCTGTCTTTGATGTCGAACCAAGATATTTGTAATTGTCCTTTGCTACAAGTCTGTATACCTTGTAGCCTGTAGCTCCCTTAACTGTATTCCACTTGAGCGCTATCGACTTCTCTGCCCTGCTGCTGAATGAAATACCTGAAACCTTAGCTGGCTTTGTTGCTGCATTTATGACTGTCTTCTCGCTATACAGTGTCTTGCCTGACGACTTCACATATGCTGATACCGCGAACTTGTAATCAGTTCCCGCTGCCAGACCTGTGATATTGCTGCTTGTGCCCGTCACTGTTGCAACCTTCACATATGTCTTCTTACCTGTATCATATCTGTACACCTCATATCCCTGGGCATATGCACTGCTGCTCCATGATAGCTTCAGTGATGTTGTTGTCTCACCGCTTGCCGCAAGGTTCTTCACCTTTGCAGGAAGGATGTTGAATGTAACCTTCTTTGTTCCGTAGAAGTTGTTAAGTCCTGTGATCGTAACACTTGCAACACCCGGCTTCACGTTGTTGCTGTACTCAACCGTGTACTCCTTTGGATTTATCACTGTTCTGCCGATCTTAACTGTAACCGCCGGCTTGATCGCTGATCCTGTGTAGGTCTTGTCTGCTATCGCTGATACGGTTGCCTTTGATATGTCAAATGCCTTGATCCTGAACTGCTTTGTAACGCTTCCCTTGTAGTCGCCCATGAACTTCACAGTGACTGAAGCCTTACTTGTTCTCGTCATGGTGATTCCGCTGTTGTTCTGGTATGTGATCGTGTAATCTCTGCCTTCCTTCAGCACATTTGTTCCCCAGGTTATCGTGACATTATCAAACTTAAATGCTGTGCCCTTGTATATAACCTCGGACTCAATTCCGTTTATAACAGCCGTGTTGCTTATATCTGCCTTGCTTATCACAAAGCTCTTCTTTACAGAATCTGTGTAGTTGCCTGCACCTGTTATTGTTATGACTGCTGTTCCTACATGAACATTGTTCTCGTACTTCACAGTATAGTCCGTTCCCTGGCTGAGCTTCTGTCCATCCAGTTCAACTTCAATATCCTGTGTTATTGCATTACCTGTGAATACCTTTCCTGTAATACCCTTGATCTCAGCTCCAGCGATACTCTTCTTTGTAATTGCAAAGTATCTTGTCACTGAATCCTTGTAGTTGCCCTTACCGGTCACAACCACCTTTGCGCGTCCTGTCACATCTGTGTTCATATCGAAGCTGAGTATGTAGTCAACTCCCTCTGTCAGCTCCACATCACCATTCTTTACCTTTACAACAGGTATGAGCTGGTTTCCTGTGTACTCGATCGATGTGCTGCACTCAACTGTACAGTTCTTGATACTTCTTGCTGTTATCTCAAATGTACCTGTTGTCTCTCCGGTGTAGTTGCCCTTTCCTGTTATGCTTACCTCTGCGGTTCCGACCTCAGTGTTGTTACTGTAAGCCACTGTGTAATCCGCTGCTGATAACACAACACCGTTGACTGTCACTGTAACGGCTGGAGTTACCGGCTTTCCTGTGTATTCCGTATCCTCTGCCACAACTACTGCATTATCGATTGATGCCGCTGTTATGGCAAATGTTGCTGTCACACTTCCTGTGTAATTAGACCGGCTTCCTGCTGTAGCTGTAACCGTTGCTGTTCCAACGTTTACATTTGAAGCATATCTCACTATGAAGCCCGCGATATCTTCATCGTCAAGCACAAATGCTCCGTCACTGCTGTTAATAGCTGTAACTGATGGAGTGAGTGCCTTTCCGGTGTATGTCATGCTGCTCTTTGAAAGCTCTGCTACATAACCTGTTACGTCTCTCTTGACGATCTCGAAAGTTGCCGTCTTAGAACTTACGTAGTCTCCATATCCTGTGATCGTCACTGTGGCAGTTCCAACATTATAGTTATTGATGTATGAAACCTTGTAATCAGTTCCCTGTACAAGCGTCTTGCCACCGTATGTAACATTTACCGCAGGTGTGATATTCTTCTTTGCAAACTCCTGATCAGGTATTGCACTGATCTTGGCTCCGCTTATATTTACAGGATCCTTTGTAATGGTAAATTCTCTCTCCACAGTTCCTGTGTAGCTTCTCTTACCTGTTACTGTTGCCTTTGCCGACTGTCCGCCTGCTGTAGGCTCAATATTATTGCTGTACTCGATCTCGTAGTCAACACCCTCTACAAGCACCAGATCTCCATATGTAATTGTGAGCTCCGGCTCTATCTTCTTGCCTGTGTAAATCTGACCCTCGATCTCGCTCACATGACAGTCTGCAAGATTTCTTCTTGTTATAGCAAAGTATCTGGTAACACTTCCTGTGTAGTTGCCAATACCTGTGATGGTAACACTTG
>OGRN01002554.1_pt1 | contig 13858 bp, 13 predicted proteins | sample 1553401 | NCBI WGS metagenome assembly OGRN01 (sample SAMEA2580096, study PRJEB22360) | human gut metagenome | biome: human gut; feature: human-associated habitat; material: faeces | place: Denmark | collected 2008/2010 | reverse complement strand
GTAGAGAAAAACAGACTGTTTTTATAATTTTTGTCGCTGTACAATTAAAGTTTGGAACGGGGGATACATAATCGCTTTCTTGCCATAAAAGGCGTGATACCGACTTTGGTGGTAGTGATAGTCGCTGCCGTCCCGCCCGCGATACCAGCGATCTTTCAGCTGATCCATACTTGCACCGCTGGGCAGCTTGCGGATTTCTTCCAGAATCGGCTCATCCACCGCCTGACAGTAGCTGTCGATGCGGGCTGGGTTGACTTTGAGTGCTGCAAACAAAATATCCTCTTTGGAATACATGATGGACAGCACATTTTTGAGGCTCTGCGGCGTATGTTTGCTTGCATCCACATGGACGTGCATTCCGCAGCTGTCGTTTACGATGCCCCCTGCGCGGCGTAAGGAACGGACAACCTCCTGCAGCTTTTCCATCTCGCCGTATTCGAGTTTCGGAGAGTTCAATTCGACCTTGTAGGTCTCCCCAATAAGAACAGATCTCCTGCGGCATTCGGGATGGATGCTGCCGTCCCGAACGATTTTCCATTCTTTACCGTCCAAATCTTTGACCCTGTAGGCATCGTAGCCACCGCCGGAATGCTCGGCGCGGGTGCCAAATAAGTCGGCCAGCGTTTGGGCTGCCGTGGCGCGGTTTATCCCGGTCAGTTCGATTTCACAGCCAAAATACTGGTCACGGAAATCAAGGGGCAAGCGCCTCACCCCGCAGTTCTGCGTCCATCTTGGCAATGCGCCGCCCGATGGCCTCTACCACGTTGACTGTTACACCGTTGCCTGCCTGCTTGTAGGCTTGGTTATCGCTTTGAATGGCAAGCACCGTGTCGATGCGGTCATCTGCCCAACCCTGCAGTCGCAGACATTCGCGCGGTGTCAGGCGTCGGATGCGACCCTCGTACAGAACACCGTGACGGTCTTTTGTGGTAAGTGTATGCATGGGTGCGCCAGGCTTACCGGTGCGTTCGGTGTTGCGGGCGAGGTCGGACTTGATGGGATTTTTAACTGGGCGAACTTCAACAGTGCCTTGTTGGCAGCCCGTTGTAAGTGTATGCGCAATCTCTTTACCAACCCGTCCGCGCCGACTGTTGACTGTGGCGTAGCTCAGGTCGATGCTGTCACCGACCTGTGCCATCTGGTAGCCGGTTTTTGTGGCGCACTTGATCGGCACTCCCACCTCGTACAGCCCGGTCTTGCCACCGAAGCCACCCGGATTGGCAGCCAGCGTACAGCTTAATCCTTCGGGGGAGTAGACGCGCTCCCCTTGGTGGCCGCCGTGGGTTTGAATAAGAGAACTTCCTGCTGTTTCGGTGAAAGGAAATACTTTTCCTCTACATCGCTCATCAAGATATCCGATAATGTACACGCGGTTTCTTGACTGGGGAACGCCGAAATCTTTGCTGTTAAGACATTGCCATTCCACGCCATACCCCAGTCTGTCCAGCGTGTTAAGGATCGTCGCAAATGTCCGCCCTCCGTCATGAGATAACAGGCCGGGTACATTATGTACACAAATCAAATATGTATAGCACCTCCTAAAAACAGCGGAGCAAGGCTGCTTTTGCTTTGCTCCACTGTGCATAATATGTTTCTTTTAGCCAAGAGATGAAAGCCATGCAATAAGATCAGCGTCCTGCTCCCAATTCGAAGCGCAAGGTAATTCCAAGCATAGAGAGGCTTTTTCCAGTGCCGCATGTTTTGCTTCGTTGTCTGCACGGGCATATATCTCTGTTGTGGAAATATCTGCGTGGCCGAGATAATCTTTAATATAAACAGTGTTTACATTTGCTTGAACTAAATGCATGGCTTTTGTGTGCCGGAACACATGTGGAGATATAGTGGCAGGAATATCAGTTGAGATTGCCTGTGCCGCAGCTGCATACTTCTGGACAATATATGTAATTCCAGAGCGCGTCAGCTTGCGGTAATTCCCACTCCAAAACAGTGGCATGTCCGGACTTTTTTGGGGCGTAATACCATTTTCCGTAAAGTAGCTTTGCAGCAATTCTACTGTTTGCTTCATCAGCGGAACAGTGCGAACCTTTCCTCCCTTGCCATGTAAGGTAATTGCTGCAGGCGAATCAAGTCTAACATCACGCATACGAATATCGGCTAATTCACTTACACGTGCTGCCGTGTCGTATAAAACCGTAAGAAGAACAAGGTGTCGGCGTCCCTTTGGCGTTGTAATGTCGGGGGTAGCCAACAAACAGCGTAATGCATCGGGTGTAAGGTATTTTGCGGGAGGAGCGGACGAAACCATTTTGGGAATATTGTGTATCTGAATGCACTGTTCCATAAACTGTGGCTCTTCGACCATAACATAGTCAAAGAATGCATGGATTGCGCAAAGCCGTTGGTTACATGTGGAAGGCGAAGATTTTCGGATGTTCCTAAGCCACAAAATAAAGTCCTCAATACATTTTCTATCTAGCTGAGTCATTGGTAATTTTGCAATATTGAACCCCTGTATATCGCGACAAAATATCAGCAGCAATTTAAATGTGTCTCGGTAGGAACAGATTGTGTTGCTGCTCAAGTTTCGCTGTGCAGGCAAATATTGTGTAAGATACTTCGACAAAAGTAGTGCGAAATCAAGCGACTTCATCTTGGCACCTCCATTGTTGGAATCAACTCACCGAATTGTTTTTCCAATTTTTGTGTAATATCCGGATACATTTGTGCAGTCAACTGGAGATATCGCTGCGTTCCGGATAGGTCGTTGTGTCCCAAATAAGTTGAAAGAACGGGAAGCCCTGCCGTCAAATCTTCGCCTGCAAGAACCCAGCTATTTAGGCAATGAACAGCAAATGTATGGCGCATATCATGTGGCCGAGGCCCTCTATCTGGCCCTCCGTAAGGAATCTCGGACATTCTTAAAAGTATCCGGAATTGTGTGTGTATCCAAGAGGCTCCATACTGTTCTCCTTTACTGCGAGAACAGCAACTGGCAAAAAGGATTGCTTCATTTGAGGCAGGCGGAAACAATTCTAAATAGTTAGCCAGCGGAATTGCAACGGCATCCGTAAAAGGCACCAGACGGCTTTTGTGAAATTTTGTGTCACGAATTGCAAGAACTTTTTCGGTAAAGTCTACATCACAGACGCGCAGATTCAACAGTTCAGAGGTACGCAGTCCGCAATTAAACAGCATGCGGAACATTACTGGAATCTGGTACTTTTTTACCGGGTTTTGCATGCATACAGGAAAATGGTCTGCAGAATCCAACATCTTTTCAATTTCAGTGTCAGTAAATATATAGGCCCTGAAATTGCGCACTTCTTTGGGCATAGACTTGGGCGGAATTTTGTATGCGGTAAAACCTTTTCGAATTACAAAATTCAAGAATCCATTTATTGCGCTGACATCTCGGAGTACAGTGCTTGCCTTTTGGTTTAAGCCCGTTCCAATATGCTCAAGGACGTACTCCTTAGAGAAAACAATTTTTCCATCTTCTGGTTCCTTGTAATCACGCAGGAAACGCCGAATGCATCCTTCGTCGGTTTTTGACACAAACCCAAGCGCATGGCGCTCTGCCATATACTGTTCCAGTAGCATCTTAGCAGTCATGCAGAAGCCTCCCACTTTCCATAAGATAATGCGCATTTGCGCAGGGCGGGAAGATTTACTTTTGTGTAGCCTGTGGTTGTTTTGGGACTGGAATGGCCGAGAATATTAGAAATCGTCAACAGTGGCGTGCCGTCCATCAAGAGTGTACTTGCAAGGGTACGTCGCAGCGAATGGATCGCTTTTCGATTTTTTCTTGTCAGACCTGCGTATGTAATGTATTTCTTAAGCGCAGATGATACGGCAGCGCTGGACTGGAATCCACCATAGGGATGAAGGTGTCGAATAAAGACATTGTCACAATTGGAATCAAGCCGACCGTTTCTTAAATAGTCAATAATTGCTTCTCCAATCACAGGCAGCAACGGCAAAGCACTGACTTTTCCGGATTTTTGCTGCGTGTAAGTAATCAGCTTTTGGTTCCAATCCAAGTTTTTGAATCTCAGGTTACAAATATCGCCCGCCCGCATTCCCAGCAGGATCGCAAGAAGAAACATAGCATAGTCTCTTTTTCCAATTGGATTACTCCTGTCAACAGCAGATAGCAGTTGCTTTACTTCTGCGGGAGTCCATGTTTCAGGAATGTCCTCATCTGTGTAAATCTTAGGTTTGGGAACATCTGCAGATAAATCCTTTGTGAACTGCTCTGACTCATAAAGATAGCGCAAAAAGTCTTTCAGCACACTGGCAGTCGTGTAAAGTGTTGGCCGACGACAACGGCAAAGAGTAGTCATAAAATTCGAGAGATCTGCAGATGTCAAACATGCAAGCTGAATGTTGCGGCCCTCTATATACTCAAAAAATTGGCATAGCTTCATCTGCTTTGTGCGTAGTGTTCCCTGTGAATTATGCTTCTTTCTGCACTTCATAAGATAGCTCTCCAGCAAAACGTCATACTCTGGATTGACTGTATAACTGCGGTGGCAATATCTAAGTGCGTATCCGAACTGGAAGATGTCGTCTAAAAGGCGGATCGCTCTGCGCGTGGCAGATTGCGACTTTGTTAGCTGGAGTCGTGGACTTGCAATATTTACGCCATAGATGGATTGAAAATATTCCCGTCCAGTCGTTGCAGTGTAGTCCTGAATTTTCTCATTGCTGTAGTAATCTGAAAACTTTCTGAATTCAGCACAGTAAATTTGTAATGCACTACGCTTGAAATCTAGTCGCAATAATTCTGAATTTGCTGTAGTGATTAATTCTGAGATAGGGATACTCTTTTGACTTGGCATAGTTGGCCTCCTTTATATCTGTGATAACCAAAGTATAAAGGAAAATTATGCACAGCGAAACACAAATTTGAAACGTATCTACATCATTTACGAAAGGAGACTTTACATAATTGCTTACAACTCATAATGTACCTTATGTGCAGAAGTGCATAAGGTACATTTTCAAACAGCAGATACGAAGGCTTCCGGGCTTCAGCCAGGCGGGCCAGTTCAAAGAAGAGAGTGCCACGTGGATCTCCGAATCCTTTTCGGGTTCCTGCAATGCTGAAAGTCTGGTTATTCCGAAATTCAGGATAACCAGCCTTATCCCGAATAAAATAAGAAGCCCGAAGCCCAGCCGGAAATCCTTGCAGCGCAAGGATTTCTGCATAAAAACTTCGGGATAATATTTTGAAGATAGCACCTGCTATAATGTTGCTACGGATTGTAATCCGAATCAACATTGTGAGGTGTATTAGTGTGAACAAAATTGAAATCACAGTCCTTTCTGCGCGTGTATTAGATGCCTTAAGCGGACGCGGCCTCAAGGCCAAAACGGTACATGAGTTTGAGAGGTATGGAACTCGACGGATTGTAAAGCATTGTTTGGGCAAAGGTCAGATATTGTATTCCAAAGAGACGGTTCAAAATTTTGTCTGGCAGGAACGTGCTAAACAGGAATCCGGAACATTGCCGCACTACCAGTGGGGCATAACTCGGCGTGCCGCAGTTTATCTCGACCAAATGGCGGAGTATGGAAAAATTCAGGATGAACCTATACGGCCTTGGGAGGCTGAACACAACCCATTGTTTCAAGCCATTTCCTGCAATCCGAGCAATTCCATGAAGGTAATAGACATTATCTGTAGAACCAGAGATGCCGTCATGCAGTTGGAACTATCCGATAAGACAAAGACCAATTATATCTATTGTGGATTTGGTGCTATCTTGAACTTCTTCATTTCTCGCGGTGAAGAGTCCTACTCTCCAGAAACGCTTGCCCTTTTCGTAAAAACGGTCCAAGAAAATTTTGTGAACGGAGCAATACAAAAGGCATCCTTTCAGACGATGCGCAAAGCTGCCCATTGGATCGAGGAATATCTCTCGACCGGACAGGTGTCTCAGCAGAAGTTGAGAAAATATAATTTTGCCTGCGCTCCGCCAGAGTTTGAAAATCTGCTCTCGCAATACCAACTGTACATGGACAATGAAAACTATTTGAAAGAAGGCTCCCGCCAGTTTTATCTTTCATCGGTTCGGACGTTTTTCCGTACCATAGCCACTTTGGGGATATACCGCTATGCTGAGATCACCTTGCCAGACGTCACCAGATGTCTGGCAAAGATTTCAGAAACATTTCCTCTCGGTATATTTAATTTAACCGGAAGTATGCGTTCCTTTGCGCGATTCATGGCCGAAAAACATCCTGAGCTGCCCGATATCTCACCAGCGCTTGTATTTTCTGCTGCAAAACGTCGGCGTGTTTATGTAGGATACACTCACGAAGATGCCCAAAAGATTTTCTCTGCAATAAATCGCAGCAGCACAATGGGGATGCGAGATTATGCAATGATTATGCTTGCGTACACAACTGGCTTACGCGGCTGTGACATTGTAAACCTGAAGTTTGACAGTATTGACTGGGATGCCTGCGAACTGCGTCTGGTACAAGAGAAAACAAACATCCCTGTATCCTTACCGCTTGATACAAAAACTGGAAATGCGATTGCCGATTACATTCTCCATGCCCGGCCCAAGTGCAAATCTGAGTATATATTTTTGCGGGTACTGCGCCCCTATACAAAGATTGGAAGTATGTGGACGGTGATTGCAAAATATGCACACATTGCATTGGGAAAGGACCGGAAGATGAATGGGCCGCATGCTTTCCGGCGAGGAATGGGAAGACAATTGCTGGAAGCAAATATTCCTGCGCCACTAATCTGCGATATTCTAGGACACTCGTCGTCTGTGTCCTTGCGCCAATATACCGCGTCATCCCTAGAGAAATTAAAAGTGTGCGCAGGTACTATTTCTGCAATTCCCATTGCACAGGAGGCCTTGTTATGACAAGACCATCTTTGAAAAGCCGTTTTGGAGAACAGATTCGCGCCTTTGTAGGCTACAAGAACAGTCTTGGTTTTCCTTACAATGAGAGTATCCGTATTCTAGGGAGGTTTGACGATTTCTGTGTAGAAAGGTTCCCTGAAAAAGATTGTCTGGATTGTGAACTCGCACTTGCATGGCTGGAGAAACGAGATACGGAAAACACAGCAGGCCACCGAAATCGTATTATGGTCATACGGGAGTTTGCAAAGTATCTTCGGGCTGTTGGAACAGAAGCATATATGATTCCCATATCCATGACCAGCAAAGGCCCCGGGTATGTTCCACATCTCTTCAATGAAGCGGAGATAAAAGCGTTCTTCCACGGTGCTGACAGCTTTCGTCCTCACGAGAAAGCTCCGGCCAGACATCTTGTTATCCCGGTATTTTACAGATTGCTGTATTGCTGCGGATTGCGGCCCGCAGAAGCGAGACTGCTCAAGAAGGAAAATGTGGACTTGGTTCGCGGTTCTGTCTACGTTGTGGAATCCAAAGGGCACAAGGACCGTGTCGTTGCGGTTGCAGATGATTTGCTTCAGATTATGAGAAGCTATTCCACCCTGATTTCAGAAATTTACCCGGACAGCGATTACTTTTTTCCGAGATACGATGGGGATGGGCCGTATACGAAGCGTTGGACAGAAGAAATGTTTTGGAGATGCTTCAGTATGGCCGGAATTACTGCGTTTGAGGGACCTAAACCTAGGGTTTACGATTTCAGACATACTTTTGCAACGGAATGTATCTGTCGTTGGATGCGAGAAGGCCGTGATATTGATGCAATGCTGCCGTTTCTCTCCGCATACATGGGACACGCCCGTTATGAAGATACGCTTTACTATGTCCACATGGTTCCTGATTTTTATGAGCGTGTTGGAACAGTAGACCGTACTGCATGGGAAAAATTGCTTCCGGAGGTGCATGATGAAGGTTAAGGATGCTCAGTTTTTTACGGTTGTAAGTTCGTTTCTGAATGTTTATCTTGTGAAAAACCGAAGCTGCAGTTCTAATACGGTAAAATCCTATGAGGATGCTCTGAATCTGCTTTTTACGTTTTTGGAAGGCACAAAAGATATTCCCAGACAACGAGTAAGCTGGAGCCATTTCACCCGCCAAAACATACAGGAATTCGTGGACTGGTTGGAGAAAGTCAGGAACTGCAGTAGACAAACACAGCTGCAAAGGCTTGCCGCAATACGCTCTTTTGTGCGGTATGGCGGCATTGTAGATCTGCGCGTAATTGCAATACAGGCCGACGTGGAGAGAATTCGATACCGAAAACCACCGCCTGCTTTGGTTGGCTATCTCACAAAAGAAGAACTTTCTATTTTCCTCGCGCAGCCGAACTGCAAAAAGCGTACAGGATTCCGGAATATGGTGTTTCTGGTTTTAATGTACGATACAGCTGCTCGGTGTCAGGAAATGTTGGATTTAAGGATACAGGATTTAGTGCTGCACAGAATCTCACCGTGTGTCTATTTCACAGGTAAGGGAAACAAGACACGGGTTGTTCCTATTTTGCCGAAAACAGCGGAGCACCTTCGCAGTTACCTGAAAAAATTCCATCCGGCAGAAAATAGAAAACGAGACGACTATGTGTTCTATGCTTATGGTGGCCCTCAAAGGCCGATGTCTCCTGATACGGTTGCGGCATTTGTAAAGAAATATGGAGAATCTGCACGGCACGTCTGCACATCCATTCCGGAACGGGTACATCCCCACATGCTGCGGCACACACGGGCAATGCACCTATACCAAGACGGTGTTCCATTGGCTATGGTATCCGAATTCCTCGGCCATGCGCAGATTGAAACAACAAAAATTTATGCCCATGCTGATACAGAAATGAAACGGAAAGCCATTCAGCAAGCAGCAAACAAGCTAAACGATACGATTCCGGACGCACTCTGGAATACAGATGACGAGGAGATGATGCTTAAATTAAGAGGCAAACAACAATACAAGTGAAAATATTATCCCGAAGTTTTTATGCAGAAATCCTTGCGCTGCAAGGATTCCCGGCTGGGCTTCGGGATTCTTATTTTATTCGGGATAAGTCTGGCAAGGAAATCCGCCGCAGAGCAGCTGGAAGTCCGGCATGGTGCTGGGGTCGGCTTTTCGGGCATCTTCAATGAACCACTCTCCCTTCGTGTCAAACAGGGCGTTGTAACTGCGGTTGGCGTATTTGTCGATTTCGCAGTGTCCTACGCATTCAAATCCTCCGGCACGGGTCAGTCCCTCGCGGAAACCGCCGATGCCGGAGAACATATCCACGAACTTGATCAAGGGCACAACTCCCGATGGGGATGTTTGCCGGATCTGCGAAGGTGCTTAATAGGCGCCCCTCATCAAAAACAAAAGCAGCCCGTCATAGGCTGCACCAAACAAGATTTTTTTACCGTTCATAATGTACAAACCTCCTTTTTCCTTCTGCTTTTCTACCTATTATTAAAACATTGGAATCACCCCCTACAGTGAATTCAGGAAATCGAGCGCAGAGTCTGGTATAGCATTCTCTGACAGTGGGCTTGGAACAGCGTTGGTTATGTTGACTGCCTGCAACTCCTCCCGCACCACCTTGCGGATGCTTTTCTCCAGCCTATCCGTCTGTTCTGCCGCAAGGATACTCTGCACCAGAAACTCTTTGCGTTTGGCTGACGGCACTTGCTGCAGCAGCTCCCATGCGCGGCGGTGCTGCGGGTCGCTAAGGTTCGGACGGAAAACGTACTGTGGGCGTTTCATGCCTCGCTTTTACGGCGCGACACGGCGGCCAACGCGCGCTCGAACCCGACAGCGTTCACCTTGTCGTCCAGCAGGAAAATCGTCTTACAAAGGCCGTCTTTGGGGCTTAGGTGGCGGCTCACCACCGATGCGCCGCCGCCCAGCAGCACGGCGGGGATGGCGTGCAGGTCAAAGCCGGCTTCCATCGTGGCAGACAGCAGATGCTCTGTGTACTTGCGACCTTGTTTGTTTACAATGTCGCGCACCGTATCGCTGACCGTGCAGGGCTGACCTGCCAGCATATTTTCGATTTGGGCATCTGTCAGGGACAGCCCGGTTTCGCGCCGCACCTGTTCCCGAATGTCATCCACGCAGCGGATCATGCCGAGTTCCAGACTGTGCGCAGTGTCAGCCGCAGGGATGGCGTTGTCGATGCGCATAAGGTCCACTGTCCAGCCGCCCAAATCCATGAGGAGCATGGACGGTTCGTCCTGCAACAGCCCGGTTTCGGTCATAAGGGCGGCGTAGCCTTGGGGGAAGATGGCAACTTCTTCGATGGTGATGCTGTACTCCACGCCCTCGAAGCGGAAATTCACAGGTTGCTTGCTTCGCAGCAGATAATCTTTGAACTTGGGTTTGTCGCGTCCGAAACTGGTCAGCGGCAGACCCGCCGCAATGCGCACCGAGCATTCGGGCGGCAAGCCGCGCTGCCGGATTTCTTTTGCAATCGCTGCCAGCGTCAGCAGGTAGTAGTTGTCGTTTACGGTCTTGTCCCGCTGGATAGGCTGCCGCCCGGAGCCACAAACAAAAAAGCACCCGCCAAACTCTAAGAGTCCTTGGCGGGTGTAGGGTTCGTGTTCTCCGTAGCTTGTCAGCCCAGCCGGAAACGAACAGTGGGCTGTTTTGATAGCATAGTAGCCGTGGTCGATACCGATAATGATGCTCATGGTGGAAATCCTCCTTATTATAATAGGTATAAAATGGAAAACCTGTAAACAAACTGAAAACTGTCGGAAAAACGAAAAATCCCCGCAGCCAACAGGAAATTGGCTGCGAGGAAATTGAAAACATTCTGAAAACAGCAGAAAAAAGTTGAAATTTTCGCTGAAAAACTGCAAAATCGGGCGGCAGGGGAGGGAAGACTCGCCCCAAAGCGCCCGACAAAAAAGCCCAACCGCTTTAAAACGGTTGGACATCTCTATAAAATGCGCTTCAAAAATAGCTCGTCGATTTTGCCATTTTTGCGCTATACAACAAAAACAGCCCATGACATCTTTTTGTCATGGGCTTATGTCTCGATGTGACAAAAAAGATACCAGACTTCATGCGTTGACAAAATTTGAAGCAGAAAAAATTTCCTTACAAATGGCAATGTCAATCATCTGGTGCAGATAAGGTCGGTGGCCATTGGAGCATCCACTCAAGATAGTCCGATGACGTGATTCGACCGTTCTCGAATGCTGTCCTATGAATCTGCCAATCTGCTAAAAGAGCCTTTACGGCAGGATGACTGCACGAGAGCCGAATGCGTAATAAGAAACATTGCGTACTATCTCCAAAGTCTTGAAAAGGCAAACTATGCTCCCAATCGTACCATATCAACGTGCGAATGAGATCGACTATGGTATCGTTTGGCATATAGAATGTTTCTTCCCGAACATTTAGAACTTTAGCGATTTTCTCTACAATTTCGGCTTTAGGTGTGCGGTACCCGGTTTCGTACTGTGCAATGCGGTTCGCTGCCCCGTTTTTAATATCAATCAATATACCCAACTGCTGCTGTGTAAGACCGCGATGGCGGCGCACGAGTTTGATTTTATCTCCGATGTTCATAGTGTGGCTGTCTCCATTCTTACGCAAAAATAAAAACTGCCCGTCCGCGTAAAGTTGCTACGCAGATGGGCAGTTTTGGCTGTGTACCTTTATTGCAGTGAAATCTGTTGCGTATAACCTCCGATAAAAATAATTTCTAAATCTTGCCGTGATTTAACGATGATTTTTTCTATGATTCTCGCTGTAAGCATATCGTCGTATTCTGTAATCAAAAGGTCCTTTGCGGTTATCGGATTTGTAGGGGTGGATGGCGTTTGGCTATTGACTGAACTTTGTGTGATGGCAGTTTTTAGCTGTTTGATTTTATCGCTGAGCCTTTTCAGCTTGTCATCAAGGAATGGGGTGTTTTCATCAAAGTCCAGCGACATTTCCAGTAGGTGGTCAAATTCCTGTTGGTTTTGCTCTAACTGTGCTTGCAGCTGTGGTGTCAGACTTTCGCCGACTTCTATCTGATGGAGAATCCCATTAAGCTGGTCAGCAACCTCGCCGGTAAACTTGGCAGCTAAATTCTGCACGGCCTTCAAAATTGCTTGATGCAACTCTGTTTCGGGGATAGAGGGTGAGTTGCTGCAAAACTTCGTTCCGTATTCAAGTCGGTTGACGCATCGCCAGACGATTTGCTTTCTGCCGTGGATGCTCCAAGTGACTCGCTTGTAGGAGCTGCCGCAGTCACCACAGACCAATCGTTCGGATAAGGCATATTTGCTGTTGTAGCGACCTCGATGTCGCTTGCGATGGTTGGTGGCCGACTTGCTGTTGCGGCGGGCGATTTCAGCTTGTGCCTCTCGGAATGTCTGCTTCGTGACGATTCCCTCGTGGTTATTCTCTATGTAATATTGCGGCAGTTGGCCGGTATTTTTCTTGGATACGCCTGTCAGTACATCCTCGATAAATGTCTTTTGCAGCAGCACATCACCGCAGTATTTCTCGTTCTGGAGAATCCGCTGGACGCTCTCGGACGACCACTTCTTGTTGCCACGTGCAGTGAGTACGCCGTCAGCCTCTAATCGCTTTTTGATCGTCTGTAAACTGGCGCCTTGCAGATAGCTGTTGAATATCATACGAATCACTTCGGCTTCTTCGGGAATGATTTCCGGCTTGCCGTCCGAACCCTTTCTGTATCCGAGAATTTGTCTGTAAGGAAACGGAAATTTTCCTTGTCGGAATCTCATTCGCTTACCGCGCGCGACATTCTGTGAAATTGACTCGCTTTCCGCCTGTGCAAAAGCGCTCAGCACGGTAAGAATCATCTCGGAGTTCATGGTTGATGTATTAATATTTTCTTTTTCAAAAATAACTGCGATGCCAAGTGCTTTCAGCATTCGGACGTATTGGATACTGTCCAGTGTGTTGCGGGCAAAACGCGAAATAGATTTAGTAAGGATTAAATCAATTTTCCGTTTCTTACAGTCCTGAATCATCTGATTAAAGCCGTCGCGTTTTTTAGTGTGTACACCGGAAATGCCATCGTCTGCGTAGATGCCGGCAATCTCCCATTCGGGAGTGGAAGTGATTTTTTCGGTATAATACAACTTCTGTGTTTCAAAGCTGCTTTGCTGTTCTTCTTCCTCGGTGCTGACGCGACAGTAGGCAGCCACGCGTAGTTTTCGGATGGCATGATTTTTTCCTTTGCCTGTCTGCATTGTGGCAGGTATTTCGATGATTCTTGTGTTGCTCATTTTGATTTTCCTTGTTACAGTATTTGTCCGTTTCGCAGTTTTATTTCAATGTGCGTGTCGCGATACAGGATGACATTGCTGACGATTTCTGCGTATAATTTCAGTGGGAAAGTGTCAGTCGGTTCAAGCTCGTTACAGGCACGCTTGATTTGCAGAGTTGCTGGGTCTGCATCACCTGCGGAGCAACAGGTAAATTGTAACTCTGCGCGGTGCAGGATTTTGCGAACAATAGACTCGGCATCTGGCTCCGGGGAAGCAAGCAGGGTATTTATTTCATGGCTCAACCGGGAAGATTCGATGGAGTGGATATTGCTTGCGCCCTGTGGATAGCAGATTCTTTCGTTATGCCGACAAATCCAGAATAACTTTTCACGAAGTTGCTGAGAGAGTTCTTCTGGGCGAATTGGATTCGACCACATTCCACAGTGACGGCAGTACCATTGATGCGTTTTGGGATACCAATACAGGCGCTCTCCACAACAACATTGCATATCATCACGGAACGACTGCAGAACGCTGGAGTAGGATACAGACTTTTCATTGCGAAGTTGCTGTACTTGGAAATACAGTTCTTTTGTGATAATGGCGGGATAGGTTGCTGTACCGCAGTAAATGTCGCAGGAAAGCAATCGGGCAATGATATTTTTATTCCAGCGGTTGTCTGAAGAACGGTAAGGTGGCCCGCATGAACTCATGTGTGTGGCAATCTGCTGGAGACTGTCACCATTGCTGTAAGCA
>OGRN01002549.1_pt1 | contig 13870 bp, 6 predicted proteins | sample 1553401 | NCBI WGS metagenome assembly OGRN01 (sample SAMEA2580096, study PRJEB22360) | human gut metagenome | biome: human gut; feature: human-associated habitat; material: faeces | place: Denmark | collected 2008/2010 | reverse complement strand
CCGACATTCCGGCTCCCGCCGCCGGCGCATCGCAGAAGGAGACCATCGAGGTTCCCGACAACGAGGAGCCGATCGTCAGCATCTACACCGATCCCGAAATGCAGGGTACGAAGGTGCAGCTCTTCATCAAGCGCCCGGCGCTTCCCGAACAGCTCGCCAACACGGTGCTGGCCGAGGCCAACAACGTGATCGAGGCCTACATGACCACGATGGAGAACGCCCGCCTGCAGGAGATCGCCATGCAGCCCGACGCGCCGTTCCTCGGCGCCGGCATGGGCACGGGCGACGTGATCGGCATCATCCCGACGCTCGACGCCACGGTATTCGTGGCCATGACCGAGGACGGCAAGCTGGCCCGCGGCTTCGAGACCCTCTATACCGAAATGGAGAAGGTGCGCCGCTACGGATTCACGCAGGGCGAGTTCGAACGCGCCCAGGAGAACCTGATGCGTCAGGCCGAACGCTCGTACGCCAACCGCAACGACCGCCGCAACAACGAATTCGTGCAGACCTATCTGAACAACTACCAGAAAAACCAGCCGATGCCCGATGCCGAGACCGAATGGCAGCTCGACAGCATGCTGATCAAGATGCTCAACGTGGATGCCGTCAACGCCTTCGCGAAGCAGACCATTCTCCCGACGAATCAGGTGATCGTGATCAACGCTCCCGAGAAGGAAGGCGTCGCAACGCCCACCGCCGAGGAGATTCTCGCCATCCGCGACAAGGTGGCCGCATCGGAGGTCACGGCCTATGAGGACAACGTGGTCAAGGAGCCGCTGATCGCAGAAGGGACCGTGCTCAAAGGCTCGCCCGTGAAGAAGACGGTCGAGGACAAACAGCTCGGAACGACGGAATGGACGCTGGCCAACGGTGCGAAGGTCGTCGTGAAACCCACGACCTTCAAGGCCGACGAAGTGCGCCTGGGCGTAGTCGGCAAGGGCGGCCTGTCGCTGCTCTCGGACGAGGAGTACTACATGGGCGAAATGATGCCCGCCGTGAACTCGATGTCGGGCGTCGGCAAATTCTCGGCCACGGAACTCAAGAAACAGCTTTCGGGCAAAACGGCCTCGGTGCAGCCCTCGGTGGAGAACTACACCAGCGCCATGGGCGGCGTCTGCTCGCCCAAGGACATCGAGACGATGCTCCAGCTGCTCTACCTCAATTTCACGCAGCCCCGGTTCAACAAGGACGACGTGGACAATCTCACGAAGATGCTCCTCGCCCAGCTCGCCAATGCCAAGTCGAATCCCGACTTCCTGATGCAGGAGAAGGTGGCCGACGTGACCTACGGCCACAATCCCCGCCGTCAGATGATCTCGACGGAGATCGTCAATAAGTTCGACTTCGAACAGCTGCCCGGCATTTACGCCAAGCTCTACCCCGGAGCCAACGGATTCGTCTTCACGTTCGTGGGCAACATCGACCCCGAAACGCTGAAACCCCTCGTGGAGAAATACATCGGTTCGATCCCCGCCGCCCGCAAACCGATCAATTACGTCGACGACAAGGCCTATCCGGTGAAAGGCGAGGTTACGGAGGAGTTCACGGCTCCGATGCAGCAGCCGAAGGTCTCGGTCAACTACCATTTCTCGGGTGAGATGCCCTACACGCTCAAAAACAAAATGGCCCTGACGTTCCTGACGCAGGCGCTCAATTCGCGCTATCTCGTTTCGATCCGCGAGGAGAAGGGCGGAACCTACGGCGTGCGCGTCCAGGGTTCGACGAAGTACATCCCCCGCGAGACTTACAGCATGACCATTTCGTTCGACACCAACGAGGAGATGGCCGACGAACTGCGCGAGATCGTGATGAAGGAGATCGAGGAGATCGCAGCCAACGGTCCCAAGAGCGAGGACATCGAGAAACACCGCGAATTCATGCTCAAGAGCTGGAAGAACAGCCTCGAACAGAACGGCGCATGGATGAACTACATCCAGATCAAATACGGCTCGGGCCTGAACTACATCGCCGACCACGAACAGGCGATCCGCGACCTGACCAACGCCGACGTGCAGGCGCTCGCCAAGAAGATCCTTGCGGACGGAAACCTCGTGAAGGTCGTCATGCGCCCGTCGAAGTAAGCACCAAAACAAACGATTTTTCAAAACAACAGAACAAGGCAGTCACCCGGTTGACTGCCTTTTCTTTTTCCGAACGGGCTGAAAATGGTTAACTTTGTACCGTTAATTCCCAAATTCATCATGCAAAAAAGTATTCGGCTGGTCTCCGGCCTCTATCTCAAACTGTCGCTGCTGACCGTCGCCGTCGGCCTCGTGCTGCGCGTCGTACTGCTTTTCAACGAGCAGACCACCTCACTCGCCTTCTCATTCGGCGAATGGTGCGAAGTCTTCCTGCTGGGCGCCGTGAACGATTTCTGCGCCGCGACGGCGGGATTCATTTTCCTCTGGCTCTTCATGTTGAGCGTTTCGCGCACCAAGTACAGAAAGCCGTGGGGCTACATCCTCCTCGCCCTGCTCGTGGCGGCGTTCTGCTACGTGGCGTTCTTCAACACGATCTTCGACGAATACGGAAGCGTCGCGCCGCGAATCGCCCTCTATGTGCTGGGCTACTGGGCCGGCAGCTTCGCACTGCGGCTTTTCCTGCCCGGATTCCGCAGCCACTGGACCACGGTGTGGTTCGCCCTCTTCATCGTCGTCTACGTGGGCGCCATCATCTTCAACGGCATCAGCGAATATTTCTTCTGGAGCGAATTCGGCGTCCGCTACAACTTCATCGCCGTCGATTACCTGGTCTACACCAACGAGGTGGTGGGCAACATCATGGAGTCCTACCCCGTCATTCCGATGACGCTGGGCATCGTCGTCGTGACGCTGCTCGTGACGTGGTACTTCTTCCGCAGCGAACTCGTGCAGACCGAATGCCTGAAAGGCTGGAGGTGGAAAGCCGTAATCGGACCGGCCTACGTCGCGGCGCTGTTCGCCGCGATCGGGCTGCTGAACTTCAACACCCGCTTCCAGGACAGCGACAACGTCTACGTCAACGAATTGCAGGCCAACGGACTCTACAAGTTCTACGACGCCTTCGTCAAGAACACGCTCGACTACGAACAGTTCTACCTCACGCGTCCCGAAGCCGAGGCCGAAGCCTTCGTGCACGGGGTCTACCAAAGCACGGGCGACAACCTGCACGCCGTGCGCGCCGAAGGGGAGGAGATCCGCCGCAACATCGTGCTGATCACCATGGAGAGCATGAGCGCCTCGTACATGGAGCGGTTCGGCAACACGGAACGGATCACGCCCGCACTCGACTCGCTCTACAAACTGGGACTGGCGTTCGACCGCGTATACGCCACGGGCAACCGCACGGTGCGCGGCCTGGAGGCCGTGACGCTCTCGCTGCCGCCCTGCCCGGGCCAGAGCATCATCAAGCGTCCGAACAACGCCGGAATGCACTCCACAGGAGCCTTGCTGCGCGACAAGGGTTACAACGTGACCTATTTCTACGGCGGCAACAGCTATTTCGACAACATGGAGACCTTCTTCTCGGGCAACGGATACGACATCGTCGACCAGAAAAGCTACAAGCCCGAAGAGATCACCTTCGCCAACATCTGGGGCGTCTGCGACGAAGACGCCTACCGCAAGGTCATCCGCACGCTCAACGAGGAGACCCGCAGCGGCAAGCCGTTCTTCGCCCACGTGATGACCGTCAGCAACCACCGCCCCTTCACCTACCCCGCCGGACGAATCCGCATTCCCAACGACTCGAAGAGCCGCGCCGGAGGCGTGCTTTACAGCGACTATTCGCTGGGACGGTTCTTCGCCGAAGCGGCCAGGCAGCCGTGGTTCGAAAACACGATCTTCCTCGTCACGGCCGATCACTGCGCTTCGAGCGCCGGCCGCACCGAGATTCCGTTGCAGAAATATCACATCCCGGCGCTGATCCTCGCCCCCGGGCTTATCGAACCCGGAGTGGTCGACGGCATCGTCTCGCAGATCGACCTGATGCCCACCCTGCTGTCGCTGCTCAACATGAGCTACGACTCGCATTTCTACGGCCGCAGCATCTTCGACCCGGCATATGTCAACCGCGCGTTCATCGCCACCTATCAGGACCTCGGCTACCTCGAAGGCGACACCTTCACGATTCTGTTGCCCGTGCGCCGCTTCGAGCAGTACCGCGTGGTTCCCACCGAGGAGAATCCCCACCACCTCGAAACGATGGAGCGGAAGGACGCCGTGCAGGTCGACCGCGCGATCGGCTACTACCAGACCTCCTGCAAATGGAACAAGCGGTAGCGCTGCCGCCGCGGCACAAAAAAACTGCGACCCTTTTGGGTCGCAGTTTTTTATTGCTCAAACGCGGGATCAGTCACCTTCGTAATCATCGCCGCCGTTCTTCACGGGAGGCGTCAGCGACGAGGCGGGCGTATTGGCCCTGATCCACTCCTCGGAAAGCAGCGACTCGGGCGGGAAGCCGAGGTCCTCGATACGGCTCACCGAGATCTGGTACTGCGCCCAGTCCTCCGAACCTCCCGTGAAATCGCTCTTCTTCGCATAGATGCCGTAGATGCCCAGCACCGTACCCTCCGTGCCGTCCTTCGGGATGGGCTTCATGGCGAACTGGCTGTAACCGCTCGTACGGATGCCGTAAACGCCCGGGTCCGAAGTGTACTCCGCCGCATCGTTGTAGCTCATCAGCACCGAACCGTAGAGACGGATATTCTGCTCGCTGTTGTTGTAGGCCCAGCGATACCACGCGCCGAAGATGGGCGTTCCCCAGTCGGTCACGATCCAGCTCGGATAGGGATTCGCATTTCCGCCGTTTTTGAGGTTCGGAGGCGTCACGCCGTCCTGATTCTTCACACCCGCATAGCGGATCTTGATCTTGTTGAAACGCACCAGCCGGCCCAGATCGGCCTCGCCGAGCGACGTGTAGTTCGAACCGTCGACCTCCTTGATGTCCGAGTCGTCGAGCGTCGTGTATTCGCCGCGGAAGACGTTCAGGGCGGCAACCTTCGGGTTGTCGAGGTTCGAGTTGGCGTAGAACTTGTGGTTGCCGGCCGTGTTGATGCCGTCCGAGGGAGCGCCTCCGATCGAAAGCATCATGCGGTAGTTACCCAGATAGAGACCGTCGAGACGCACGTAGACCCACTGGCTCTTGATCGGCTTCGCACCCAGATCGAGCAGGAAGTCGAGATAAAGGCCGTTGTAAAGCTTCAGCTCGATACCGGCCGTGCCGTCGTAGATATAGAGCGACTTGTAGATGTTGCCCTGACGGTCGCTGCTGATCACCTTGCCCTTGATGTAGTATTTCGAAGCCTCGGGCCACTCCATGAGGCCGTCGAACTTGGCCTCCTCGGACGTGCGGGTTCCGAACTTGAGGGTCTTGGTCGTGGAGAAATTGTCGTTGGTTCCCGTATTGGAGATCGGACCAAATTTTTCCTTCACTTCGGCAATGGTGATCCGAGTAAGCCCCATTGCGGCCATATCGTCGTCCACATAGAGTTTCTGCGGAGCCGGAGTGTCGAAATCGTTGTAGCAGCTCACGGCCACCAGACCGACGAGAGCCGCCAATGCTATTTTAAGACTTTTCATAAATTATGCTTTGCGCGATTAGAAACGGAAATAGACATTCAGGTAATAGGTCGTACCGAACAGGTAGAAATACTTCGAGGGGAAGCGGCCGTAAATCTGCTCGCCGCCCTCGCCGCGGACCTTGCTCATACGCATCTGCTCGTAACCGCCCGTGCGGATGTCCTGATCGTTGAGGATGTTCTTCACCTCGAGGCTGAAGCCCAGCATGTAGACCCGGTGGATATACCAGTTCTTGCCGATATTGGCGCTCAACGTATATGCGCTGTCAAACTTCTCCTGCTTGCGGAGGGTCTTGATCGACGAGAGGGCCGATGCCTTCTGCGCATTGGTGGCCGTATTGGAAGTCAGCACATTTGTATAATACTTAATGGCGGTAGCCGTACGGTACATCGGGTTCATCGAAAGATAGATGTTGTCGTAGTAGTTGAAGTTCACACCGGCGAACCAGTTGCGCGGTCCGCGGTAATCGAGACCGATGTTGAAAGCCAGTTGCGGCGAGCTTTCCACATGATAACCGTCCCAGTTGACCTTATCTTTCAGTACGATCTTGTCCACGTTGTCAACCGTCTGCACGAAGTTGGGATTCGACGTATAGGTATAGTCGCCCCAGCTCAAGGCACCCACGACCGAGAGGCCGTTCCATACGGGAACCGAAAGGCCCAACTCAACGCCGTAGTAGCGTTTGTCGATGCCGCTCATGGCGAAGTTGGTGAACGAACTGCGGGTATCGTCGTAGAACGAGATGACCTTCGACTGGTCCTCGATCGTCGTATAGTATCCCGAAAGACGCGCCTTGATGTAGGGCAGGTTGAGGTTGTAGGTGAGGTCTGCGCCGAACACCTTCTCGGCCTTCAGCCCCGGCGTGGTCGTGTTGCGCGTACGGGGCGACACGAATGCCGTCGCGAACTTGGGCGCCTGCTGCATGTAAGCCACATTGGCCTCGATCGAATGCGCTCCCGAGAACTTGTAGCCCAACGAAAGTTTCGCATCGTAGGTCAGGTAGTCGAGTTTCTTCGAATCGCCTTTCGAATCGTTGGGGAACAATCCCTTGCGCCACATGCCCTCGCGGTACATGTTCGAGTAGCCGACCGATCCGGAGACGCCCAGCGAGAAACCGCCGATGCCCCACGTGTAGTTGGCCCAGGCATTGGTTTCGAGCAGGTGCGCCCGGTAGTAGTAACCGTACTTGTCGCCGACACGGGCAATGCGGGCGTGCCCCGTAGCCCAGTAGTAATCCAGGTCGTTCTGGTAAGCCTCGGCGCTGGCCATGTCGCGCTCGGCGAACTTGTCGATGTCATACCAATAGTCGCCGCCCAGCAGGTCCTTGATCTCCGAGTAGTAATTCGTGCGGTTGACGCGCAGGTTGGCGCCGCCGACGATGCGCATGTTGTGGCGCATGTTATGCTGCACGTTGACCGCCAGGTTGTAGTCCAGCTGGTCGGTGTGACGCTCCTCGATCATGTAGTTCGAACGACTGTTATTACCCATCAGTTTGGACAGCACCGGATCTGTGTCGATATTCCGCATATTCGTCTGGAAGAATTTGTCGTAGTCGAGCATACCGTCCCACACGCCTTTCGCTATGGCGCCATCCATCGCGTAAAAATAGATCGTCTCGTCGGTGGTTATGCCCGGCACGATCTGCGTCTTATCCGAATTCGGCATATAGCGGTAGTAGTCGCCGCGGGGGTCCGCTCCGGCGTTCCACGTCAGGGCCGAATAGCCGTTCTTGCCGAAGCGGAACGAAGCCGCGGCAGCAAGTTTGGTATTCGACGAAATGTCGAACCCGTAGTTGAGCATCACGATCGGCTCGTGGTAATCGCGCACGCGCGAGTTGCGCAGCTTGCCGGCCTGCTTGCCCACATTGGGGTTGTAATAGTTGTTACTCAACAGGTCGTAGGCCTCCTGCGTCGACGCCTGCTGCGCTCCGCGCTCGGTCGGTGCGCCCAGGATGGTCAGCGCCAGGTTGTGGCGGTCGTCGCCGAAACGCTTTTCGACCGATGCGAAGTAACCGTAGGCATTGTAGTACACCCCGTCGACATAGGAGTTGCCGCCCTGGCGGGTCGAGAACGAGAAGGCGTACGACCATCCGTTGTCGAGCAGGCCCGAAGCGTAGGAAACCATCGCGCGGAAGCGGTACATCGAGTTGCCGTTCACGACGCTGGCACGGAAGCCCTTGCGCATCTGCGAAGCGCGCGCATTGACATTGGTCGTACCGCCGATGCCGTCGATGCCGTAGCCCGACGAGCGCAGCCCGGCGGTATTCTCCTGGTTACGCGTGGCGTCGTTCAGGCCGCTCCACAACGACCAGGGGCCATAGCCCGTCATGGCGTCATTGAACCGGATGCCGTTCAGGTAGATGCTCGAATACTGCGAATCGTAACCGCGCACGTTGAAACGCATCTCGCTGAATTTATACGAGGCGATGTTGTTGAAGACATCCTTCGACGACGAAAGCGACGAAGGCAGCGACTGCCCGTCGGCCGCCGTATCGGAGTCGAACTCCGCGAACACGGCGTCGTCGATGACATACTGCACATCGGGGGACATCACCACCGAATTGAGGTTCTTGACCATCTTGTCGACACGGATCGCCAGGTCGAGGTTCTCGAACTCGGGGGCTTCGAATTTCAACTGGTATTCCCCTTTGGGCAACTGGTCGATATTGAAATTACCGTGGTTGTCGGTCATGACGGTGACGCCGAGCGGTTCGACGACCACCTTGACATTGCTCAGTGCGACACGGCCGTCACGCGAGACGACCTTGCCTTTGACGCCCCCGTCCTGGGCATACGCCCCGGCACAGGCCAGCGTGAGCAGGATAACAAGTAAAGCTCTGATCTTCATAATTACTTTGTTGGGTTATTTACCGATGTAAATGAATACGGGAAGGTGATCGCTGTATCCCCCCTGGAAATTGTTGCCCACGAACGTACGCAGCGGGTAGCCCTTGTACTGGCCTTCCTGCTGGAACAGATAGGGGACACGGAAAATATTGCCGTAATATTTCCCCTTGGGGGCACGCTCCAGCTTGAGCGAACCCGTCGAGCCGGTAGCGAGGTTCTCCGACACGACGATATTGTCGAACAGGTTCCACTGGTCGCGGTAGGCAAGCGAACCGATGCCCGCCTTCAGCATGTCGATAAAGGGATTGTAGTATCCGCCCGGTTGGAGCTTGCGGATGTTGCCTTCGGCGCCGAGCACCTCGGTGATACTCTTGTCGGTGGCGTCGTCGTTGAAGTCACCCATCATCACGACCTTGGTCGCGGGGTTGATCGCCAGCACCGAGTCGGCGGCATGGCGCATGATCTCGGCGGCGCGCTCGCGCTTGGGTGCCGAAGCCTCCTTGCCGCCCAGGCGCGAAGGCCAGTGGGCCACCATGAAATAGAACGGTTCCCCGTCGATCGTCCCCCACATCGTCACCACGTCGCGCGTGCGGAAATTCGGCAGGCTCTCCATCGTAAACGGAATCGGGGCGCTGCCCTCGAGCTTGAACACGTCGGGACGGTAGTAGAACGCCACGTCCACGCCGCGGGCATCGGGCGAATCGTAGTGCACGATGCGGTAATTGGCCGGGGCGAGTTTGGGCGTAGCGATCACGTCCTCCATGACATTGCGGTTCTCGATCTCCGAAACACCGATCACCACCGGGTAGTCCTTGTTGATGGCGGCGATGTCGAACAACACGCGCGAAAGGTTATTGATCTTTTTGGTGTACTTGGGCGTATTCCACTTCTTGGGCCCCTCGGGCGTAAACTCCTCGTCGTAAATCTCCGGGTTGCGGATCGTATCGAAGAGGTTTTCGAAGTTGTAGAAAACGACCTTGTAGGGTTTCTGGGCGAAGCAGGCGACGATCAGCGCTGCGAAAAGCCCGGTAAAAAGCAGTTTCTTCATATAGTTCAGATTAATTTATACCCCAGTCCGAGGGATTGTTCTGTGCCTTCACGTCGGCGGCAATGGCCTCGTCGAGCATCGTAAAGAATTTATAACCCGTTTTCTCTTCGATGTCGGCAACGCTCGTGATATATTGTTTTATATTCCCGGTCGTGGTTGAGGAATTTTCAGCCCAATAACCGATTGCCGCCAATTGCGATGCATCGGTAATCTGGTCGATCCGCTTCCCCGTCCTGCCGCTTTTGGTACGTAGCAGCACCTTCCAGCAATACTGTGGAATCGCGACCCGATTCCCCTCTTTATCCGTCGTATATCCCTGTACCCCATAAGTTCCCGTAACATTGTACAAGGTATCGGGATATGAAATATATTTCAGGGTAAGATCTTCCAAATCCCCCCACGACCCGCTATTAAAATCAGGATCCTGAGGCATAATATTGGTCGAATAGAACGTCTGCTCATTCAATAGCGAAGAATAGCTGACATAACGATGGTAGGACATACACTGATGCCCGCGGATAGGCCGCCCATTATATGAACCGCGGCTCAAATCGACCTGAAATTCCTCCGGCACTTCAGGATCGTATTTCCATGCATTAGAACGCTCATATTTTCCAACCCGGTAACAGGAATGGATCGGATAGGCGACCCAGTTGGCGATACGTTTCTTCGTGTCGTAGCAGATCGTAAAGTTACGTGCCGTCACGGTCGAAGAGAGCGGCGCGTAATGTGTTACGTAACGGTAATCGGGGGCTTCGACATAGGCGGGCAATTCCGCCCACGCGTGATCCATCGACGCCGGAACCGAGTAGTCCGCCTGGTCGATCGTCAACGTGAATTCGTGTCCGCCGTCGAAGACGACATCGACCGCGGCACGGCGCGAAGCGCCCGTTTCATTATCGTCCAGGTAGAGGTACACGACATCGTTCGCCGAAACGAGTTTCGCCGATTTGGTCGTGGTATGCGTCCTGCGCGACGTCCAGCACCAACTGCCGCCTTCGGTCACGGTGACGGTGTAAGCCGTACCTACGGGCCCCGTCAGTACGAGCCGGGGATCGGTCGCATAACCTTTGGCGTCGAGCGTGGTCGTCTCGGTTTCCATGAACACCGCGGAAATATTCGCCGGGGTGCCGTCGTCGGAGGAACCGCACCGCCCGAAAACCAGCAGGAGCGCCCCGAGCACCATAGCCCGTCCGAAAAGTTTCAATAACCCTTTTGTCAAAATCATGTGGGAATTTGCAAATAAAAATGTCAGGTAGAAAATCCGACAATCATCCCCGGCGGAAGCCAATCCGCCGGGGATGGATTATCGGAATCAGAGAGTTGCTATTCGCTCAATTCATAAAGGGCGACACCGGAATACTTCACGCCATCGGCGTTCGACGAAGCATATGGGCCGAAACGATTACTTGTAGAACCGTCTTCAATCTGGTACAGCAATTGACGTTTTGTCTTCTCCGTAGAGGTTGCTACATCCATAATTGCAAACCAATTCTTGTCATTATCATAAGTGATCGTCCAAGTCTTCGACGAAGTATCGGCCAGTTTAAAATTGGTACCAGAGTTGTGTTCAATATATTTACCGGCACTATTCTTAATCACATAGGCATCGCCATTGGCTTCGATTGTCACAGCATAGGCATCATTTGCCTCATTCGATTCGATCTTACCACCCGAAACCGTGATATCGACACCAGTGAACTTACTCGAAGTCATCGCAGCTGCAGCGGGCATCACAACATATTTCGAATTGACTTCAGCCACGACTAAATACTTCTTACCCGCTGCTATCGCATTGACTCGCGTATATCCGCTACCGCCCGGTACGGATTTCCCGGCCTGCGAAATCGCAACGGTCTTGGTATCCACAGCGGCACCGGCCTTCATCAGTTTGATGGTCAGCGTGGCGGTGATAGCCTGCTCCGTCGTGTTTTCCTTGGGCGTCACAGTTACAACCATCCCGTTTACGGAGGTCGTGAACTGCTCCGATTTATCCGTAGCGGCTTCGATCGTGCAGTCGTCGGCATTGGCAGCCGTGACCGTCACGGTCTTGGCATTGTCCGTCGCAGCGAAAGAAAGCGACATCGGGTCGAGCTTGGTAATCGCCGGGTCGGTCGAAGGCTCGCCCATGAAAGCTGCCACATCCTCGGGACGCTGCGGACAAACCTGCGCGGCATTGCTGTTCACCGAAGCGTAACCGGTAATATCCCCGGTGGAACCTGCCACGAACTGTGTCCCTACGAGCCCGGGCATGGCCTTCTGCACGAATACCGTCATGTTACCGGCCGAGGTCGTAAACGTATGCTTTCCGAAAGCTTCGTTCGTAGTCCAGTCGGCAGCCGTAGCAGGGGCGGTCACACCCTTGACCGTCACGACCATACCCTGATATTCGGCCAGCTTAGCGGGATCGACTACGACAGGCGTGATGGTCTCTGTACCGATCTTTTCGATCTCGACCCAGTCGGCACCCTTGCTGCCGGTAACCTCGTACAGGCCGTTGTAACTTACGATACGCGCTTCGCCCTTTTTCAGCGTCACCTTCACCTTGTCACCCTTGACAAACGTAAAGCCATCGTCATAGGGATCGGTATACTTACCGCTGCCGTAGAGCGTGATACCGTTCTTGGCGGTAGTCGCCCCCGGGGTCATCACCTGAAGGTTCTGGCCGTTGAAATTCCCGCCTTCTTTGTCGGTTACGACGACGGCCTCGAAATAACGGTCGTTATTCGTATCGAGGGCTACCTGCGACGTCGTAAGTTTGGCGATGATTTCGGGAATCGTAATAACGACAGCCTCGCCCGGGGTCGGGGGAGTTACGTTGCCCAGGTCGACCTCCGTACCACCGATGCCCTCGAAAAGTTTCACGTCGTCGATACGGTGTGCGGATGAAAGATCGGAAATGAAACGGATATAAAGTTCAGAGGGAACCTCTTTCAGCGTAAAGTTGGCCGTTGCCAAAGCCCAGGTGCCGTAGTTGGAGTGTTCGTCGGCCTCGACAGGGCGGTCATAGGCGATTTCCGCCCAGTTTTCACCGTCCTTGCTCAGGTATACATGGAACTCCGAAGTCACGAACGCATTATCCTCAGCACCATAAAGGCTTTTATACGAACCGAACGTCAGGCAAAGATTTTTCTGAGCAGGATCAAGTGCGATCTTGTGGATTTCGAGTTCGGCACCGGCACGGAACAGCATGTTGTTGACGCCGGATGCATCGTCCTTATATTTCGAATAGCTGCCGTTAGACGCGGAATTCGCACGGACAGATATACTGTTGGCCACATAAGCCACATTATCGGCACCCGTGCCGGTCTGATTCTTCCAACCCTCGAACTGGTCGGCAAAAGGCCAGCCGCTGCTGCCTTCCGTTGCCTGCTCTTTATCGAAATCGTTAGCATAGATAGCATCGCCCGTGGGGGGGGGTGTAACCCCGCTGCCGTACTGTTTTACGGCTACGGACGACTCGGCCTGACCCCATTTGCCGAATTCGGGGTGGATAAGCGTGAAGGAGATTTTGCCTTCGCGCAGGTTCGTACCGGCGGGCAGCTCGGAAACCGTAACGGAGATCGTTCCGTTGCCTTTGCCGCTCATCGGGGAAATGGTAGCCCAATCCAGGTTACTTGCAGTAACCGTCCATTCGCAGTTCGCCGTGATGGCAACGGTCTGCGTCGTCGCCGTCTCATCGGTGAAATCAAGCGCCGTCGGATCCGCCGTCAACTTCGGCGTCAGCGACTTGTCATCATCATCGGAGCATCCCGTAAATGCCGTGGCAGCCACGAGGAAGAATGCGCCGAACAACAACCTAAAAAGATGTTTACTCATAAAAAATAGTTTTAATTAGGTGATTATAAACTAATATCTGTACACAATAAATGACTTACGATTCTTCCGTTTTTTCAAGGGGAAACTATTACAAAGATAGTTTTTATTTCAAAAATACAAAAGGATTTCGGCATATATTTACTGTTAATATTCCGTTACATAGCAAAAAAAACGTTCCATGCTGCTTCGAAAGGGACAACCCGTCCGGCAGACAGCCTCATCCGCTCCCAAATTAAGGCTCCGGCGGGGGGGGGCTCCCGCCCCGAACCGTAAAATCCCCGGGGTACCTTCGGCCAGACAAAAAAACCGCCCCGGAAACCGGGACGGGCGAAGTTTCAAGGCTGGTTGGCGGATTGCATCGGCAGGAGTCATAAACCGGCATCGTTTCCGATGCTGCAAAATTACCCTACGGCTATTTCATCGTTGCGACAGTCCCGTTACAATCCCAGGAATATGGCATTGCACGCACGTTGCAGCAGCCGGCAAAGCCGCTCGGCCACACCACCCGGCCACAAAAGCAGCCTGCCCGGACTGTAAACGTCCGGGCAGGCCATGCCGAATAACGGGTTCGGCAACGATTGCAATACCCGGTGAAG
>OGRN01002544.1_pt1 | contig 13878 bp, 9 predicted proteins | sample 1553401 | NCBI WGS metagenome assembly OGRN01 (sample SAMEA2580096, study PRJEB22360) | human gut metagenome | biome: human gut; feature: human-associated habitat; material: faeces | place: Denmark | collected 2008/2010 | reverse complement strand
GCATACGCTGAGCCGTCACAGAAAGGATATGCGAGCGCCCGTCGATGACCAGCGTCACTTCGTTATCGGTAAAACCTTGCCCCGCCTCCAGACTTTCTTGCATCAGCTCGATATTTAATGAGAAGTAGCTCAACAGTTCCGGTAACGGCGTACCAAACAATTTGCGGGAGCTTTGGGCGAGCAGTTGTTGCGCGGCGGGGTTGGCGTAATGGATCGCCAGATTGTCATCGATTAACAAAATACTGTTAATCAGCGAGTTGAGGATCTGCCCAGCATCGGGCTGCGTGCCTGTTGCCATAAAGCAGTCTCCTGAACAGGTTGCACCATTTTAGTGCATTATAGCTTTTTACGGATAAAAAGCGCGAAGCATCAGAGAATTGACGGAGAAAAAAGCCCATGCAGAGATGGGCTGAAAGTTTCCACGGCAACTAAATCCCGGCGTTGTTGCGCCGGGTAGTACAACTTCAACTATTAGACGCTGTAGTACAGCTCAAACTCTACCGGATGCGGAGTCATACGCACGCGGTCATCTTCTTCGCGACGCAGAGCGATGTACGCATCGATCGCTTCATCCGTGAACACGCCACCAGCTTTCAGGAACTCGCGGTCCAGATCCAGTTCGTTCAGTGCTTCTTCCAGAGAGCCTGCAACCTGTGGGATCTCTTTCGCTTCTTCTGGCGGCAGGTCATACAGGTTTTTGTCCATGGCTTCGCCCGGATGGATCTTGTTCTTGATGCCATCAAGACCGGCCATCAGCAGGGCAGCAAAGCACAGGTACGGGTTAGCCGCCGGGTCCGGGAAACGTACTTCGATACGACGTGCTTTCGGAGAAGAAACCACCGGAATACGGATAGACGCAGAACGGTTACGCGCAGAGTAAGCCAGCATTACCGGTGCTTCGTAGCCCGGGACCAGACGCTTGTAAGAGTTGGTGGTCGGGTTTGCCAGGGCGTTAATCGCTTTAGCGTGTTTGATTACGCCGCCAATGTAGTACAGTGCCTGTTCAGACAGACCTGCGTATTTGTCGCCAGCAAACAGGTTGACGCCGTTTTTAGACAGCGACATGTGGCAGTGCATACCGGAACCGTTATCACCGAACATCGGTTTTGGCATAAAGGTCGCGGTCTTACCGAAACGGTGCGCCACGTTGTGCACGACATATTTGTAGATCTGAATTTCGTCAGCTTTTTTGGTCATGGTATTGAAGCGGGTAGCCACTTCGTTCTGACCTGCGGTAGCGACTTCGTGGTGATGAGCTTCAACTACCAGACCCATCTGTTCCATCACCAGACACATTTCAGAACGAATATCCTGAGCTGAGTCTACCGGCGGAACCGGGAAGTAACCGCCTTTCACTGCCGGACGGTGACCTTTGTTACCACCTTCATATTGGGTGGAGGAGTTCCATGCACCTTCGATATCGTCGATAGCAACGTGGGAACCGGAGATAGACGATCCGAAACGGATGTCATCGAACAGGAAGAATTCAGGTTCTGGCCCGAACAGTACGGTGTCGGCAATGCCAGTAGAACGCAGGTAATCTTCAGCGCGCTTCGCAATAGAGCGCGGGTCACGGTCATAGCCTTGCAGGGTGCCAGGTTCAAGGATGTCGCAACGGATAATCAGGGTAGAATCGGCGAAGAACGGATCAATCACTGCGGTGGATGCGTCTGGCATCAGCACCATATCGGATTCGTTAATGCCTTTCCAGCCGCCAATCGAGGAGCCGTCAAACATTTTGCCTTCTTCGAAGAATTCGGCATTCACCTGATGAGCAGGGATAGTGACGTGCTGTTCTTTACCTTTGGTATCGGTGAAGCGCAAATCAACAAACTTCACTTCGTGCTCGTTCAGCATCGTCAGTACGTGTTCAGCGGACATACTTTAACTCTCCTGGATTGGTCATTGTCGTCGTGGTAACGAAATCTGCAATTAAATGGGCCGTGTCGCCGTAAAAAAGATAAAGCGAAATCTGTGCCAACTTTTAAATTGCCCCTAAAAGGCGTTATCATGCTTAACATCGTGCAAAAGGGCTGCACCATGATGTGAATGTTGCACCAATATAGTGCTTCAATGGGAACATTAAGCACCATATTGGTGCAATGACCTTTGGATAACCCTTTTTATGCTCCGTGAAAGCGATCACAAAGGGACTCTGCAATACTTGTTTGCGGAGGATGTTTGTGATCCTGTTTTGTAGTGCGATTAATCCGTGTACAATAACGCGCTATTTCTAATGCCTGAGGCAAAGTTGTGATCGAAAAATTGCGTAATATCGCCATCATCGCGCACGTAGACCATGGTAAAACCACCCTGGTAGACAAGCTGCTCCAACAATCCGGTACGTTCGACTCTCGTGCCGAAACCCAAGAGCGCGTGATGGACTCCAACGATTTGGAGAAAGAGCGTGGGATTACCATCCTCGCGAAAAACACCGCTATCAAATGGAATGATTACCGTATCAACATCGTTGATACCCCGGGGCACGCCGACTTCGGTGGTGAAGTTGAACGTGTAATGTCCATGGTAGACTCAGTGCTGCTGGTGGTTGACGCATTTGACGGCCCGATGCCGCAAACGCGCTTCGTAACCAAAAAAGCGTTTGCTTACGGCCTGAAGCCGATTGTTGTTATCAACAAAGTTGACCGCCCTGGCGCGCGTCCTGATTGGGTTGTGGATCAGGTATTCGATCTGTTCGTTAACCTCGACGCGACCGACGAGCAGCTGGACTTCCCGATCGTTTACGCTTCTGCGCTGAACGGTATCGCGGGTCTGGACCACGAAGATATGGCGGAAGACATGACCCCGCTGTACCAGGCGATTGTTGACCACGTTCCTGCGCCGGACGTTGACCTTGACGGTCCGTTCCAGATGCAGATTTCTCAGCTCGATTACAACAGCTATGTTGGCGTTATCGGCATTGGCCGCATCAAGCGCGGTAAAGTGAAGCCGAACCAGCAGGTTACTATCATCGATAGCGAAGGTAAAACCCGCAACGCGAAAGTCGGTAAAGTGCTGGGCCACCTCGGTCTGGAACGTATCGAAACCGATCTGGCGGAAGCTGGCGATATCGTGGCGATCACGGGTCTTGGCGAACTGAACATTTCTGACACCGTTTGCGACACGCAAAACGTTGAAGCGCTGCCGGCACTCTCCGTTGATGAGCCGACCGTTTCTATGTTCTTCTGCGTTAACACCTCGCCGTTCTGCGGTAAAGAAGGTAAGTTCGTAACGTCTCGTCAGATCCTGGATCGTCTGAACAAAGAACTGGTACACAACGTTGCGCTGCGCGTAGAAGAAACCGAAGACGCCGATGCGTTCCGCGTTTCTGGTCGTGGCGAACTGCACCTGTCTGTTCTGATCGAAAACATGCGTCGTGAAGGTTTCGAACTGGCGGTATCCCGTCCGAAGGTTATCTTCCGTGAAATCGACGGTCGTAAACAAGAGCCGTATGAAAACGTGACGCTGGACGTTGAAGAACAGCATCAGGGTTCTGTAATGCAGGCGCTGGGCGAACGTAAAGGCGACCTGAAAAACATGAATCCAGACGGTAAAGGCCGCGTACGTCTCGACTACGTGATCCCAAGCCGTGGTCTGATTGGCTTCCGTTCTGAGTTCATGACCATGACTTCCGGTACTGGTCTGCTGTACTCCACCTTCAGCCACTACGACGACGTACGTCCGGGTGAAGTGGGTCAGCGTCAGAACGGCGTACTGATCTCTAACGGTCAGGGTAAAGCGGTCGCGTTCGCGCTGTTCGGTCTGCAGGATCGCGGTAAGCTGTTCCTCGGTCACGGTGCTGAAGTTTACGAAGGTCAGATTATCGGTATTCATAGCCGCTCTAACGACCTGACTGTAAACTGCCTGACCGGTAAGAAACTGACCAACATGCGTGCTTCCGGTACTGACGAAGCCGTTGTTCTGGTTCCGCCTATCCGCATGACTCTGGAACAAGCTCTGGAGTTCATCGATGATGACGAACTGGTAGAAGTGACTCCGACCTCTATTCGTATTCGTAAACGTCACCTGACGGAAAACGATCGTCGTCGCGCCAACCGCGCACCGAAAGACGATTAATTTCGTTTTTCAGTCATAAAAAACCTGCCAGCGATGGCAGGTTTTTTTTGGCTTTTGTAGACCTGATAAGATGCGCCAGCATCGCATCAGGAATTTTTACATCAGAAGAAATACTTCGTTCCGATACGAATCTGGTTTTGCTCGCGGTGGTACGGCTCGACGTTGCGGTCTAACCAGCGCAATTCGAAATAAGGAAGCCAGTGTTCATTAATACGGTAACGGAAGGTGTTAGTGATTTCCCAATGATGATCTTTCCCGTTGCTACTATTAAAGTCATTCACTCGCATGAAGTAATGTGGTTCAAATGTATAGGAAAATTTTTCTGTTATTTTAAAGTTCCAGTAGGTGCCAACTTCATAGGTGTCGTTATTATCCAATTCGCCGTTCAAATCTGTAGAGCTGTAATTATTATGGTTATAGCGATTACGTACCGTCAGGTTAAACCACGGAGTAAATTTGTAGTTAACATCCAGATAAACAGCACCACCCGAACCGATACTCTTGTCATTAATTAAGCCACCGGGCTGGATGGTTAATTTATCGGTAGGTTTAAATAAAGGATACCAACCTTCAATTTCATTATAGCCATGTTTGAGTTCATCTTCTCGCTGAAAGGTGTAGGTATTGGTTAGCATAATACCCGCGCCCATATCGAAGTTATAACCCATACGTAGCATAACCTCACCCTGATCGGAGGCGAGATTATATGCTTCCCTGTTTTCGACGTATGCGCCAGCGAATACCGAGGCAGAGGTCAGAGAAGATAATAAAATTATTGCATTAATATTTTTCATAATAAGTCCATTTTTTAAACGTAGGGAGGCCGCCACCCATCAGGATGGAAATAGCGGCTATTGACATTTATAACGTTACGGAAGCCGTTTTTTCTTCTGTCTCAATTTCTTTATTTTTGCGTTGGTTAATTTCCTCAATAATCAGTGCAAACCGTTTCTCATTGAGCGTGTAAAAGAACCCCATCGTCAATGCAGCAATAATTGCCAGCGCACAAGGCCAGATAAAAATGAGCTGACGCAAACCCTGTAATGTTGCATCGCTTTGCGCGATGTTGGGAATATAACCGATTTGCGTCAGCATAATGCCGGGCAAGAAGCCAGCAAGTGCGGCTGAAATTTTACGAAAGAAGGTATAACCGGTATAAATAGAACCTTCGGCACGTATACCTGTTTTCCATTCACCATAATCTACGGTATCTGGTACCAGTGCCCAGTTCAGGCTGTTTACAAAGGCCGTGCCAAAAAAGGCGACACAAGAGAACATGACGAAAGTGAATGAGTTACTGCCCCAGCAATAATTCAGGATATCCCCCACCGCCCACAGCACCATGCCAGCCAGATAAACCTGTTTTTTACCAAAACATTTTACAGTTAGTGGCACCAGTAATACGCCGACGAGAATGCATCCCATACTAAAGAATCCCATCCACGACAATAAGTTAATATCATTCAGCACATACTGGGTGTAATAGACCTGAATCGCCAGTTTGATATTAAATGCCGCCAGGGTACACAGGTTAGCAATGCACAATACCAGCAAAGGTGGATTACGAAATATCGCGCAAAATGATTTGAGAATACTGGCCTTATGTCCGGTTGGCGTCGTGTCCACATAATGCTCTTTGACACCTCTGTAGCACAGCATCATAAAAATAAAGCCGCCAATGGAGAACATCAGTGCCGCGCAGGCGTAGCCGACGGTGGAGTCAGAAAATAGTGACTGCAAAGGAATAAACGCCACGGTACAGATCAATAGCCCTATGGTTGCACCACCCTGGCGGTAAGCAGCGAGTTGCGCGCGCTCATTCGGGTTTTTGGTAATGGCCGGGATCATCGCGCCATACGAGCAGTTCATCAGACTGTATGAAAGTCCAAACATCATAAACAGTGCGGTGGCAATCGTCGTTTTAACCGGCAAACTAAAGGTGGTGGCGATAAACTGGAGCGTTGCAATTAACGCCGCCGGAATCGCTGCGTATAAAATAAACGGCCTGAATTTTCCTTTAGGTCCAATATTTTTCCGCGAGTCGAGTAAAAATCCGGTGAGCATATCGGTAAATGCGGTAAAAAACTTCGCCACCAGAAAGATAATCCCGCCATAGTAAGCAGGCATCCCTAATTCATCGGTATAAAATTTGAGGAGATACAGAGTGCCGATGCTAAGCATTAAATTCGAACCGACGTCGCCCATACCATAGGCGATTTTTTCCCGCAGATTCAGTTTTAATGTCAGTGGATTATGGTCAGACATAATCACTCCTTATAACGCCCCGCAGGGCGTTGTTTATTATAATTACGCCGTGCGTTTACGGGCTTCTATCTCTTCAACAATGCGGACGTACATCTTCTCGTTCAGACTGTAGAAGCAACCCATTGCCACAATGGTGACTACTGCCAGTGCGCTTGGGTAGATGAAGATCAGTTGGCGCAACCCTTCGATAGTGTGGTCAGCCTGGGCGACGTTTGGCACATAGCCAATTTGCGTCAGCATCCAGCCTGGGAAGAAACCTGCCAGCGCCTGAGATACTTTGCGAAAGAAGGTGAAACCGGTGTAGACCGTACCTTCCGAACGCACACCGGTGCGCCACTCGCCATACTCGACGGTGTCAGAAACCAGCGCCCAGTTCAGGCTGTTAACAAACGCCGAACCAAAGAACGCCAGGCAGGAGAAAGCCACAAAGCTGACCGAGCCGCCGCCGAAGAAATAGTTGAGCAGATCGCCCAGCACCCAGATCAGCAGACCGCCGATATAGACCTTCTTCTTACCAAAACGTCTGACTGCACCAGGCATCAGGAACACGCCGATGAAAATACAGCCCATGCTGAAAAATCCCATATATGACAACAGGATGGGATCGTTAAGCACGTACTGGGTGTAATAGACCTGAATGGCGAGCTTGACGTTAAACGCCCCTAAGGTACAGAGGTTGGCAATGCACAAAATGAACAGTGGGCGGTTCCCCGCAATTGCGCGGAAAGATTGCAACAAGCCAGGCTTTTGCGCCGGATTGGTAGGTTGGGTTTCGACATAACGCTCTTTCACGCCCGAATAGCAGATCCACATAAACAGCAGGCCGAACAGTGAAAACAGCGTGGCGGCGAAGATATAGCCAAGTTGCTGATTACCCTCGATAAGATTCATAACCGGCACGAATCCCACCGTACACAGCAGCAGGCCCAATGTAGCGCCACCCTGACGCCATGCTGCCAGCGATGCACGTTCGTTGGGGTTTTTAGTAATAGCGGGGACCATCGCGCCATACGAGCAGTTCATCATGCTGAAAAACAGTCCGTAAAGCATAAACAGGATGGTGGCCATCACCGTTTTACCGGTGACATCAAACGGTGTGCCGACAAAGTTGGCGATCGCCAGCAGGGTGACCGGAAATGACGCATACAGAATAAAAGGACGGAACTTACCTTTTGGACCGATCTTGCGTCGGGAATCCAACATAATGCCGGTACCCATATCGGTAAAGGCGGTAAAGAATTTTGAAATCAAAAAGATAATGCCGCCATAGGTGCCAGGCAGCCCCAGAACATCGGTATAAAACTTCAAAAGATAAAGCGTGCCGATATCCAGTAGGATGTTAGAGGCCAGATCGCCGATACCGTAAGAGAGTTTCTCTTTAAAGGGCAGGCGTAGAGTTGCTGGATCTTCCGTTGTGATGTGACTCATCGTTGTTCTCCCTTTGCCCGTGAGTTTCCCCACGGGCGGATGTGATTAGATGCTTTTTAACGACGCGAACAGTGCCGCCCATTCGCTATCGGCGCGATAAAAGACCGGCGGTTTACCGATGGGCGCATTAACGGTCACTTCCCCGCCCCGGAACGCTTCACCCGTCCAGGCATGGACCCAGTTATCCTCCGGCAGATAGAGCGTCCAGTCGCTGCGACCTTCTTCGTGTACCGGGGCGACCAGAATGTCGCGGCCTAACAGGTACTGATATTTCAGGGTGTAGGTCTGTGCATCGTCTTCGTAATGCAGGAACAGCGGGCGCATAACCGGCAGGCCGGACTTCGCATTCAGCGCGACGGCCTCTTTCAGGTAAGGTTTCAGGGTAGTGAAGACGGTGGTCATACGGGCAAAATGGGCGATAGTTTCCGCGTCGCCGTCAAACTGCCAGTTGTCGCCAGGACGGTTACCTTCATGGGTGCGCATCATCGGCGTGAAGGCGCTGAAATCGCACCAGCGCAGCAGCAGCTCTTTGCTGCGCTTCATCTCAAACAGGGTGGTGTAACCGCCAATATCACTGTGATGCAGGCCATGTCCGGTCATTGCCAGCGACAGCGCCGCCGGGACGACAGACGCCAGTCCATCGTCCAGACTCCAGTCAACGTTCTGGTCGCCCGCCCACATCATGGTGGAATATTTTTGGCTACCGGTGGAACCGGCGCGCATAAAGAAGAGGATCTCGCCGAGCTTGCCCGTTTCTTCAAGGGCTTCGTAGTTACATTTCGCCCACAGCGCAGGCCAGGCGTTATGCATAATTTCGGCGCTGACGCCGTTATGCAGGTAAGTGTCGGTGGGCAGATACTCGCCGAAGTCAGCCATCCAGCCGCCGCAGCCGAGTTCAATCATGTTCTTTTTGATCACTTCCTTGAACCAGGCGTAGGCTTCCGGATTAGTGAGATCGACAACGCCGCCGTAGAACTCGCCAAACTCCACCAGATAATCGCCGCCGGCGGCATCTTTTGCCAGATAGCCGCGCTTTGCCGCTTCTTCGCAGAGGTCTTTATCGCTGGCAACATACGGGTTGATATAGGCAAGGAACTGTACGCCCTCTTTGTTCCACTGCTTGATACGTGAATCCAGTTGCGGGTAGTTTTCGCTGTTCCACTTCCAGTTCCACATTACGCGTTTGCCAAAAGAGGTCATACGAATACCGGACCAATCCTGCGCCCAGATGCCGTTGACCTTCACGCCCGCGTTACGCATGGTGTCCAGTTTCTTCTGGCACACCTCAGTGCCGCCCTGAATGCCGAGCGTTACTCCGTCATAAATCCAGTCGGGCAGTTCTGGCTGGCGTCCCAGCAGCGCGGTTAATTTTTCCAGCAGGGAGATGTATGTATCAGCACATTCAAAACGCAGTGTTGCTTTGTCTTCCCACAGCGCCAGTTCATGGTATTCCGGCGCGCTAAAGTCGAAGTTCATATAGCAACTGTTATCAACATGGCAGTAATACTTCTGCGTGCTAACAAACGTGGGTTGTGGAAAGAAGGTCCAGTAGTAATCCCCTCCCGCATTCTCTTTGCAGTCGGCCTGCCAGGTGACATAGGTTTGTTTGTTGCGACCAACGCCTTGTTCACTGGTCCACAGCGGGAACGGTTTGCCGCGCAGATCAAAGTAGGAGAATTGTTCGCCGCAGCCGTAGATATGATCTTCCGGCTGTGCGGCAAGGCGCAGCCAGATGCGGTTGTGGTTAAGGTTGTCGTTTTGTAGTTCCAGCAATAAACGGCCATGATCGTCGGCAGAGATATTCAGCGTGGCGCTAATGTCAGAACCACGGCTGAAATGGATTAACCAGCCATCCGGTGACTGGCTGACGATGGCGTCGGTAAGCGCAATTTTCTCCTGCAATTTATCTTTAATGCTGAAATTACCGCGGAACATATCGATATCCGCTATACCTGAACCAATCCATAAACAAGGATTATCTTTGCTATGGATTAAAATAAGGCGGTCTTGAAAACGTAGAGTAAAACTGTCGTTATTCTGATGAAATTGAAAATCTATTAGCTGTGGGCGTGGCGTATCCATAAATAATCTCCATAGATATAAAACTAATATTTCATGCCATCCTGTTATTACAGGTTTCATTAATTAAAGAATGTGTGCGGGTATAAATTAAAACCCGCATAATGATTATTTACTTTCTTCAGCCCGACGGATTGCCGCCACTTTTTTACCAAATGCCAGTTGCAGTATAACTAACAAGGTAAACGGAGGAAGAAGTGCGGCAGCGGCGGGAATTCCCAGCGCGCCTTTTATCAACATAGAACCGGAGGCAATCAGCAATAAAAAGACCATCACACGGAACACTTTGACCGAAATGCGTTTATGCACATATTGTCCAACCAGTGAACCGAGGATCATGGTGGGAATACAAAACAGCACCAGTTTAAAGATAGAGACAGTCAAAATTCCGCTGGTCGCCAGCCCGCCGATCACCTCGATGTTGTTTGCGGTGAAGAAAGCGTTCAGAGTGCCGCGAAATGCCGCCGGGCCTAAGTTACGCAGCATACCGTAGATAACCATCGGCGGTCCGTTGGTTGAAAATGCTGCCCCTAACGCTCCTGCCACGGCGCCGATAGGTGCGGCGATCCAGCTACGGTCATAAATCGGCAGGCGTGGAATAAACATACTGTAAAAGGAGTACAGGATAAGGAATCCGCCTAAGCCCACTTTCATAAAATGGTCGGGTAAATACGACAGCGCATATAAACCGACGGGTATTCCCAGAAACGAGAAAATAATCAGTACCATTGCCGATCGCCAATCCGTTTCTTTACGTGACAGCCAGGTGGCGTACAAGGCGGTCGCGGTGCCGACAATCACCGAGAGCGGAGTTGCCATTTTTACGGGGAGCATTAACGTGACGAGCGGCATGGTGGTTAAACCACCGCCAAATCCCGCGCATATCCCCACAAAGGTATAAAGAAACATTAACGCGATAACGATACATACCACGTTTGTTTCCAGCATGACCCCATCCGGTGAAAATAACGTAAAAAAGTCCATAATATTTCCTGTTGTGTAAATACAACTCTAAACAATGATCTCGTTCTTTTCTTAATAAAATTAATTGTGCTGCCCGTGAATATTAAAAAACAGGCGGTGCGTTTTCCCTGGTTCCAGTAATAATAAGTCGATACCTGAATTAAAGGCGTTAGGCGGGCAACTCATTGGTTCAACTGCCAGTCCCTGACGTTGTAATTTTTCACCGCTATAAACCTGCACCCAGGGTTGATCGGAACAGAGGCTCACCGAAAGCGCCTGCTGTGGATGGGTAATAGTCATTTCCCACAAATCATTAGCGGTTTTAAAGGTGTGGTCGATTTTTGTCGCGGCTATTTTTTTCGCCTGCGTGAAATTTAAATCCAGCTCATCAACGTGGTGAAGCGTTGTCGGATTAGCGTGCTCATCGATGGCATAAACTTGGTTTGCCGGAAGCTGGAACAGATATTCATCAACAGATGTTAAGTTGCAGGTTAAATAAGGGTGAATACCCACACCGTAAGGCGCTGCGACAGTGCCGATATTCTGGCTTGCGATCTCAACGGAAAGACCCGTGCGGGCGTTGAGCGAATAAACCACCTGCGAAGCCAGCATAAACGGGTAGCCGTAACTGGGTGGCAGAAAGGCGGTTAATGTGACGCTGGTGGCGCTTAATTCGCTGATTTGCCAGTCACGCCAGGCGAGCAGCCCATGAATAGCGGCTTTTGAACCATGTTCATTAATGGGTAACTGATATTCCTGCCCCTGATAGCGATAACAGCCGTTGGCGATCCGGTTTGGCCACGGAATAAGGACTTTGCCCAGATGTGCCAGCGGCATCTCTTCGGGTTTATGCGGAATAACTAAATGACAGCCCTGAAAGGTTAATTCAGCCAGACCTGCACCGACGGTCACAATGGTCGCGTGATAATCCCCCGCGGCAAGTGAAACGGTCTGTCCACTGCAATGCATGTTGGTGATTTGCATACGAGGTACCTTTATTGAATAACGACATACCCGGCGTGCAGCCTGATATGTCGTTTTTTTAGTCAGTTATTTCGCGTTAATATCCAGCAGACCCGCCGCAACCGCCGGAGCCAGGCCTGGCGCTAACGGGATACGTGGGATCACCAGACAATGCAGCAGATGATAAATATCCTGTTTGCCGTCCCAGACTTTGGTGGTGACCTTATTGTCCGCATCCAGCTCCTGCCACCATGAACCATTTTCGTAGTCCATCAGGTATTTGATGCAGTAGTCCCACCATGTCTGATACCAGGTTTCGTACTGGCGATCGCCAGTGACGGTGTAGAGCGCGTAGGCCGTACCCATCGCTTCGACGATAGGCCAACGCACACGTTCGCGGACCACCGGTTTTCCTTCCCAGTCAACGGTATAAACAATCCCGTCCGCGCCATCGGGTGCCCAGGCATCGCGCACGGTGGCGTTAAACAGACCTTTGGCATCTTCTAGCAGCCATGCTGGCGGTTGTTCGCAACGGGCTTCCAGGGCCGCGTGAATGTGCAGCATTAAACGGCCCCATTCGATCCAGTGGCCCGGAGTACCTCCGAACGCGCGGAAGCGGTGCGCCGGGTTATCTTTGTTGTAATCTGGCAGCGGATTCCACTGGGTATCGAAGTGTTCGTTAACGCGATAATGATTATTTCTGGCGACGTCGTGGATAATCACGGAAGCCACGCGAATCGCGCGATCCAGCCATTTTTTGTCATGGGTGACGTCATAGACAATCAGGAAGGCTTCCACCGCGTGCATATTGGCATTGCCGCCGCGATACTCTTCGGTTTTGCTGAAGGCTTCATCCCAGGACTCCAGGCACATCTGCTCTTCTTCGCTCCAGAAGTATTTCTCGATAATTTCAATGGTGTAATCGAGCAGCTTGCGCGCTTCCGGATGACCGGTAGTGACGGCGCTGGCAGCACCCAGCAGAGCAAAGAAATGTTGATAGCCCTGTTTGGAGGCATCCACCACGCCCTCGTCATTCACGCAGGCATACCAACCGCCATATTTTTTATCGCGCAGTGCGCCATTCATGGCTTTGATACCGTGATCAACCAACGAGTAAGCGCCAGGTCGGCCCATCGCCGCAGCAACGGAATAAACGTGCAACATACGAGCTGTGATCCACAGATGGGTGCCCATCTCTTATTTGATTTGCCCTTTATTGCCTAACCAGCCAAATCCGGTCGGTACTACGGATTTTTTACCAAAATCAAAGATGCGATCGGTTTCCTGTTCCAGCCAACGGTTGTGACTTAAAGTGTTAAACCATTTCATTTTTGTATCCCCATCTTAACGGCGTTTAGCCATCATTTCGTCGACGATATCGCCAAGTTGTTGTAATTTCGGTGCGCAAACGTCACGCAGCATCAGCTCGTTGTCTGGTAAACCGACGACCGATGCCCAGACGGCACGACCAGCCAGGAAGCCCGATGCACCCGCTGTCATTGCCACGCGTACGGCACGCGGGAACAGTTTTTCGTCGACACCGGAAGAGAGGATCACCCACGGCATATTGATATGGTCATTCAGACGTTGTGAAGCACTGAGAAGCTCTTGTTGCGGACCTTTACCGTAAAGCGGCATTTCAACTTTGTAGAGATCAGCGCCACTGTCGCCCAGCTCTTTGGCTGCATCGATGATTGCTTGTTCGCGATCGAATTTATCGCCACGACGCGGTGGGCGGACGACTGGCTCAATGATGCTTACCAGACCGTGTGAGTGGCACATTTCGTTAAACTCTTTCACCATATCCAGGCGTTGCTGCGCATCTTCATCACTACGCCACAGCACCAGCAGTTTTAAGGCTTTGCCACCGTCTTGTTTGATTTGTAGCGGATTGATTTTGCGGTCAATGACCACGCTATCTACCGGAATACCGTTGCCAGGAATGAACTCATCGGCGGCGACAATCATGGCGCAACTTTTGGCAATCGCGTTTTGCTCAACCACCTGGCGGTAGCAGAATTGTTGATCTACCAGAATCGCCGATGCATAAGGTGAAAGAGTCTTCGCGGCGTTAACTTTGAAATCAGTTAAAACTCTATCGGC
>OGRN01002537.1_pt1 | contig 13910 bp, 15 predicted proteins | sample 1553401 | NCBI WGS metagenome assembly OGRN01 (sample SAMEA2580096, study PRJEB22360) | human gut metagenome | biome: human gut; feature: human-associated habitat; material: faeces | place: Denmark | collected 2008/2010 | reverse complement strand
GTGTCAGTGGAGCAAGATTGGAGAGAGCGGCACGCTGGGCGCCGCTGTGGTGGAAAAGGTCACGGTAATGGCGGGGAGGAGGATTGAGACAGCATTATGAAGAGCCCTGATTGGCTGCGAATTCTGACCGCCTCCCCCCGGCAGCGGCTGCCGGGCGGGGTCCAGCTGCGGCTGCTGACGGCCCAGGAGGTTCTGGAGGCCCGGCGGGAGGCGACAGCGCTGGCGGGGGAGGACAGAGACCGGGCGCTGTGCTCCAACGCCTGCCTGGTGGCCCGGGCGGTGGTTCGCCGGGGGCGTCCGGTGTATGGGTCCGGGGAGGAGGTTCTGCACAGGCTGACGGTGGGCCAGGTGGAAACTCTGGCCCGCCGGTGGATGGCGTTTTACCAGGAGGAGGGTCTGGGGACCGGACTGGAGAGGAGCCGGCTGGACCAGCTAAAAAAAGCCTGGAGCACATGCCGCGGCAGCGCCTTCGGTGGCATGTGCTCAAATGTTTTGGGGCGCTGCCGACGGAGGAACGGGCCAAGGCGATGAGGGAGGAGGACTACCTGTGGTGCGCGGTCAACCTTCTGTTGGATGAAGAGGAAGTGGCCCGTCAGCTGTGCCCTCAGTGCCGGGAGGCGGCGGAGAGGGCCCGGTGCCCGGTGTGCGGCCGGGAGACGGGAGAGATGGTCCGGGAGGAGAATCCCACCTTTGACTGGGCCCGGTTTCAGGCATTGAAGGAGGGGGCCTGTGATTGATTATTTGGAGACCCTGTTGGCGGAAGAGGAGGAGTGGGAATCTGCGTTGGGACTGCCCCGTTGGCCGAGGAGAGGGAGAGAAAACGAATTTCTCCCGGAAGACAGGGAACGGGAGACGGCTCCGGCACCAGACGCAGGACAGCGTGGGGCTGCTGCGGAGGCGTGGAGTCTGGAGGAACGCCGGCGGACCGGGGGAGAGGATGTGCTGGAGACCATAGAGCAGGCGGCGCAGGAGATGGTCAGCCTGACGGAACAAGTACGGCCCCGGCCGGAGGGGTGGTCGCTGTACGCGCAGCTGGGACAGGCCAGACAGATCGCCCAGGCGGCAATGGGAGGACGGGAAGTGACGCCTTTTGCGTTGACGGAATCCCTGGAGCAGAGAACGACAGCCGATTGGGGAGAATTGGACCGGGCGGTGCAGCGGGATGCCCGGCGGTATGACGGGGGATTTTTCCTCTATTGACTAGAGAGAAAGGAGACGGCAGGGTGGAACTGACGCCGATGCAGTATAAGAGCTATGTCTGGCCCCACAACCCGAGAACCTATACCATTCAGTATGTGCGAAAGGTGGCGGTTCACAAGGTGCCCTTTGGACGGTATGCCATGCAGGACCTGGGGCTGGGCCGGCGGGTGATGAAGGGAGAGGGGGAATTTTACGGGGCAGGCGCCTATGAGGAGTTTAAGAAGCTGGCCTCTGTGTTCTATCACAGCGGACCGGGGACCTTGATCCATCCTGTATGGCAGAGTGCCAAGGCGTACTTTGTGGACTTGACCCTGGCCCAAGAGCCAAGGCAGGACTATGTACGGTATACCTTCACGTTTTGGGAGGACAATGACCGGTACCGGGAGCAGCTGGAGCCTGTCCGTCCAGAGGCGGGAGGCGGCGGACAGACAGCGGGAGGGGAAGTGTCAGAGGCAGCGGTGTATCACACGGTGGTCTCGGGGGAGACCCTGTGGGGCATTGCGCGGGCCTGGGGCATGACCCTGGGGGAACTGTTGGTGTTGAATCCGCAGATCAAGAATCCCAATGTGATCCAGCCGGGACAGCGTCTGCGGGTGAGGGGGTGAGGGAATGGAATGGACCATGCTTTGCTATGACGGGACGGAGTACACCTTGCCCACGCCGGTGGCCTGGCGGCTGAACTATGGGCTTGGCACCCCTTGTGACAGCGTTTGGGTGAAGACGCTGTGGTCGGCGGGGCAGGAGAGCCGGCTGGCCGATGGAACCCGGCTGCGGGTGACCGAGAAGGGGGAGACGCTGTTTTTCGGGGTGATTGACGAATGTGAAACCCAGTGGTCTCCGGCTGGATGTGTGGCAGAGATCACAGGGCGGGGGCTCCAGGCGCTGCTGCTGGACAATCAGGCGGAGGCGGCGGACTATGGACAGGCGACGCTGGCGGAAATTCTGCGGCGGTATGTCACCCCCTATGGAGTTGGACTGGAAAAAGCAGTGTCGCTGCCGGCGGTACAGGGCTTTTCGGTGGCTTCGGGGAGCAGCTGCTGGAAGGTCCTGTATACATTTGCCCGTTACTATGCAGGCGTGACACCGCGGTTTACCCGGGCGGGGAAGCTGGCGCTCCACCCCTGGGAGGATAAAACCCCGGCGGCGCTGGATGAGACCGCGCCGGTGACGAGGGTGGTCCGGCGGGACCAGCGGTATGGGGTATTGTCCCAGGTCACGGTAAAAGATGTGACGGGGTGGACCCGGCAGACAGAGTTCAATGAGGACTTTCGGCGGCGGGGAGGCCAGTGCAGCCGGGTGATTTTGCTGCCTAAGGACACCGGCTTTCAGGCCCGGCGGTATCAGGCGAAGTTCCAGTTGGACCGGTCGGCGGCGGAGAGGCTGGTCATAGAAGTGACGGTGGCGCTGCCCTTTGCCGCCTGGCCAGGGGACCTGGTGCGGCTGACCCGAACGGGATGGAGCGGGAATGGAACGTATCGGGTGCGAGAGAGCCGGGTCTGCCTGGGGGAACTGGGGCATGAGACCACCCTGGTGCTGGGAGACCCTCAGGGGGTTTTATAAAGGAGAGAAAAGGAGGCAATCTCATGTGGATGGCAAGAGGACAGCAGGAAACCCGGCTGCAGGAGCCTGGGGCAGAATGGGGAGAAGTGACGTTATCCGGAGACACAGTGGGGGTGTCTCTGGCGGGGGAACGCCGGCGGGTTCGGGTTTGTCTGCCGGGCGGGTATCACTGGGTTCCTGACCGGGGAGAGACGGTGCTGGTGGTGAAGAGCGGGCCGGAGGAGGCCCCCTGCGTGGTGGGTGGCCAGGTGGAGGAAAGCATCCGGCCCGGAGAGGTGTGGATCTCCGTGGCGCCAGGCGCGGGGATTCGGCTGACGAAGGAGGGGACCATCCAGCTCCAGGGAAGGGTGGAGGTGGAGGGGTCGCTGTGGCTCCAGGGACAGGAGGTGAGGGGATGACGGTGACCCAGCTGCGGGAAGGGGATTACCGCCCCGATGGAGCGGGGGGCTTTGCCCTTGCCACGGGCGGGGCAGGGGTACTGGAGCGGGTTCTCTTTCTGCTCACAGCCCGTCGGGGCGGATTTCCCCTGCTGCCGGAGGTGGGCAGCCGACTGTATCTGCTGTCTCGGGCGCGGCCCTCGGCCCGGGGAGCACTGGGGGCCAGCTATGCCGCGGAGGCCCTGGCGGGGGAGGAAAACCTGCGGGTATTGGGTGCGGTTTGGACGGAGGAAACCCGGACGCTGACCGTGGAACTGGAGTGGCAGGGAGAACCCATGCAGGCGGTGCTGGACGCGGCGGCGCTGGGGTGGCAGGACAGGCAAGAGGACCGACAGGAGGCGGGAAGCATATGAAAACAGTGGAAGAAATTTACCGGGAGATGATGGATCGGTTTTCTCAGGAGACCGGAATGGAACCCAACGGCACGGGAGAGATGGCGGTGCGGATGTATGCCCTGGCGGCACAGGTCTATGGGCTCTATGAGGAGCTGGCCTGGACCTGCCGGCAGTGTTTTCCCCAGACGGCCACAGGGGAAGAACTGGAAAAACATGGGTTTCTGCGGGGGATTGCCCGAAACCCTGCCCGGCAGGCCAGTGGGACCCTCCGCTTCTCTGTCCAGGAGGCGGTGGAGGAGGATTTGGAGATTGCCCAAGGGACGGTGTGTATGACGGCGGGGCTGGTGGCTTTTGAGACCACCCAGGCCGGGGTGCTGCCTGCGGGGGAGCTATCTGTGGACCTCCCGGCCCAGGCGGTGGAACCCGGGCCGGGGGGCAATGTGTCCGCCGGGACGGTCCGCACCATGGCGGTGGCGCCGGTGGGGGTGGCCGCCTGTACCAATCCGGTCCCGTTTACAGGGGGGCGGGAGGAAGAAGGGGACGAGGAACTGCGGGCCCGGATTCTGGCCACTTACCAGCAGCTACCCAACGGCACCAATGGAGCCTACTATGCCCAGGAGGCCTTGGCGGTGGAGGGGGTGACCGCGGTGCGGGTTCTGCCCAAAAACCGGGGAATGGGTACGGTGGATGTGATCATTGCCGGGGTGGAGGGTCTGCCGGGGGAAGAGCTCCTCAGGCAGGTCCAGGAGCGGTTGGAGCAGAAGCGGGAGATCGCGGTGGACGTGGCGGTTTTGGCGCCGGAACCGGTGGCAGTACGGCTCATTCTCTCTGTTAAACCAAAGCCCGGACTGCTGCCTGGGCCGGTGATTGCCCGGGTACAGGAGGCCATGGAGACCTGGTTTGACGGAAGCATGCTGGGCCGGGACCTTCTTCTGGCACAGATTGGGCAGCGCATTTACCAGGTGGAGGGGGTTGACAACTACCGGATTGAAGGCCCGGCCAACGATGTGGTGGTGGCAGAAAACCAGCTGCCGGTGCTGGAGTCTGTCTCTGTGGAGGAACTGCGATGAGTCATGGACAGAACTTGCGGGATCTGCTGGCCCCGCTGGGGGTTTACCGATGGGAGGGCTCCTTCCAGTGGGGGGAACTCCAGAGCGAAGGGGAGGCGCTGGACCAGGTGGCGGAGCAGGTGGCCCTCCTCCAGCGGGAGATGAATCTGTACACGGCCCAGGCGGAAGGGCTGACAGGACTGCTGGAGCTGCTGGGACTGGAGCGCGCAGGGGAGACCTTGGAAGAACTGCGCCAGACGGTGGCCGCGCTGCTTCGCATTGGGGGGGACAGCTTTACCCTGGCGGCCATGAACGATACCCTCCGGGGCTGTGGAATCCCGGCCCAGGTGGAGGAGACGGAGGACCCGCTGGAGGTGGTGGTTTCCTTTCCCGGTGTGGAGGGGATCCCGGCGGGATTTGAGCAGACAAAGGCCCGGATTGAGGAGATTCTGCCCTGTCATCTCTTGGTGAAGTACCAATTTTCGGACAGCGTGTAACCCGTGTCGGTCTCCTGGGCGGCTGGGGAAAGAAATCCTGGAAGAGCAGGGCGCCGTTGGGAAGCGGGGAGTCTGCCGGGAGCGGGCGCATGGGCACACAAGCCATGGTGCCGAAGTCACAGACGGACCCTAAATTTTGTGCAATAATTTTCCCAGACAAGTCTTGACGGAGACAGTGCCCGGGTGCTATGATGTGGGTGCTGATTCGAAGGAAACACAATATCGTGTGTTTTTGTGATAGGAAAACCACAAGATGCTCCCGGCGGAGATGGGAGTTTGGATAAGAAGGAGAGACGCTCGATGACCACGGTACAACAGATTCGGAAGCGGGACGGAAGAGTGGTCCCCTTCCATGAGAATAAGATTGCAGACGCCATCAACAAGGCGTTTGAGGCCACCTATAAACCGGGCTATGAGGAGACCGCGGCCAAGCTGGCCCATGAGGTGGCCTCTGTGCTGGAGGTAGAAGGGGGAAACTGCCCCGATGTGGAACATATCCAGGATATCGTGGAACGGGTGCTGATGGACAATGGCTATGTTCAGACAGCCAAGGCGTATATCCTCTACCGCTCCGAGCGGAACCGGGCCCGGGAGATGAACACCCGCCTGATGAAAATTTACGAGGACATTACCTTCTCCTCCGCCAAGGACAGCGACATTAAGCGGGAGAACGCCAACATCGACGGAGACACTGCCATGGGCACTATGCTCAAGTACGGCAGCGAGGGGTCGAAGCAGTTCTATCAGATGTTTGTGATGAAGCCGGAGCATGCCCGGGCCCACACCAGCGGGGATATCCACATCCATGACATGGACTTTGCCCCTATGGGGACCACCACCTGTACCCAGATTGACCTGATTAAGCTCTTTGATGGGGGCTTCTCCACAGGGCACGGCACACTGCGGGAGCCCAACGACATTGCCTCTTATGCAGCCCTGGCCTGCATCGCCATTCAATCCAATCAGAACGACCAGCATGGCGGGCAAGCCATTGTGAACTTTGATTATTCCATGGCCATGGGAGTGCGGAAGACGTTCCAGCGGATTTATCGCCAGAATCTGGCTCGGGCGGTGATGCTGCTGGAGGATCGAACAGACCCTGAAAGCGAGATCAAGGCCAATATCCAGAAGATTAAGGAAGAGACCGGCCTGTATCCCAAGCTGGAGGACTGTGAGGAGTATTTCCAGGCGGAGATGCCCTTTTTGCTGGCCCATTACAGCCAGGATGAAGCGGAGATGCGCAAGTGCCAGGCCTTTGCCCATTATCGGGCCACCAAGGAGACCGACCGGGCGACCTATCAGGCCATGGAGGCCCTGATCCACAACTTGAACACCATGCACTCCCGGGCAGGGGCTCAGACGCCGTTCTCTTCGATTAACTATGGGATGGACACCACGCCGGAAGGCCGGATGGTGATGAAAAATATCATGCTGGCTACCGAGGCCGGCCTGGGCAATGGGGAGACCCCCATCTTCCCCATCCAGATTTTCCGGGTGAAGGACGGGGTCAACTACAATCCTGGGGAACCCAACTATGATCTGTTCCAACTGGCCATCCGCTGCTCGGCCAAGCGGCTCTTCCCCAATTTCTCCTTTATTGACGCGCCCTTCAATCTGCAATATTATAAAGAAGGACATCCGGAGACGGAAATTGCCTACATGGGCTGCCGGACGAGAGTCATTGGCAACGTGGTGGACCCGGAGCGGGAGATCTGCAACGGGCGGGGCAACCTGTCCTTTACCACCATTAACCTGCCCCGGCTGGGGATCAAGGCCAAGGGAGATATCAATACCTTCTTTGAGAGCTTGGATCACATGATGGACCTGTGCGTGGATCAGCTGCTGGAGCGGTTTGAGTTCCAGTGCCGGAAGAAGGTCAAGAACGCGCCCTTCCTGATGGGGCAGGGGGTTTGGATTGACTCGGATCAGCTGGACTGGGATGATGAGGTCCGGGAAGTGCTGAAGCACGGCACCCTGTCTGTGGGTTTCATTGGCCTGGCAGAGACCTTGAAGGCGCTCATTGGGGAGCACCACGGGGAGAGCGAGCGGGCCCGGGTGCTGGGCCTGGAGATCATCGGACACATGCGGGCCCGGATGGATGAGGAGAGCAGAAAGCGCAACCTGAATTTCTCCCTGCTGGCCACGCCCGCGGAAGGACTGTCGGGCCGGTTTGTCAAGATCGACAAGGAGAAGTACGGCGTCATGGAGGGGATTACCGACCGGGATTACTACACCAATTCGTTCCATGTGCCGGTGTACTACCCCATCTCCGCATATGACAAGATTGCTATTGAGGCGCCTTATCACGCCCTGACCAACGCCGGTCACATCAGTTATATTGAGATGGACGGAGACCCCACGGAGAACTTGGACGCCTTTGAACGGGTTATCCGGTGTATGAAAGAGAAGGGAATCGGCTACGGTTCGGTCAACCATCCGGTGGACCGGGACCCGGTGTGTGGATTCTCTGGGATCATCGGGGACCAGTGCCCTGGCTGCGGACGCCATGAGGACGACGGCGTGCCCTTTGAGCGGATCCGTCGGATCACCGGTTACTTGGTGGGGACCCTGGATCGGTTTAACAACGCCAAGCGGGCGGAGGAACATGATCGGGTGAAGCATCACGTGTGAGATTTCTGCCCAAGGCGGTATATGACATACAATTTGAAAGAAATCATGCAAAAAGAGACTTGAAGTTTTCAAGTCTCTTTTTCACTTGCAAGTTTTTTTGCAAAGGTTGTGAGAAAAGGAACAAAAGAGAGACGAAAAGCCTGGGAAAATGTCAGATTTTTAGGGGAAAGTATACAAAAACTTTTGGCCAGTCGTGGAATTGGGCTTGCAAATCGTGTGCCAGGGGACTATAATTTAACCGATAATGTTTTGCACGCCACGGGGAAAATGAAAGATAAGATAAAAAAACTGTAAAGATGATAAACGAAATCCCCGTCAATCAAAGGAGTGAAAATAATGACCGAGTTCAAGTCAGGTGTTGACCTATCCCTGATGGAAGGCGTACTGCGCCAATATCAGGAGGATGCCACCAGTCTGATCATGATTCTCCAGCAGGCCCAGTCGATTTATGGCTATCTGCCTCAGGAGGTCATCTACCATGTGGCCCAGCGCACGGGCAACAGCCCGGCCAAAGTGATGGGAGTAGCCACCTTTTACAGCTATTTCCGCTTGCAGCCCATGGGGACGTATCAGATCATGCTCTGTGATGGGACGGCCTGCCATGTCAACGGATCAGAACGCATTCGGACCGCTATTACCCAGGAACTGGGAATCCACAATGGGGAGACCACGGAAGACGGAATGTTTACCCTCAACGAGGTGGCCTGTCTGGGCTGCTGCTCCCTGGCCCCGGTGATGATGATTAACGGCGATACCTATGGGAATCTTACCCCGGAGAAAACCATTAAGATTCTCCGCCAGTTGCGCCAGCGGGAAGCGGGCAATGGCATCCGTATCCTGGTGGGGCAGGGCAGCTGCGGGGTTTCCGCCGGCGCGGCCCGGGTGGCCAAAGTGCTTGCCGGCCACATGACCGCCACCGACAGCTTTACCGTGGAGACCACGGGCTGCATCGGTATGTGCTATTTGGAACCCATCGTGGATATTTACGAGGGAGAGCAGCTGCTCCACCGCCTGGTGCGGGTCACGGAGACCGACGCGCTGGGGATCGTGGAAGCGGTGCGGAAAAAGGATTTTTCCAAGCTGGAGGCCATGTTCATCAGTGATGAGGACGCCCGGTTCCTGAAAAAACAGAAGCGCGTGGCCCTGCGAAACTGCGGCGTGGTGGACCCCACCAGCATTGACGACTACATCAACCATGCCGGTTACCAGGCCCTGGACAAAGCCCTGAAGATGAAGCCGGAAGAGGTGATCGAGGAGATCAAGGTCTCCGGGCTGGCAGGCCGCGGCGGAGCGGGCTTCCCCACCTGGTTTAAGTGGGACGCCGCCCGGAAGGCGGAAGGGGAGCAGAAGCATCTCATCTGCAACGCCGACGAGGGCGATCCCGGCGCGTTTATGGACCGGGCGGTGATTGAGTCCGACCCCCATACCCTGATCGAAGGCATGCTCATCGGCGCCTATGCCATTGGGGCCAGCGACATGTATGTATATATCCGGGCGGAGTACCCTCTGGCGGTGGAGCGGCTGAGTCAGGCCATTGAACAGGCCCGTAGCCGCGGCCTGCTGGGGAAGAATATCTTGGGCACGGACTTTTCCTGTGACCTGAACATCAAAATTGGCGCCGGCGCTTTCGTGTGCGGTGAGGAGACCGCCCTGATTGAATCCATGGAGGGCAAGCGAGGCATGCCCCGGCTGAAGCCGCCCTTCCCGGCCCAGAGCGGCTATCTGAATGAGCCCTCCAATATCAACAACGTGGAGACTTTTGCCAACGTTGCCTGGATCATTCAACATGGCGGGACGGCCTTTGCGGCCATGGGCACGGAGAACTCCAAAGGCACCAAGGTCTTTGCTCTCACCGGCAAAGTCCAGCGGGGCGGCCTGGTGGAGGTTCCCATGGGGAACTCGCTCAAGGATGTTATTTTTGACATTGCCGGCGGCATTAAGGACGGCCGGGCCTACAAAGCGGTGCAGATGGGCGGTCCCTCCGGCGGCTGTATCCCCGCGGCCTTGATGGATACCCCCATTGACTATAAGGCACTGTCGGCCACTGGCGCGATCATGGGCTCCGGCGGCATGGTGGTGATGGATGACAGCACCTGTATGGTGAACATCGCCCGTTTCTTCCTGGACTTTACCGCCCGGGAATCCTGCGGCAAGTGCGTCCCCTGCCGGATTGGCACCACCCGCATGATGGAGATCCTCAACCGAATCTGCGAAGGGGAAGGACAAGAGGGGGACATCGAGCTGCTGGAAGAGCTGTGCGTCAGCATCAAGGATGGTGCGCTGTGTGGCCTGGGCCAGACCGCGCCCAACCCGGTCTTGACCACCATTCGGTATTTCCGGGAGGAGTATGAGGCCCACATCCGGGATAAGAAATGTCCCGCCCATGAATGTTCGGCGCTGCTGACCATCTCCATTGACCCGGCCAAATGTACCGGCTGCACTGTCTGCGCCCGGAAGTGCCCGGTGGAGTGCATCAGCGGGACCCGGAAAGAGCCCCATGTCATTGACCAGTCGGCTTGTATCAAGTGCAAGCAGTGCGTCAGCTCCTGTAAGTTTGGCGCCATTGTGGTGGACTAAGAAGGGAGGGGCATAGAATGAAAACGAGAATTAAAGTCATTATTAACGGTAAGATTTGTACTGGCAGAGCTGGTCAAACCCTCCTGGAAATCGCCCAGAACAACGGCATTGAGATCCCGAACCTCTGCCACAACGGAGAACTCAAGCATTACGGCGGCTGCAGCCTCTGTGTGGTGGAAGCGGAGGGAAGCCCCAAACTTCTGCGGGCCTGTTCCACGGTGGCGCAGGATGGCCAGGTGATCTATACAGAATCGGAGCGGGTGGTTCGGACCCGGAAAACCAGCATTGAGCTGCTCATGAGTGACCACGACGGCGACTGCCGGGGTCCCTGTGTGCTCAACTGCCCCGCCAGCGTCAATGCCCAGGGATATGTCCAGGCCATTGCCCGTGCGGATCATCAAGGAGCGCCTGCCCATGCCTGCCTGCATTGGGCGGGTTTGTCCCCATCCCTGTGAGGATGGCTGCCGGCGCCAGATGGTAGAGGAGTCGATCTCCATTGCCTACTTGAAATATTTTGCGGCGGATCGGGTGATCCAAGCCGGCGGGTATCTTCCGCCCAAAGCGGCGGCCACCGGCAAACGTGTGGGAATCATCGGTGGCGGCCCAGGCGGCTTGACCGCGGCCTACTACCTGTCCTTAAAAGGGCACCGGGTGACCGTTGTGGACGCGATGCCCCAGATGGGCGGAATGCTTCGGTACGGAATCCCGGAATACCGGCTGCCCAAACGGGTGCTGGACGAGGAGGTTGCGGAGATTGCCTCCCTGGGTGTGGAGATGAAGAACAATTTCCGCATCGGCAGGGGTGGGACCCTTGAGGAATTTAAGAACAGCTATGACGCGGTGGTTTTGGCCATTGGCGCGTGGGAGAGTATGCCCATCGGCTGTCCTGGGGAAGAGTTGGACGGCGTGATGGGAGGCATTGACTTCCTGCGCCAGGTAGCCATGGGGGAGAAGCCCGCCATTGGCGACCAGGTGGCTGTGGTGGGCGGCGGCAACACCGCCATGGATGCCTGCCGGACTGCGGTCCGCCTGGGGGCGAAGGAGGTCTATGTGGTCTACCGCCGGACAGAGGCGGAGATGCCTGCGGAACAGCTGGAAATTGACGAGGCCCGGGAAGAGGGCGTGATCTATAAATTCTTGACCAACCCCGCGGAGATTATCGGGGAAAATGGCCGGGTCAAGGAGATCAAGCTCCAAGTGATGGAACTGGGCGAGCCCGATGAAAGCGGCCGCCGCCGTCCGGTGCCTGTGGAAGGGAAGTTTGAAACCCTGCCGGTTACCTGTGTCATCAGCGCCATTGGACAAAAGGCCAACGTGGCGGGCTTTGAGGGGATTGAACTCAACCGGAAAGGCATTATTTCGGCGGATGAGACCAGTTATCGGACCTCTATGCCAGGGGTTTTCGCTGTGGGAGATGCCACAAACCAAGGGGCGTCCATTGCCATTGAGGCCATTGGCGAGGCCCGCCGCTGCGCCAAGGTGGTGGACCTGTACCTCAACGGCATGCAGGTACCCTATCAGAAGACCTATCTCTCGGTGAAGAAGGTGTCTCCTGAATACTTTGCCGATTATATCAAGCTGCCCCGGGCCAAGATGCCCACCCGTCCCCCGGAGGAGCGGAAGCACGACTTTCAGGAGATCAATCTGGGCTTCTCCGAGGCCCAGGCCCGGGCGGAAGCGGCCCGCTGTCTGGACTGCGGCTGCCATGATTTTGCCGAATGTAAGCTGATCCGCTGTGCCAATCTGTACGAGCTTCAGCCAGAACGGATTGAGCGGATCAAAGGCAATGGGAAGGGAAAGCTCCATCCCAGCTATAAGGAAAAACGCTTGGTGGCCATTGAACGGGACCAAGGCAAGTGTATCCTGTGCGGCCAGTGTGTCAGAATGTGTGACGAGGTGGTGGGAAAGGGAATCCTCGGCTTGGTAGGCCGCGGTTTTGATACTACCATCCGACCTGAGTTCCAGCAGAGCAACGTGATCCGGGAGTGCGTTGACTGCCTCAAGTGTGCAGAAGCGTGTCCCACAGGGGCTCTTCGGATTCGGGAGAACGAGTTGGAAGAGTGATTGGTCCTTCGTAGAAAGACACCCCCAACGCGGAAAACCAAATTTTCCGCGTTGGGGGTTTTTGTTGCGAGTGATGTTTTTATGGTGGGAGTTCCGTGTAAAATCCGTGGGAAATTGCGGAGCGAAGCATTGCGGGGCAAGGAGTTCCCCCAGAAGAAGGTTCTGAGCCTGGTGCTCTGTGTGGCTGTGATGCTGTCTGTCATGGTCATGGGCGCCGGGGCGGCGTTCTCGGATCAGGACAAGATCGAGAACACCGAGGCCGTTGATGCGTGCTCTGCGCTGAACATCATCGGCGGGTATCCTGACGGGTCCTATAAGCCCGAAGGGAACATTAAGCGTTCTGAGATCACCAAAATGATTTGTGTGGCTCTGAACGGCGGCGAGGACTACGAACTGCTCTTCACCGTGCCGCTTTCGATGCAGGAACAGATCATGCGGCTGGGCCTTGTGGACGTCATCGGCCACATCACCCCCGCCTCCACGGGCTGTTACCTCGTCACCCCCGACGGGCAGGACATAAAGCTGAAGGCACAAGGGTTCCCGGAAGAATAAGCGTCTTACCGCCGCCCGCCGCCGATGGCTATTCCGAACGTGAGCGACAGATGGCGGTTGGCCCGCTCCGTACAGGTGTAACCCAGCGTGACGCGCAGCCGGTTCCAGCATTCGCAGCCAACGCGCGGCATCACGCAAAATGCCGCACAGTCGCTGGACGGAGTATCGGAGACAGCCCCTTCGGCCGTTCGGAGGACATACGCCCCACCGATCCCTGCTCCCGCGAACAACGCCACTTTCGGCGTCAGATGCAGGTTGTAATCCGCAACGGCCATCAGGCTGAACATCATAAAAGGGTCCTGCGAGCAGACGCCCGCAGCCAGCCGCGAGTAACACGCCCCGCCGAGCCGCAAACCCACATCGAAGGGAGTTCTCCGGAAATTGTAACGACTTTCAGCGACCAGGCAAAAGCCCGCCGCATCGTTGTCAAAGCTTCCGAGCGAGGCATAGCCAAAGGTCGCCCCGACAGCCACCTCACCCTCGAAACGCCCGGCCCCCGGATAACGGGGGCTTATGGCCGTATCCTGCGCCTGCAAGCCGCAAAACGGAAGCACGGCAAAAATCAGAAAAATGCAGCATCTTATCATCGGGTCAGCGTTGGGATTGAATTCGCCGGTAAGATACGCAAAATCCCATATCCGGCACCATTTTCAGGAAACAAATTGCGGAAGTCCGCCCGAAGCGCAGTCGAGAGCAGGCCCCCCGCAGTTCTACCCTGCGGGGAGCCTGCGTAAGCGGCAAGAAGTCTGCCTATTCCTCGCCAAAGAGAATTTCCTACGTTCGCTTATCGGGAATAAACTTACACTTTCCGTGTTTGTCAGTATGTTCCACAAAGATAGGAAAAAGCAGAGATAATCCAAATACTGACAAATTTTTAATTCTTAATTTTTCATTTTTAATTTAAATGTGTATCTTTGCGGTCCCTTTGGGGATTTAATTAACTAATTAAAAGCATTATGAACAATTACGAAACCGTTTTCATTGTCACGCCGGTTCTGTCCGATGCAC
>OGRN01002535.1_pt1 | contig 13915 bp, 13 predicted proteins | sample 1553401 | NCBI WGS metagenome assembly OGRN01 (sample SAMEA2580096, study PRJEB22360) | human gut metagenome | biome: human gut; feature: human-associated habitat; material: faeces | place: Denmark | collected 2008/2010 | reverse complement strand
GCTCTTATTCTCTGCAAAAAAGTGCTGCCGCACTAATTATTTAGTGCGACAGCCCAATCGCGTTTTCCGGTGTCCCCAATTGCATTTCACCCTGTCCCCTTTTGCAAAAGTGTACGTCCCCTGTTATAATATTTCCGGAGGTATACGGTATGGTGTTTGGTGAATTTTTGAGCAGGGTGCGGGAGTGTGCGCCGCTGGTGCATAATATTACGAATTATGTTACGGTCAATGATGTGGCGAATATGATCCTGGCCTGCGGAGGAAGTCCGATCATGTCGGATGAGCCTGTGGATGCGGCGGAGATCACGTCTCTGTGTGAGGGTCTGAATATTAATATCGGGACGTTGAACCGGCGTACCATCGATGGGATGTATGCTGCCGGAAGGAAGGCAAAGGAGCTGGGACACGCCACTTTGCTGGATCCGGTGGGAGCCGGGGCCAGCGAACTCAGGACGAAGACGGCGGCAGGTCTGATGGAGGAAATAGGGTTTGATGTGATCCGGGGAAATATCTCGGAGATGAAAAGTCTGGCCGCAGGCAGCAGGACTACCCATGGTGTGGATGCGGATGTAGCGGATGCAGTGACAGAGGGAAATCTGGAGGAAAGCATTACATTTGTGAAGGCATTTGCTGAAAAGTCCGGAAGCATTGTGGCGGTGACCGGGGCGATTGACCTGGTCAGTGACGGAAGTATCTGTTATGTGATCCGTAACGGAAGACCGGAGATGGGACGGATCACCGGAACCGGGTGTCAGCTGTCGGGCCTGATGTGTGCGTTTCTGGCGGCGAATCCGGAACATAAGCTGGAGGCTTCTGCGGCGGCAGTCTGTGTGATGGGACTTGCCGGAGAGATAGGCTGGAGCCGGATGCAGGAAGGCGACGGAAATGCCACATACCGGAACCGGATTATTGATGCAGTTTACAATATGGATGCAGAAACATTAGAGCGAGGGGCAAGATATGAAGTTCGATAGAAAAGATTTATTATTATATGCAGTGACAGACCGTTCCTGGCTGGGAGAAAAGACCCTGGCTCAGCAGACGGAAGAAGCCTTGAGAGGAGGCGTTACTTTTGTGCAGATCCGGGAAAAGCAGCTGGATCGGCAGCATTTTCTGGAGGAGGCAGAGGAGTTGAAGACCCTTTGTGCCAGATATAAGGTGCCGTTTGTGATCAACGACGATGTGGATCTGGCGCTTCAGGTTGGTGCGGACGGTGTCCATGTAGGACAAAGCGACATGGAGGCCGGAGACGTCCGGAAAAAACTGGGGCCGGATAAGATCATCGGCGTGTCTGCCCGTACGGTAGAGCAGGCTCTGCTGGCAGAGAAGCACGGGGCAGACTATCTGGGAGTGGGGGCAGTGTTTCCTACCAGTTCCAAAAAGGACGCCTCGGAGGTGAGTTTCCAGACACTGAAAGAGATCTGCGAGGCAGTGGATATTCCGGTGATCGCTATCGGTGGGATCACGAAAGAAAATGTGGCTGAGCTTGCAGGCAGCGGTATCTGCGGAGTGGCTGTCATCAGCGCCATTTTTGCACAGCCGGACGTCCGGAAAGCGGCAGCAGAATTAAAAACTGCAGTAAAGGAGAATCTAAAATGATTAAGGGAGCCATCTTCGATGTGGACGGTACACTTCTGGATTCCCTGGGAATCTGGGAGGAGGCAGATGTCCGCTATCTGGAGAGACTGGGGATCCATGCAGAAGAAGGACTGGGCCGGATCCTGTACCCGATGACGCTCAAAGAAGCATCAGGATATATAAAGAGACACTATCCCATCCAGGAGACAACGGAAGAAATTGCTGCGGGCGTCCTTGAGATTGTAGGGGAATTTTATGAAGAGGAGGCGCCTTTGAAAAGTGGAGCGGCAGAACTTCTGGAATCACTCAGGAGACGGGGGATTCCGATGACGGCGGCGACAACCGGGGAGCGGCCGCTTGTAGAAGCCGCCTTCAAACGGCTGGGAATCCGTTCTTATTTCGGAAAAATCTTTACCTGCACAGAGGCAGGGGCAGGTAAGGATCAGCCGGACATTTACCGGCTGGCGGCCGGTTATCTGGGGATAAAGCCACAGGAGACACTGGTTTTCGAAGATGCCTTGTACGCAGTAGAGACGGCTGCAAAAGCAGGTTTTGTGACCGTCGGAATAGAAGAACCTTATAATGCATCGGACAAAAAAGAAATCAAAGGGCTGGCAGATATCTATCTGGAACGTTTAAAGCCTTCCGCTGCATTCTGGGAAGAAATAAATCAGATATCTGAAACAAAAAGAAGGGAGATTCACCGAGATGACAAGAAAAACAGCACTGACCATAGCAGGAAGTGATTCCAGCGGAGGCGCCGGAATCCAGGCGGACATTAAGACCATGCTGGCAAACGGCGTCTATGCCATGAGCGCGGTGACGGCACTGACGGCACAGAATACACAGGGAGTTACCTCCATCATGGAGTCCGCGCCAGAGTTCCTGGAGGATCAGCTGGATAATATTTTTACAGATATTTATCCGGATGCGGTGAAGATCGGGATGGTATCTTCGGGCAGACTGATCCGTGCTATTGCAGGAAGGCTGACACAGTATCATGCAGAAAATATCGTGGTGGATCCAGTAATGGTGGCCACCAGCGGTGCAAAACTGATCAATGATGAGGCAATTGATACCTTAAAAGAATGTCTGTTCCCGCTGGCAGCAGTTCTGACCCCGAATATTCCGGAGGCAGAGGTGCTGTCCGGCCTGCAAATTCGATCAGAGGAAGATATGATGAAGGCGGCAGAGGCGATCAGCCAAACCTACCACTGCGCCGTACTCTGTAAAGGAGGTCATCATCTGAATGATGCCAACGACCTTTTATACCGGGATGGCAGGGGAAAATGGTTTTATGGAAAACGAATCGATAATCCTAATACCCATGGCACAGGATGCACCCTGTCCAGCGCCATCGCGGCCAACCTGGCAAAAGGATACGATCTGGACCAGGCAGTGGAAAGAGCGAAAGAATATCTGTCCGGAGCTCTGGAGGCCATGCTGGATCTTGGAAAAGGCAGCGGCCCTATGGATCACGGATTCGACATCCAGAGCAGATTTGCAAAATAGACGGATTACAAAAGGGAGGGACGTAAGGTGGAACAACTCAGTTTATTTGATGACCGGCAGCAGACCGTGCCGCTTGCCAGCCGGATTCGTCCCACATCACTGGAAGACTTTGTGGGTCAGCAGCATCTTCTGGGTCCGGGGAAAATGCTGCGGCAGCTGATCGAAAAAGATCAGATTTCCTCTATGATCTTCTGGGGCCCTCCGGGTGTGGGAAAGACAACGCTGGCCAGCATCATAGCCAGCAGAACACGGGCAAATTTTATCAATTTCAGTGCAGTGACCAGTGGGATCAAAGAAATCAAAGATGTCATGAGTCAGGCAGAGCAGAGCCGGAGGATGGGCGAACGTACCGTACTGTTTGTGGACGAGATTCATCGTTTTAATAAGGCCCAGCAGGACGCATTTCTTCCATTTGTAGAGCGGGGAAGTATCGTCCTGATCGGAGCGACTACGGAAAATCCGTCTTTTGAGGTCAATGCGGCTCTTTTATCCAGGTGTAAGGTATTTGTCCTGAAAGCGCTGGAGGCAGAAGACCTGAAATCCCTGATTCGCCGTGCGCTTAGTCATCCGTCAGGGTTCGGAGCTCAGAATGTACAGATTACAGATCGGCAGATTGGCAAGATTGCTGAATTTGCAAATGGAGATGCAAGAACAGCGCTCAACACCCTGGAGATGGCGGTGACCAATGCCAGAATTACCGCAGAGGGAATGGTAGTCACGGATGAAAGCCTGGCTCAATGCATCAGTCGGAAATCCCTTCTCTATGATAAAAATGGAGAAGAACACTATAATCTGATCTCCGCCCTGCATAAATCCATGCGGAACAGTGATCCCGATGCGGCAATCTACTGGATGTGCAGGATGCTGGAAGGAGGAGAAGATCCTCTGTATATCGCCAGAAGGCTGATCCGGTTTGCCAGCGAAGATGTAGGGATGGCAGACAGCCAGGCGCTCCAGGTGGCCGTGGCTGCTTATCAGGCCTGTCACTTTCTGGGAATGCCGGAGTGTGATGTACATCTGACCCATGCGGTGACCTATCTTGCCATGGCGCCAAAGTCCAATGCCCTCTACACGGCAGTGGAAGCGTGCAAAAGAGATGTCAGAAATGGGCAGGCAGAGCCGGTGCCCTTGCAGCTTCGGAATGCGCCTACCCGTCTTATGAAGGAACTGGATTATGGAAAGGATTATGAGTATGCCCATGACACGAAAGAAAAGCTGACCCATATGGAATGTCTGCCCGAAAATCTCATCGGTACGACCTACTATCATCCTACGGATCAGGGGAAAGAGTCACAGGTCAAAGAGAGGCTTCAAAGGATTAAAGAATGGAAAAATCAGAAATCATAACGGAGGGAAAGGTATGGACAAAAAAACGGTAAAACTCTATACCCGGCAAAATGATAAGACCTTATATCAGCTGGAACGAGACGGAAGGATTATTAACCAGAGAGTATATGTAGAGCTTCATTTTGGCGACATTGCGCCATTATTTATGGAAAGCTACGACTGGTTTACAAAAGAGGCGTCAAAGCGTCTTCCGAAGCCGGACGATGTTCAGGCTCCGATCTGGTGTTCCATCAGTGTGGAAAACTGTCTGAAGCCGATCCCGGGGACAGTTGTCTATGTGCTGGAAGTGCCGGAAGACAAGGTGATCTATTTTGATGATGTAAAATGGGATTATGTGCTGAATCGGATTTATCTTCCCAAAGACGAGGAGGATAAAAAGGCATACCGTCAGCATTTGAAAGATATTGGAGTGGAGAATAGTTTTGAGTTCCTTTCAGGAAAGTATAAGGGGATGTTTCCGGAAGAAGAAGCGCGTATCCGGGAAAGCTGGAAACGTGCATTTGAGATTGACGAGTGGACCATTTTTAATGTCTGTGGAAACCTTTGGGAAATCCGCAGAGAATGGGTAAAGAAAATCGTACATCCGGGAGAATCGATAGAATAAAAAAACGGCCGCGTCTGCAGCCGTTTTTCTTATTTTGGATAAAACGTCGACCTCCAGATAAAGATACGGATCCCAGGCCTGGAAATTGCCGGAGACTGCGGCAGATGCAGGGACGAGATCCGGCTGGTCACAGCTGTAAACTGTGGGAGCGATAATACGCCTGTCAGTATGATACAGAATGTGACGAGCAGCAAGGCTCCGGGCAGAGTATCGATATGATCCAGAAGAGGAGTTCCTCTTCTGATACAGGAGTAGATCAGACCGTGGAAAATATAGATTGCCATCGTACGTGTGCCGATATAAGAAAAGAAGGTCTGACGTTCTGTCATCAGCATCAGGATGGCATAGGTCATGAATGCACCAATGCCGTAGCAGACCAGTCTGCAGAGCATACCGCTTAAGATATCTTGTCCAAGAAAATCATAGCTGTAACGGCCATAAAAAATTTTGACAGACAGTCCTTTATGCCATGGATCCAGGATTAGATAAGCGACAAAAGCCAGTATGCCGGCGGCGCTTATAAGCCGGGATAAATTTCTCCGCAGACGAGTGATCCAGGAACGGTCACAGTACATACCTGCCAGGAAGAAGGGATAAAACACAAGGATCCTTGGAATACTTAAAAAATTGCTGGGCATGCCGCCTGCACAGCCGATCAGCAGTCCTGCAAGAATCGAGAGCAGAAAATGGTGCGGAATCCGTTTCACATGTGGAGTGATGAGCCTCCAGACAAAAAGAGCCAGGATGTACCATAGTGAAAATTTGGGGAAAAGTAATGCCAGAGTGGTCGGCCGGTGGAGGACCAGGGTATATAAAAGATAATAAATGACTTCATAGATCAGATATGGAATCCCCAGTTTCCGGATCAACGCACCTGCTGACAGCTCCCGTTTGGAAAAATAGCCGGAGATGAAAATAAAAGCCGGCATGTGAAATGACACGATCAGCCATTTCAATGTATATAAAAATTCTGTCTGCTGGTAGCTTCCTTCTGTGAAATGTCCCAATACTACCATTAAAATCAAAAATGCTTTACAGTTGTCAAACAGATAATCCCGTGGTTTTGTTGTCACAGATTGCATAAAATCTCCTCCCATTACAGAGAGATAATACTCTTTCCTTTATGGGAAGGCAAGATATAAAATGGATAAAAATGCTTCATATCTCTGAAAGGAAATTGTAACAATTTCACAGATTATTTTCAGGGAAGAGGCAGGATCGTGACAGCAAGGGAGGCAAGATCAGAACCTTCCTGGTCAGCGTTCATCAAAGTCTCCATATTTACAGGTACTGTGACGGTTGTTTCTGTGCCGTATGTAGGAGCAGCAGCATATTTCTCCAGGGCCGTTACCAGTCCCACAGAGACCTCGTCAATGGAATAATAGGTGCCCTGTTCAAACTCGTGAAAAGCATCGGCAAGACTGTTGTTCGGGGTGACGGCCACATCGATCTGATAGCTGAACAGTCCTGCATCTTTGCGTGGGATACCAACGGTATAGACGCACTGTTTCATGATATTTTTCAGAGCCTCCTGATATCCTGGAATATAAGCTTCACTTAGATCCTCCGGGGGATCAAAGGTCTCTGCCTGGTACCATTCATAGGCTTCTTCTTCTGTCCGTCCGGTGTGCAGGGCAAATTGTGTGACCTCACCCTTAAAAGAAGCGTCCAGGTAAGAGATAAGGAAGTCACGCATATCATAGAGCTCACAGAACGTGTTGTAAGGCTCCATGAAGCCTGGAAGTGCCGATTTCAGGAAAGTCAGGAGATCTTCTTCGGCAATGGAAAAGCCGTCTTCAGTCTCTGTCACTTTAAGATCTGTGGTGGTTTCGGTTCCGGATGCCGGGGCATTTTTAATCAGATCCGAGTCGGTTTTAAGAACTGCCAGCATCGTTTCTGTAAAGTCGGCAGACGGCGGATCCGTGGCAGTCTCCTCATTGGTGGAACGTACAGTTTCACCCAGATCAACGGGAGTATAGGTGATGGAAACGGAGTAGATCCCGTCATTTCGTTCTTTGGCAGGTTCCACCTGGAACTGAATGGAAGCGAAGGCATCCTGCAGCAATTCAAGATAAGGCTCTTTGATTTCTTCCGGACACTGAAGGACAAAATCATCACTCACGTCAGAAAGACCGGCTTCCAGAAGTGGAGAAAAGGAAGAGGCATCTCCTTCTTTTAATGACGTAATGGTTTCGCCTGCATATTCATCGGCAGACTGGCCGCTGCAGCCAGAGAGAAGAAAAAGGGCGGCACAGAAAATGCCAAGTGACAAAGTGATCAGTTTTTTCATAGACAATCCCCCTCCGTAAAATTATGTGATCTATAATTTATTTTATCATCTGCAGACGAGAGGAGCAATCAGTTCTGTCAGACGATTTTCTACATGAGCAGGGTAAAGTTTGAAATATGACTGGAAAAAGAAGGGTATATTATATATAATGATAGCAGGGTACACAGCGGAAGAAAGCAGTCCGCAGGTATCAAAGTACAAAAGGAAAAGCAGAAAAAGGAGAAGGTTTCATGGAAATATTACAGATTGAAAAGGAACTGCGTGACAACTCTTATCCGGGCCGGGGAATCATTCTGGGGAAAACTCCGGACGGCACGAAGGCAGTGGCTGCATATTTTATTATGGGAAGAAGTGAGAACAGCCGTAACCGTATCTTTGTTGAGGATGGCGGGGGAATCCGCACGCAGGCGTTTGATCCGTCGAAGCTTGTAGATCCAAGCCTGATCATCTATGCGCCGGTCCGCGTGCTTGGCAATAAGACCATCGTCACCAACGGGGACCAGACAGACACGATCTACGAAGGAATGGACAAACAGCTGACTTTCGAACAGTCCCTGAGAAGCAGAGAGTTTGAACCGGACGGCCCGAATTATACGCCCAGGATCTCTGGTATTATGCATATTGAGAATGGAAAGTATAATTATGCCATGTCAATCTTAAAGAGCAGCGATGGATCACCGGAAAGCTGCCACCGCTATACCTTTGCCTATGAAAATCCAAAAGCAGGGGAAGGTCATTTTATCCACACTTATCAGTGTGACGGCGATCCGCTCCCGAGCTTTGAGGGAGAGCCGAAAAGGATTCAGATCCCGGATGACATGGAGGCGTTTGCCGGCCTTCTGTGGGACAGCTTAAATGAAGACAATAAGGTGTCTTTGTTTGTACGTTATATCGACATTCAGACAGGAAAGTATGAGTCAAAGATCATAAATAAAAATCAATAAACGGAAAGGGAGCAGAGCAAAGATGAAAGAATTAGAATTAAAATACGGATGTAATCCAAATCAGAAGCCGTCCAGGATCTATATGGCAGATGGAAGTGAACTGCCGATCCAGGTGCTGAATGGAAAACCAGGATATATTAATTTCCTGGATGCATTCAACGGATGGCAGCTGGTCAGCGAGTTGAAGAAAGCGACCGGACTTCCGGCGGCCACATCCTTTAAGCATGTGTCACCGGCAGGTGCGGCAGTCGGGCTTCCGCTTTCTGAGACGCTGGCAAAGATCTACTGGGTGGACGACCTGGGAGAGCTTTCTCCGCTGGCCTGTGCCTATGCAAGAGCAAGGGGCGCAGACAGGATGTCTTCCTTTGGAGACTTTATTTCCCTTTCTGACGTCTGTGATGTAGACACAGCAAGGCTGATCAAGAGAGAAGTGTCTGACGGCGTGATCGCCCCTGGATACGAGCCGGAAGCTCTGGAACTGTTAAAACAGAAGAAAAAAGGAAATTATAATGTAATCCAGATCGATCCGGAATATGTGCCGGCAAAGCTGGAACATAAAGATGTATTCGGCATCACATTCGAGCAGGGAAGGAATGAATTAAAGATTGACGATGATTTCTTCTCAAATATTGTGACGGAAAATAAGGAATTGACAGAGCAGGCAAAGATTGATCTTGCAATTTCCATGATTACGCTGAAATATACCCAGTCTAATTCTGTGTGCTTTGTCAAAGACGGGCAGGCTATCGGAATCGGTGCAGGGCAGCAGTCCAGGATCCACTGTACCAGACTTGCAGGAAATAAGGCAGACAACTGGTGGCTGAGACAGTCCCCGCAGGTTATGAATCTTCCGTTTGTAGACTCTATCCGCCGTGCAGACAGGGATAATGCGATTGATCTCTATATCGGAGAGGATTATATGGATGTGCTTTCTGATGATGCATGGCCGAATATCTTCAAAGAAAAACCAGCAGTATTTACGAAAGAAGAAAAACGGAAGTGGCTGGATCAGCTGACAGACGTATCACTTGGATCAGACGCTTTCTTCCCGTTTGGAGATAACATAGACCGAGCTCACAGAAGCGGTGTGAAATATATCGCTCAGCCGGGAGGATCGGTCAGGGACGATAACGTGATCGAAACCTGTAATAAATATGGAATGGTGATGTCCTTTACCGGAATCAGACTGTTCCATCACTAAAAGGACAGACTTAAATGAAATAAGGAGCGGTCGCATGAAACATTATGATGTGATCATCGTAGGCGCAGGCCCGTCAGGGATTTTCTGCGCCTACGAGCTGATGAGACAAAATCCAGATATGAAGGTGCTGATGATCGAGAAGGGACGGTCCATCGAGAAGAGGCAGTGTCCAAAACGTAAGACCAACATTTGTATGGGCTGCAAGCCCTGTTCCATCACCACCGGTTTTGCAGGGGCAGGTGCATTTTCGGATGGCAAACTGTCCCTTTCTCCGGATGTGGGAGGCAACCTTCCGGAGATATTGGGCTATGACAGAGCAGAGGAACTGATTCACGAGGCAGATCAGATTTATCTGAAGTTTGGAGCAGATCAGAAGGTCTATGGCGTGGATGACAGACAGGCCATAGAAAATATCCGGGCAAAGGCCATCCGGGCGAATCTGAAACTGATCGAATGTCCGATCCGCCATCTGGGGACAGAGGAAGGCTACAAGATCTATACCAGGCTGCAGGAGCATCTGCAGAGCTGTGGTGTGGAGATCCAGTTCATGACCATGGTCGAGGATCTGATCATCGAAGAGGGCCGCGCGGTGGGTGTGGTCACAGACAAGGGAGATCACTTTTTTGCACCGGAGATCGTGGTAGGAGTCGGGAGAGAAGGATCAGAATGGTTTGCGGGTATCTGCCAGAAACATGGAATTGAGACCAGAAACGGAACCGTAGATGTGGGTGTACGTGTGGAAGTCCGTGATGAGATCATGAAGGAACTGAATGAAAAGCTTTATGAAGCCAAACTGGTATACTATACGCCGACCTTTGATGATAAAGTACGCGTGTTCTGTACCAATCCATCCGGAGAAGTGGCCACGGAGTACTATGATGACGGGCTTGCGGTAGTCAACGGCCATGCATATAAGTCTCAGGACATGAAAACACATAATACCAATTTTGCCCTGCTAGTGTCTAAAAACTTTACAGAGCCTTTCCGTTCGCCTATCGAGTATGGGAAACACATTGCCCAGCTTGGCAATATGCTGAGCGGAGGAAAGATTCTGCTGCAAAGATATGGGGACTTCCGAAGGGGAAGGAGGACGACGGAGGAACGGCTGGTGCGTAATAACATCATGCCGACGCTGAAAGACGCAGTGCCCGGGGATCTTTCTCTGGTATTTCCACACAGGATCATGGTAGCCATTGATGAAATGGTCCAGGCTTTGGATAAGGTGACGCCTGGAATCGCATCAGATGAGACTCTTCTCTATGGGGTGGAAGTCAAATTTTACTCTAATAAAGTTGTGGTAAACAGGAAGTTTGAGACCAGCCTTCCAGGCCTTCGCACCATGGGAGACGGAGCATCTATCACAAGAGGACTGCAGCAGGCTTCGGCCAATGGCCTGTGCGTGGCAAGATGCATTCTGGACAGATAGAAGAGGGTTGTATATTCGGAAGAAATCGAATATAATAGAAAAGGTTGAGTGCTGATTGTGCAAAAAAATCGGTAAATAAGTCAAAAACCATGGAGGGATTGAAATACTATGGGAAAATATTTTGGAACAGACGGATTTCGGGGTGAGGCGAACGAAGTCCTGACAGTAGAACATGCATTTAAAGTCGGAAGATATCTTGGGTGGTATTACGGACAGGATCATAAAGCAAGGGTCGTGATTGGAAAGGACACCAGAAGGAGCAGTTATATGTTTGAGTATGCACTGGCAGCCGGGCTGACTGCTTCCGGAGCGGATGCCTATCTTCTTCATGTTACGACGACGCCCAGTGTGTCCTATGTGACCCGTACCGAGGACTTCGACTGCGGAATCATGATTTCTGCCAGCCATAATCCGTTTTATGACAACGGGATCAAGATCATCAATGGAAAAGGCCATAAGATGGAGGCAGAGGTAGAAGAAAAGATTGAAGCATATATTGACGGCGAGGCCGGTGAACTGCCTCTGGCAAAAAAAGAGAAAATCGGCCGTACCATCGATTATGCAGCAGGAAGGAACCGGTATATCGGACATCTGATCTCGCTGGCGACCAGGTCCTTCAAGGACATGCGGATCGGCCTTGACTGTGCCAACGGCAGTGCATTTGCCATTGCAAAAAGTGTATATGATGCGCTGGGAGCCAAGACTTATGTGATCAACAACGAGCCGGATGGAACCAATATCAATACAAACTGCGGATCCACTCATATTGAAGTGCTGCAGGAGTTTGTGAAAGAAAAGAAGCTGGACATCGCCTTCGCTTTTGACGGAGATGCGGACCGCTGTATCGCTGTGGACGAAAATGGAAATGTGGTGGACGGGGATCTGATTCTCTATGTCTGCGGAAAATACTTAAAAGAGCAGGGACGTCTGAACGGAGACACTATCGTTACGACGATCATGTCTAATCTGGGACTTTATAAGGCCTGTGACAAAGCAGGGATCAAATATGAAAAGACAGCAGTGGGAGACAAATATGTCTATGAAAATATGATGAAGAATAACTTCTGCCTGGGCGGAGAACAGTCCGGACATATCATTTTCAGCAAACATGCTACTACTGGAGATGGGATTCTTACTTCTTTAATGATAATGGAAGTTGTAATGGAAAAGAAGCAGTCTCTGGCAAAGCTGACAGAGGATGTCAAGATCTATCCTCAGCTTCTGAAAAATGTCCGCGTGGCTGATAAAAAGACGGCAAGAGAAAACCCACAGGTCGTAAAAGCGGTAGAAGCTGTGACGGAGGCTCTGGGAGACGATGGCAGGATCCTGGTAAGAGAAAGTGGTACCGAGCCGGTGATCCGTGTCATGGTGGAAGCGGCCACCGATGAACTCTGTGAGAAATATGTAGATCAGGTGATCGACGTGATGAAGGCAGAAGGCCTGGTTACAGAATAAATCATAAGATATGAAATATGAGAATGAAAAAGGGATTCCCTCCTAAATGGAGTGGAATCCCTTTCCTATAATCTCACTTGTATTTGAAATCAGCAAGAAGGCATCCGGTGAATGTTCTTTGATAAAGTTCCTGAGCCGTACGGCTTCGATCCGGCTTAAAACGGTAAGCACCAGATACTTGTTTTCGCCGGAAAAAGCACCCTGTGCAAGGATGATGGTAGCGCCGCGGTGCAGATCGTTTTTAATGAATTTACAGATCGGTTCCGGGTCTGAACAGACTACATTAAAGTACTTGGACAGGTTCAGACTTTCGATAAAACCATCGATCATGAAAGACCGAAGAAAAAGTCCCAGGAAAGAATAGAGTCCTGTGGTGATGCCGAAAGCGAAACATCCGGCCAAGGTGATGAAAAAGTCGGTAACCAGAAGAGCTTTGCCGATATCTGCACTGGTGTACTTTTTCATGATCATGGCGATAATATCAGTACCGCCGCTGGAAGCGCCGATGTTAAACAGAATGGCTGACCCCACGGCCGGGAGGGCAATGGCGAAGGCCAGCTCCAGAAGAGGCTGGTCTGTCAGCGGCTGCTGCATCGGACAGATCCGGTCAAGGACTGACAGTGTGACCGATAAAAGGATACTGCTGTAAGCAGTCTTGGCGGCAAACTTTTTGCCAAGAATCACAAAGCCGATCAACAAAAGAGCCATGTTTGCAATGAAAGAGAAGTCACTGGCTGAGATGACTCCTGTCTTGGCGACGAGAACCGCCAGACCGGTAATGCCGCCGAAGGTAAAGTTGTTGGTAAATTTAAAGAAATAGGTACCAACAGCCATAATCAGAGTGCTTGCTGTAAGCAGGAAAAAATTTTTTGCTTTTGATTTCATGATGTATTCCCCAACGTATTTTTTTTATCTGGTTTTATCCATTCCAAATTGTAACGCCGGGTACCCAAAAAGTCAACGAATAGATTCAGATTGTAAAAAATTGCATGATGCCGGTCAAACCGGCGCATAATATCCTCTGTAAGGAGGAAGAAAAAGATGTATAAATATCTGCCGATCACGGATGTATACGCAAGAGAAATCCTGGATTCCCGCGGCAATCCAACGGTAGAAGTGGAGCTTCTGGCAGGAGAACGGTACTGGGGAAGGGCCGGTGTCCCTTCGGGGGCGTCCACCGGGAAATATGAGGCGGTGGAGTTAAGAGACAAGGAGGAACGGTATGGGGGCCTGGGAGTCTCTCAGGCTGTAGAACACGTCAATGCCAGAATCGCCCCGGAGATTATAGATATGAATGTATTTGACCAGGCATTGCTGGATCTGACATTGAAAAATCTGGACGGTACAGAAGATAAGTCCAATCTGGGGGCAAATGCCATGCTGGGAGTGTCTATGGCAGCAGCCCGGGCTGCCGCAGACGCCCTGCGGATGCCGTTGTATGCGTATCTGGGTGGTACTAATGCGAAAAAGATGCCGGTGCCGATGATGAATATCATGAATGGAGGTGCTTGTGTTATTATAATGACACAAGGCAGAACCCCTTATAATACAAGGGCTC
>OGRN01002532.1_pt1 | contig 13926 bp, 10 predicted proteins | sample 1553401 | NCBI WGS metagenome assembly OGRN01 (sample SAMEA2580096, study PRJEB22360) | human gut metagenome | biome: human gut; feature: human-associated habitat; material: faeces | place: Denmark | collected 2008/2010 | reverse complement strand
TGCCGGATGCATGGACATCGTGCGGGGCAGCGGGGCACTGTTTGGCATTGAGATTGCCCGGAACTTCAATCAGCCTTTTTTCTCGAAGTCCATCGGTGAATTCTGGCGAAGATGGCATATGACGCTGGGGGCCTGGTTCAAAGATTATATTTTCTATCCGGTGACATTGTCGAAAACAAATATGAAGCTGGGAAGATGGGCCAAGAAACATCTGAGTGTCCATCTGGGGCAGGCAATGCCAACGGCGTTTGCGCTGTTTTTCGTCTGGCTGGCCAATGGACTCTGGCATGGAGCTGCATGGAAATATGTGGCTTACGGCATGTACTACTATGTATTGACATTATTCGGCCTTTTTGGCAAACCGGTGATACATTGTTTTTATGAAAAAACCGGGATTCGGAAGGAGAGCCGGCCATGGCAGCTGCTGCTGATCATCAGAACTTTTATACTGGTGAATATCGGCATGCTGTTGTTTCGGGCAAACAGTCTGCGTATTTTTGCGGAGATGTTTGAATCCATGTTTAGAAAAACAACAGGAAACTGGCTTGAGCTGGGGTTAGACAGACATGATCTGGCTGTGCTGGCGCTGGGCGCTTTACTGATGCTGATGGTGGGTATTGTCAGAGAAAGAGGTATTTGTATACGTGAGCGAATTGCATCATGGCCGATGGTGCTCAGGTGGACCGTTTATGCAGGGGTATTTTGTGCCATTGTACTGCTTGGAGCCTATGGCAGCGGATATGGCGTGGTGGATCCATTGTATGCTAACTTCTAAATCCAAATGCATAATGGGCAGGAGTTTCAGACAGCGACGGAAGCAGAAGTGGGAAATATGTTTAATACGCAGAAATAACTTCGTGAATGAGGAGTCAGTGAAATGCATATATCTAATAGAAAACAGTTTGCCGGACGGGCATTGAAAATGATTGCTTTTGTGCTGTTGACGGTTTTGCTGTTGGTGGGAATGTCGAAGACGTTGGTGCCAAGGTCGAATTCCGCCAGCGGCGGCATGCACAATTACAGAGCCAGAGGGTTTTATGGGGAAGAAAAGGATTCTCTGGATGTGGTGGCTATCGGCAACAGTGATCTGGCCAGTGGATTTTCACCTATGGAATTGTGGAAAACGCATGGCATTTCAGGCTTTGCCTGTGGAGAACCCAATCAGACCATCGATCAGTCCGTGAGATTGCTTCAGGAAGTGCTGACATGCCAGAGGCCAAAAGTTGTTATCCTGGAGACGGACGCCCTTTTCCAGGAAAACATGGACGGTCATCTGACCTCATTGGTCAAGACCGCAGCCAATTATCTTTTTCCGGTATTGGAATATCATGATCGCTGGAAAAGTGTGACGATCTCAGAGCTGATGGGCAAACCGCAGAAACCATGGCATGATGCGGCCAAGGGGTACCGCTATTCGGATGACCGGGTGGCTTACAAAGGGGTCGATTATATGGCGAAGACGGATGACCGGGAAGAAATAGATGCCATAGCGCTGCAGAGTCTCAATCAGTTTGTTGAAATCTGTCAGAATGCGGACATTCAGGTGCTATTTGTGGAGATGCCGTCAGCCAACTCATGGAATATGGCCAGACATCAGGCAGTGGCGGATTACGCATCTGATCGCAATATTCCTTTTATTGATTTTAATATGAAGGATATGATGACAAAGACAGGCTTTGACTGGCTGACGGACAGCCGTGACGGCGGCAATCATCTGAATTACAGCGGTGCAAAGAAGATCAGTACATGGCTGGGAAATTATCTGGGATCGCAGTACCAGCTGGAAGACCATAGAAAAGACAGCCGTTATCAGCGATGGCAGCAGGACAGTGCGGATTATAACCGCATTGTCTCCGGTGCGGACAAGCAGGCTGCCGATGAAAATTGAACATAAAAATTAAATGGATATACAGAAGAAAATGACCGTTTGTGACCGTTCACAGAATGGTCATTTTTTCGTCACAAAATCCCCACCAAAGCATCACAAATATTGGTTATGCTATACCTTGAGAGAAAATAGCATGCTATAAAGCATGAAACAGACAATTACGAAACCCATTAGATATGGAAAATGCTAAAATTCTTGGGTTTCGTAATTGTCTGTTCAAATAGTGAGAAGGAGGAGAGAGGCTTTGATAGAAGTCAAAAATCTTGTGAAGAAATACGGCGATCATATTGCTGTAGATCATCTGAGTTTTACAGTGGAAGAAGGCCATATTTACGGTTTTCTGGGACCGAACGGTGCCGGCAAATCCACAACGATGAATATGATTACCGGTTATATCGGACCGACAGAAGGCAGCATTATGATCAACGGGCATGATATGCTGGAGAATCCGGAGGAGGCCAAGAAATGTATTGGTTATCTGCCGGAGATCCCGCCTTTGTATACAGATATGACACCCCTTGAATATCTGCGTTTTGCGGCCGAATTAAAAGGAATTGCCAGGAATAAAAAGGAAGAAGAGGTTCAGAAAGTGATCGCAGATGCCAAATTGGAGGCGGTGTCAGACCGTCTGATCCGGAATCTGTCCAAAGGTTACAAACAGCGTGTAGGTCTGGCCCAGGCACTGCTTGGATATCCGGAGGTGATTATTCTGGATGAGCCGACAGTCGGCCTGGATCCGGCGCAGATCATTGAGATGCGCGGATTGATCCGAAGCCTTGGCAAGAAACATACCGTCATTCTGAGTTCCCATATTTTGTCTGAAATCAGTGCAGTCTGTGATGATGTGCTGATTTTGTCCCACGGCAAACTGGTGGCCAGTGACACAACGGATAATCTTGGCAAGCTCATGGAAGATAAGGTAACACTGCATCTGACAGTCAAAGGGGATGAGGCGGCTATCAAAGGCGTACTGGATGCTGTTGATGGTGTTGAAAATATTGAATATACGGATTCTGAGGAAAAAGGTTGTGTCGATGTGATGATCCAGAGCGATCCGAAGACAGAAGTCCGTGAGATGATCTTCTACAGACTGGCAGCTGTCCAGTGCCCGATTTATGCCATGAATCAGATGAAGAAGTCATTGGAGGATGTCTTTATTGAATTGACAGCCGATGGTACTGAAACATCTGCAAAGGCACAAAACAATGAAGATCCTCATGAAGATGAGTTACATGAGGAAGATCATGAAGAACATGAAGAGCACCCGGGAGAAACTGACGAGACAGATGAAGAAGACGGAAAGGAGGCAACAGAACATGACAGCGATTTATAAAAAGGAATTACGTTCGTATTTTACATCCATGACGGGCTATATCTGCATGGCCTTTATGCTGGTTGTAATCGGTATCTATTTTGCGGTGATCAATCTGTCTTCAGGCTATCCGTATTTCGGCTACACATTGTCCTGCGTCATTGTCTTATTCCTTTTGATGACACCGGTACTGACAATGCGTATCCTTGCGGAGGAGAAAAACCGGAAGACGGATCAGCTGCTTTTGACGGCACCTGTTTCACTTTGGAAAATTGTCATTGGTAAATATCTGGCGATGGTGACAGTATTCGGCCTGGCCCTGCTGATCACCTGCTTTTATCCGTTGATTCTCAGCCGGTTCGGTACCGTTTCCCTGTCGATGGCTTATACAGCCATTTTGGGTTATTTCCTGTATGGTGCAGCCTGCATTGCCATTGGCCTGTTTATCTCATCAGTAACGGAGAGTCAGGTTATTGCAGCACTGCTGACATTCTTTGTGCTGCTTGTATTTTATATTACAGGTGTGATCACCAACGCATTGCCGTCAACGGCGGTGGCATCTTTTGTTATTTGGATTTTCGTTATTCTTTTTGCAGCATGGTTGGTGTATAACCTGACATCCAATATAAAGATCGCAGTTGCGGCGGCTATCATTGCGGAAGCTGTCAATGTTATCATTTTCTTTGCAAAATCAGAATGGATGGCCGGTTCTGTGGCAAAAGTGCTGGGTGCCTTTAATATGACATCCTTCTTTTCTAACTTCGGTTCCGGTGTCTTTGATATAACGGGTATTGTCTATTACCTGTCTATTATCGGATTCGGCATCTTTTTGACGATACAGTCCATTCAGCGCAAACGCTGGGGCGGCGATGCCTTGATGACAGCCGTTGTGCTGGCCATCGTTGTGGTGATCAATCTGGTAGTGGGTCAGATTCCGGTGAAATATACACAGTTTGACCTGACGGATAATCAGCTTTATACGATTACTGATCAGACGAAGACGTTTGTCAAGGGATTGGATTCGGATGTGGATGTTTATCTGGTTGCCCAGAGCGGACAGGAGGATGAACAGATCCAGAAAGTGCTGGAACGTTATGAGTCTCTGTCCAGTCATATCAAAGTGCATACAAAGGATCCGGTGGTCAATCCGTCCTTTACAAAGCAGTATACAGACAGTTCTCTGTCAGACAACAGTCTGATCGTTGTGTGTGGAGACAAATATAAAGTTATCAACTACAGTGATATTTATCAGTCGGAGTTTAATTATTCCACATACAGCAGTCAGACAACCGGATTCGATGCAGAAGGTCAGCTGACCAGTGCCATTGATTATGTGACATCAGATACTCTGCCGAAACTGTATACACTGACAGGTCATGATGAAGCATCCCTTTCTGATACACTGACCAGCCAGATTGAAAAGGAAAATATTGATATAGAAGAACTGAATCTTGTAACAAGTGAATCTGTACCGGATGATGCAGACTGTCTGATGATCAACGGACCGCAGAAGGATATTACAGCGGACGAAAAGGATCGAATCCTGTCTTATATGGAAAATGGCGGCCATGTGCTGATATTCACGGATTATACAGAAACGGATATGCCGAATCTGGCAGAACTTTTGAATAATTATGGTCTCTCCACAAGTGCGGGATTGATTTTTGAAGGCAACAGCCAGTATTATTATCCGGGGTATCCATCCTATCTGATTCCGAGAATCCAGAATGAAGGATGGCTTGATTTCGACGTTGTTGTTGCTACACCAGACATGATGGGTGTTGTAGGACGTCTTGGTCGTGTACTTGGACCAAAAGGTCTTATGCCAAACCCGAAAGCTGGAACAGTAACTATGGACGTTACAAAAGCGATCAATGATATCAAAGCAGGTAAGATTGAATACCGTCTTGACAAAACCAATATCATCCATGTTCCGATCGGTAAAGCTTCCTTTACTGAGGAACAGTTAAGCGACAACTTCCAGACGCTGATTGAGGCGATCGTTAAAGCTAGACCAAGCACACTGAAAGGACAGTACATGAAGAGTATCGTTCTTACACCTACTATGGGACCTGGTGTGAAAGTTAACCCGGCTAAATTCGCCTAAATAAATGACAAAAGGACATCCTTTAAAAGGGTGTCTTTTTTATTTCCCTAATTTTGCCGGGTACTGCCCGGGGTCCCGCTATTTGGCAAATGGGAAAAAAATCCGAGGGGGAACTCGCTCACAGTTGCGAAGGCCGCTGTTCCCCCTCGGACTCCCCCTTGTCGGCCACGCTGAAAACATGTGAGTGAGTCGTGGTGATGATCATATGAAATTTAAGGTTGAGTTTGTGTAGGGGGGAGGTAGGCCGGAGGCGTGTTTCCACAAGGGCTGGTGAGTGAGTTTGTGGAGTATGTTGGAGGCGGGGAGGGTGTATCCGGGAGGGGGAAGCCTGAAGAGGTTCGTGAAAGTACTTAGGCTCTGGGATTTTGTGTTGAGCATAAAAATGGCACTGTTTGAGCGAAGCGAGTTTGACATTTTTATGATCGCTTTTAGCAAAATATCAGAGTCTTAGTACTTTAGAACCGATGAATTTTCCCACTCCGGATACACCCTCCCCCGCCCTTGCATCTCCAATCATACCCATCACAGGGTTCCCTTTTTTTCTTAAGAAAACAATAAAGTTTTTTACAGGATTCTGTGGTAATATGATACAATGATAAGGAAATTTATTCGAGAAGAAGGGGCAGTATGGCTGATAAGAAACGTAGAAATACTCCAAATACAGGAAATAAAAGAAATAACGGTCGAAGAAAAAAGAAGGGCAGGCTCAAGGGTCTGATTGCTGCAGAACTGATCGTAGTTGTCGTTCTTGTAATGATCGTGGGGCATAATCTGGGACTGGGAACAGGAATCACCAACTTCGTAAACAGTATCCGTAAACCTGCAGTCGAGGAACTGGATATCACAGGGATCAACAGCCCTTATGCGGTGCTCATGAATGCAAAGAGTGGCAAAGTCATCGGTGATATCAATGGTGAAGAACAGATGTATCCGGCTTCTATGACAAAGATCATGACTACAATCCTTGCGATTGAAAATCTCAAGGACTTGAATCAGGAGATTACGATTACAAACGATATGGTAGCGGATCTTTATGTGCAGGATGCAATGCAGGCTGGATTTCAGCCTAATGAGACAGTGAAGGCAATTGATCTTCTCTACGGAGTCATGCTTCCGTCCGGTGCAGAGTGCTGCGTAGCGTTGGCAGACACCGTTGCGGGTTCGGTGAGTGATTTTGTAACTCTTATGAATGAAAAAGCAGAGAAGCTTGGAATGACAAATACTCATTTCAGTTCCATTTCAGGACTGCACAGAGAAGATCATTACAGCACAGCAAAAGACATTGCGCTGTTGCTTCGTTATGCGATAAAAAATGACACTTTCCGTGAGATCATTGAAAGTCCATATCATTCTACATCAGGAACAAATATTCATCCGGATGGAATCACATTTTACAGTACGATGTTTAAGAATTTGTCGGATACTTCTGTGATCGATGGAGAGATCAAAGGAGGCAAGACCGGATACACGAGTCAGGCAGGTCATTGCCTCGCAAGTTTTGCAGAAATTGATGGAGTAGAATACATTCTTGTAACAGCTGGTGCACCGGGCACAGGTAATCCGCATATTGATGATGCAGTAAAATTGTATAACCGGCTGGGTGAGTCATCCTCTGTATTGTATGGAAGATAATGTTCGGCAGGAGATACGAAGTTTTGGACGAAATTAAGAAAGTTTCTGAAACAGTTCAAGTGCAAGTTCTTTGAATTCTTTTTCTACAGAACTGAAAGTGCGCTCAGACAGGTCGGGAGTAGAAGACAGGGGGATGATCTCCCTGTCTTTTTCACCTTTCATAAGAGTTTTTAATTCCAGTTCCAGGATTTCATTATCAATCTGTTTCCATTTTTGATTCTCTTCATCAGTTAGGTCATCAAGATGAAATTTTTCCCAGATCGCATCCATGATCATAGATTCGATTTCCAGGTAGTTCTGCAGATGGACTTTAACCGGGCGGATGATATCGGAAATGTAACATTCACTTGCATCGTGCAGAAGACAGGCAAGAGCCATTCGGTCAGACCATCCACGTGCCAGAGCTTCATGAGCACAGTTAATGGAATGCTGGCCTACAGAATAAAACCACCGGATCTGCCCGCCACCGCGGCAGACAAGACTTAAAGCATGTGCAATATCTTCCAGATAAACATCTTCCGGGGCGATCTTCATGGGATCAAATTTTCGCCCACTGTATGTATTCATTACACTCATAAATGACACTTCCTTTTTATTGTTTGAGAGATTGTTTCAGATATATATAATTTTAGTATACGCACTTTTTCTATAATATGAAAGAACATTTGGGAAAATGTTTGGCATTGCAACAGACTTTCAATCATTTGTTAGTGACAGACAGAAAAATCCCCTTGAAACATTGATATCTCCAGGATACGGACAGCATATCATGTTTCAAAGGGGATTTTTGATGTTCATTTGTTATTTACCAAATGATAAATGAAAAGATGTAGTTTCAGAATAAAGTTTCTTCGTTTTCATCAAACAGTTTGTCGTTGATCTCAAAAAGATCAAGTTTGTGCAGAAGTCCGTAATATATAATTGCATCACGTTTCAGCTTGGGATATAATTGGGCTTTTCCGCAACGTTTCAATAATTCCTGAGTTTCTTCTACGCTTGCATCCAGACCGTAACACAGACACAGCAGACGGTTTCGGGAAGGATTTCGGCGACCGGCAAAAATCTGGTGCAGATAGATTTCGCTCATGCCTGACTGTTTGGCGAGAGCCGCTTTTGAGATATTTTTCTTTTCAAACAGATGGTTTAATAATTCTGCCATATTTTTATTTACAAACTGTTCCTGGTTTTGTGACAGAAACTGAGTCAGATCTGGTGAATCCATAAGTTCCTGCTGTAAACCATCTGTATTTTTCTTTTTCATAATCCGCGCCTTTACTCATCGTTATTTTTGAACAATATATTGCTATTCGTGCTGCTTTACGAATAGTATTAATAGTAATACAAATATTCTATTTGTTATATTACTTGCTGAATAATTACTAATAAGTTATAATATTTTAAATAGTATACATAAATTAAAATATACTATAAACAGTTCTGAAAAACAATATGCAGACCGCATAGTAAAAAGGAATATCAGTTACAACAGTAACGAGTAAGGATGAGAAATATGAATATTTACGACAGTCTTTTGGGTGCAGTTCATAGCGAATATGATGTGCTCATGCTGATCAAAAAAAGTGAACGGGGCGAGGTCTCACTTGTACGTCACAGAGACAGCGGCACCCGTTATATTTTCCGGCATTTTTATGGAAACAGTGAAGTTTATCAGAAACTTCTGAATGTTTCCTGTCCAAATCTGCCGCAAATAATGGAAGTCGGAGAAAAAGATGGAAAGACAGCTCTGCTGGAAGAATATGTGCAGGGCGATACGCTTAGCGAGATCCTAGAAGGCGGTCTTCTGACAACTGCGGAGTCGAAACAGATTGCAAGACAGCTTTGTTCTGCATTGTGGGTATTTCATTCTATGGGTGTGGTGCACAGAGATGTGAAGCCAGATAATGTTATTATACGTGGAAAAGAAGCTGTTCTGATCGATTTTGATGCATCCAGAATATATAAAAGCACAATTCAGGAAGATACACAGATTCTGGGAACGACCGGATTTGCAGCACCGGAGCAGTATGGCCTTTCGCAGTCAGATGGACGGGCAGATATCTATGCGCTTGGTGTGTTGCTTAATATTATGCTGACCGGCGAGCATCCTTCCAGGAAACTTGCAGGTGGCAGAATGGGAAGAATTGTTCAACGCTGTACGATGGTAAATCCAGCAAAGAGATACAAGAATATTCTTCATCTGATGGAGGTTCTGTAGAAAATTTTCTATAAAAATAGAGAAGAAAATAAAAAGAGATAAAGGGGAAAGTCAATGAGTAAAAAGTGTATAAAATGTGGGGAGATACTGCCGGATGACGCGTCTTTCTGCCCGCACTGTACAACAGTTCAGACAGAAAAGAAAGAGATAAAGACGCCAAGAAAGTGGAGAAAGAAAGCAGTGATAGGAGTGGCAGTTCTGGCCGTAGCTGCGGTCATCGGAATCGCTTTTTCTATCTATCACAGACCAGAAATATATGAAGGCGGTGCACAGATCACTTATACGGATAAGGGAAAATCATACAAAGTTCTGCTGAGTTTTTCTGAGGAAGGCGGTATGACTGGACATGCCCAGGGTGAGCGCACAGATACGCTGTCGGAAGGCATGAACAGTGCACTTCCATGCCAGCTGTATGTATTAAACAAAGATACAGGAGAACTGGCTGGAGAAGATTTTTCCAAAGAGGTAGAGTCCTGTAAAGTAGATACAAAGCCATCAGAAGGTTCACAGAAAATGGAATATGTAGAACCGGTGTACAATGAAAGCTTCCCAAATGCAGCGTATGTTTCTGATATCAATTATGTATCTGACAGTGGAACGAATGATATCCAGTGGACACTTACCATGAAGAATGGAGATACAATTTTTCTTAGTACGAGACTTACGATTGAAAAACAACCGGCAGTCAGTTATTATGCGGAAGATACACCGATGGAGACCACCGAAGAGCTGAATGCCCTGCTCGCTTCCATTGAAGAAGAGGCGTCCGCAGATACACCGGTATATCTGCATCTTCCGGCAGTGACCTATGACGGAGATATCACTTTTGGTGATCATGTCTGGAGTATTTCAGGAAGCAAAGACGGTGATGCGGTGACTACTTTCACCGGAACTGTCAGTATAAAGGGACATGATGGTAACTATGCAGATCTGTCAGGGATTAATTTTGAAGGTAAGGGTGGAATCGGACTGGATGCGTATTGTCTGGTACTTCTTACCGATTGCAACTTCACGGGTTGGGATACGGCTGCTGTTGCACAGAATGGTGCATGGGTTAATGCAATGGAATGTACGTTCGCGAATAATACGGTTGGTTTGAAATTTAATACTTCTATGGCTTACGGTACTGCGCCAAACTATGTGAATAATACATTTACGGATAATGGAACTGCTGTCTGCATTGACAGTCTGCCGGGAAATGAGGTTATTGATTTTGCCGGAAGCGTGTTCTCGGGAAATGATACGGATATTGAGAATAAAGCAGATCATGCAGTAGATACAGCGAAAGCGACATTTGAATAAAGAACAGTCTGAAAGCTTCTGCGATATAATTTGCAGGAGCTTTTTTGTAAATAAAAACATAAACTATGCTGCGAGGTAATGGGTTTTGTTTCTTTTTCATTTTATAATGATTTATCAGTCTGTTTGCAGACAATAAAAAAGAAGGGAATGGGGTTTATATGAAAAGAAACAAAATCGCAATGCTTCTGGCAATGGCGCTTACTGTTACACAGAGTGTAGTTGTACCGGTAGCAGCGGAAGAACTCACAGCAGATGTTGAGCAGGAAGTGGAAATGAGCCAGGATGATGCTGATGCAGAAGCAGCAGTAGAATCAGATGAGGATGCTTCAGAAGAGGCAGAAGCAGAAATTCAGGACGATGCAGAAGAGCTGCAGGATGAGGATTTTGCAGCAGAGGAAGACCTTTCCGATGCTACAGCTCAGGAGATTTTCAGTGATGATGCTGGTGATGCAGGAGAAAAAAAGTATGAGTTTTATTATGATTTTGGGGAAGGCCATATAGGAAATGGTGCCATGCTGCCAAACAGTGAGATGAGGATTCAGACTCATCTGATGGATGCAACAGATGATAACAACTGGAATGATATTTCTTCATATGAATTAAAGCTCCAGCCATCTACAGGATCAGAAGATTATACCGGAATTGCAGATGTGTCGCTGGATGGCACTGATATTGTCATAAAGTCTCATAGTAAAACCGGATTTTTTGCAATATCTGCAAAAGTTCTGGTAGATGGAGCTGAGGTATATACAGGAACAGTCTGTTTTGAGATTAATGAATATGTGATCATGCCGGAAAGTGTTACGGATGCAGATGGAAATGTATTTAATCCTAAGGTGGGAGAAAAAATCGACATTGTCAAAGATATGAAACCACAGCTTTTCCGTTACGAAGAAGGCAAAAATGATCTTACTCCGGTAAATGACGATAATATTAAAATTGTCATTGCATCTTATAAAGATGACGAAACAGGCAAACTGCAGTACGATTATGATGCAGAAGGCTGGAAATGGATTGAGGTTTCCGGACAGGAACTTCCGATTCTGGAAAGAATAACAGAAGATAATACTAATTTTGCATTGACCGCTATGGAGAAAGATACAAATGGTGAGTGGTACCAGATCGCAAGACGTGATTACCAGCTGGATGGTCTGTCAAATGGTGGAGATAATGGCGACAATGGTGATAACACACCGATGCTGGGACCGGATGCTCTTACAGACGCAAATGGAAATAAACTGAATCCACAGGTTGGAGAAGTAATTGATTATGCGAAGAAGGGCGTTGCTCTGTATCATTATGTAGAGGGAGAATTAACAGGTGTTGGAGATCCGGAGACATTAAAAATTGAAACTGTGTATGACGAGAATGACTGGAGCGTACAGTATACAGAAGGCTGGGATGTTCCGACCATGACCCGAAAGACAAAAGATGCTACATGGATCTTTTTTAAGGCATGGGAGAAAAAACCGGAGACAGGAAGATGGGAATTAATTGATACAAAGAGATATGAATTTGATGCCACAGATAAAGTACACAGCCACAGCTGGGTGACTAAAAATGTTGTAAAAGAAGCTACCTGTACAGAAGCAGGAAGTAAGGTTGAAAATTGTGCTTCCTGTGATGCAGTGCAGACTGTGTCAATCCCTGTAAAAGGCCATACTGTAATGAAAGATGCAGCAGTAGCTCCGACTGTATTTGCAGACGGAAAGACCGAAGGAAGTCATTGTTCTGTATGTGGTACAGTCCTTGAGAAGCAGAATACAATAGCAAAAGTTCCAGGTACCATTTATCTGACAGCTTCTTCTCTGAAAATGAAAACAGGTCAGTCCACAACTGCATTTAAAGCAACAGGATTTTCAGAAGGAGACTATGTTACAGCAGTTACTTCAAATAAACCGGGAACTGTAAAAGTAACAAATGTAAACAAAAATGGAACATTCAAGCTGACTGCCGGCAAGAAGAAGGGAAGTGCTGTAGTCACTGTTACTCTTGCAAGCAAAAAGACAGCAAGCTTCAAGGTAACTGTTCAGAAGGCAGCAGTAAAAACCACTAAGATTACAACAACAACGAAATCACTGACACTTGCAAAGGGAGCTACCTACAAGAAACTGGCTTCTTCTATTGCAGTTACTCCGGTAACAAGCAAAGAGAAAGTTACATATTCTTCTTCAAATAAGAAAGTAGCTACAGTCAGCTCCAAGGGTGTGATCAAAGCGAAAAAAGCCGGTACAGCAAAGATTACTGTCAAATCCGGCAAAAAGAAAGTGGTTGTGACAGTAAAGGTCACAGGTGTAAAAACAACAAATCTTTCCGGTGTTCCGGCAGCAAAAAATGTTTCCAAGGGAAAATCTTTCAAGATTAAAGCCATAGCAACACCAAAGAACACAGATGAAAAAATTACTTTTAAATCATCTAACAAAAAAGTTGCAACTGTTACATCCAAGGGTGTGGTAAAAGGTCTGAAAAAAGGAGCAGCAACGATCACAGTTCAGAGCGGTTCTAAGAAAATGACCTGTAAGGTGACTGTGAAATAATAAAATGAAGGTTACTGTTCGCAGCAACAAATAAAGTGTAAGAGGCGATCTCCGTGAGCAATTGCGGAGATCGTTTTTGTTTGAAATGCGAGATTTCTGCCAGGTACCAGAGGCTTTTGCCTGAGTATGAAAAAGATTATTTATAGACGATACTGCTTAAAAAGTGTTATAATAAAACAACTTAAAATACAAAAAGGGGACTGAGCAGATAGATGGAACCTGAGAAACTGATAGAAACATTAGCTGTGGCGGAGCGTCTGAAAGATGCCACCAGGCACTGTTATACATCCAGAGGCCGCAGGGAAAGTGTGGCGGAGCATTCTTGGAGAATTTCGTTGATGGCATATTTTGTCAGTGATGAGTTTCCGGAAGCAGATCTGAAAAAATTAATGAAAATGTGTCTGATCCATGATCTTGGAGAGGCATTTACTGGGGACATACCAACCTTTGAAAAGTCAGAAAAAGATGAGGAAAAAGAAGCGTCACTTCTGGATGAATGGGTGAAGCAGCTGCCGGAACCTTTTGCCAGTGAAATGCAGGCTCTTTACAGAGAAATGGAGGAGCGTCAGACGCTGGAGACAAGAATCTATAAGGCGTTGGATAATCTGGAGGCTTTGATCCAGCATAATGAGTCAGATATCAGTACATGGATTCCTCTGGAATATGATCTGCAGATGACCTATGGAAATGATAAAGTGCAGTTTTCGGAGTATCTGACACGTCTTCGTGATGAAGTGCGGAACGACAGTAAGAAAAAGATTGCGGAGAGTATAAAAAAATCTGATTAAAAAAGATCCCCGGGGCATATGCCCTGGGGATCAGCTGTTTCATATAAAATTTAAAATTTTATTCTCCGAAATATCTCTTAAGCAGTCCAGCGAATGCTTTTCCGTGTCTTGCTTCGTCTCTTGCCATTTCATGAACTGTGTCATG
>OGRN01002526.1_pt1 | contig 13943 bp, 12 predicted proteins | sample 1553401 | NCBI WGS metagenome assembly OGRN01 (sample SAMEA2580096, study PRJEB22360) | human gut metagenome | biome: human gut; feature: human-associated habitat; material: faeces | place: Denmark | collected 2008/2010 | reverse complement strand
TTACCTTTTATAATAACAAACATTCGCGCATCTGCCAAGTGGCAGAGAATCATTTTCACAACTGTTTACAGAGAATATCCCGCGAGGTGTTTTGTCATGAATATGACAAAATCCCGAGACATACGGGGCAAAATCCCATCACCGCAGGTGATTTGGAATGGATTTTGACCAAATATACTGTGAACGAAGTGAACAGTATTATTTTCAGGAGGAATATATTATGAAAGAAAAAGTTGTACTTGCATATTCAGGTGGTCTTGATACCACAGCACTGATCCCGTGGCTGAAAGAAACTTTTGATTATGAAGTTATCTGCTGCTGTGTAAACTGCGGACAGGGTAACGAACTGGATGGTCTGGACGAAAGAGCAAAACTTTCCGGAGCTTCCAAATTATATATCGAAGACATTGTTGATGATTTCTGCGACAACTACGTAATGCCTTGCGTACAGGCAGGCGCTGTATACGAGCACAAATATCTTCTCGGAACTTCTATGGCACGTCCTGCAATCGCAAAAAAACTTGTTGAGATCGCACGTAAAGAAAATGCCGTTGCAATCTGCCACGGTGCTACCGGTAAAGGTAACGACCAGATCCGTTTTGAACTTGGTATCACAGCACTTGCTCCGGATATCAAGATCATCGCTCCTTGGAGAATGACAGATCTCTGGACTATGCAGTCACGTGAAGACGAGATTGATTACTGTAAAGCACACGGAATCGACCTTCCATTCGATGCAAAACACAGCTACAGCCGTGACCGTAACCTGTGGCACATCAGCCATGAGGGACTTGAACTTGAGGATCCGGCGCAGGCTCCAAACTATGATGATATGTTAGTACTCAGCGTAACACCTAAGAAAGCTCCGGATAAAGAGACCGAAATCACCATGACATTTGAGGCAGGTGTTCCAAAGACCTTAAATGGAAAGGCAATGAAAGTTTCCGAGATCATCACAGAACTGAACAAGCTTGGCGGCGAGAACGGAATCGGCATTATCGATATCGTTGAGAACCGTGTTGTAGGTATGAAATCCCGTGGTGTATACGAAACTCCAGGTGGAACAATCTTAATGGCAGCTCACGAACAGTTAGAAGAATTGATCCTTGACCGTGAAACAATGGAAGCTAAGAAGAAACTTGGAAGCCAGATGGCTCAGGTTGTATACGAAGGAAAATGGTTCACTCCACTTCGTGAAGCAATCCAGGCATTCGTTACATCTACTCAGAAATATGTAACAGGTGAAGTTAAATTCAAACTTTACAAAGGTAATATCATCAAAGCTGGAACTACTTCTCCATACAGCTTATACAATGAATCTTTAGCATCTTTCACAACTGGTGATATGTATGATCATCATGATGCAGATGGATTTATTACATTATTTGGACTTCCTTTGAAAGTTCGTGCTATGAAGATGCAGGAAGCTGAAAAGAATAATAATAAATAAAACATAACCCATGGAACTGCTCTTACTCACAGTTCCATGGGTTATATTTTTCTACACTGTTTTCCAAAAATGATAATAAATCTTCCACATCGAATACTTTAACATTCTTTACCTCCTCTTCTGGCACTGTCAGGTATCCTTCTAATTCTTTTAAAACATTTTTTACATTCCGATAAGAAACTTCTTCAATTCCTGGATTATTAACTTCTGGATCAAGTCTGATCGGTATATGATAATGATTGAACAGATACGTGTTCATCTTCGTATAGTCACCATAATAATATTTCTCTGAGAAAAAATCTTCTTTTAAAATCTTTTCTCCAGTTCTTTTTAAGATCACATATTTTACCTTGCTCATTTTTTCCTCTACCCGATCTTCTTTATCTCGGAATTCTATAATTCTTGGCATGTATTCTTTGAAAAACTTCCGGTCAATATATAAATGAAATAAATATCCCATTACACTCGGATCATGTAAAATATTATGATATTTCCTCGCAAACCATGATATTTCTGGATATTCTACCATATTCCCTTGATATTTGGGATCTCTAAAATGTGATCTTGCTTTATCTTTTGTTGTATCTGGCATCAGATTTCCAATTAAAAAATTATTTGTTTCCTGCTTATTTACAAACAATTCCTGCTCTTTTTTTGTTTGTTTTAAAAACATCTGTGCTGCAGTTAAATGTAAAATATATCCTGGCATAATTATCCGATTCCTCCTAATGCAATTCCAAGTACCAATACTAAAATACAGATTGGCACATAAATATATTTACAGATTGGATAATATAATTTCGTAAATTTATTTTCTCTTCCCTTGTTTACCTGTGTTTCTACATATTTCTTTCCTGCTACCCAGAAGAACATGATTCCTGCAAGCCCCGCTCCTAATGGGCAGATGTAAATGGATAGAATATCCATCCAATCAGATACGATTCCCTGGATCAATAAAGATACGATCACACCAATCACTGCAATGATCACGCAGGCAGTCTTTCTTCCTACGCGAAGTTTCTCCTGCGCTGTTGCGATCGGTGCTTCGTAAAGATTGATCAATGATGTCATTCCTGCAAAAAGGACTGCAACGAAAAAGATGATCGCGATCACGGTACTTCCAGGCATGGAACTGATCAGGTTTGGAAGATAGATAAATAATAATCCCGGTCCTCCCTGATCGAGTGTTGCCCCAGTTGTTGCCATAGCTGGAATGATCACAAGAGCTGCAAGCATTGCTGCGAGCGTATCAAAAAATGCGACTCTTGCTGCGGATGCTGGAATATCTTCCTCGTCTGATAAATAGGAACCATAGATCAACGTTCCATTTCCTGCGACAGATAAGGAGAAGAATGCCTGTCCTAATGCAAAGATCCATGTCTTTGGATCTAAAAGAGCTGCTTTATCAACCCTAAAGATATATTGATATCCAGCTGCTGCCCCTGGCTGAAACGCCACATAAATTCCAAGGATCACAAACAGTGTAAAGAAAATCGGCATTAAAATCTTATTTGCCTTTTCAATTCCTGCTCCTACTCCAAAGATCAAAATACACATACATAAGATCAAGGCAAGGACCTGCCAGATATTATTTCCAAATGCGGATGCCATCATTCCAAATCTACTGGCAAATTCTTCGATCGTCTTTGGTGCAAGTGTTGCCCCTGTGAAAGTTCCAACAGCATATTTTAAGATCCACCCCATCACAACTGTATATCCGATTGCCATAGCAAGAGAACCAAGAACTGGTATCATTCCTAACCCTTCCCCGACTTTTCTCTTTCCTTTCTTCTCACAGACCATCCCAAATGCATCAATCGGTCCAGACCTTGCCGCACGTCCAAAACTCATCTCTCCGATCACGCCAGTGGATGCGATCACAACGACAAAGATAAAATATGGGATCAAAAAGGAACCTCCCCCATACAAAGATACCCTTGTCGGAAACATCCATATATTTCCCATACCAACTGCCGAACCAATGCAGGCGAGGATAAATCCCCACCTGCTGTTAAATGATTCTCTTTTATCTTTCATATTTCAATTTTATCCTCCTGATTTTACTTTTTAAACTTCAAGTCTGTCGGTGTCAATACTCCATCATCTCCAAGCTGCTTCCATTTATATGTGAAATTCTTCTTTGCTGAATGTATCTTCTGTCTGTTGATTGTTTGACCTTTCATACCGATCAGCTGTTCATTTATGATAACATATGCTGTGTCTTTTTGCATCTGGTATTGTTTTATTTCAGGTGAAATATAGGCTGTTTTTTTGATCTTGACATCATCTTTGTTCATTTCGATGATCTGAATCTTTTTGACTGCACGGTCTGCTTTAAAGTCCACACGGTATGTCATCTTTCCTTCTTCTGTATCCACAGAAAAAGATTGGCTGATCCCAGACCCTCCTGTTTTACATAGTTCCTGCACAGAAGACCTTCCTGAAGGTTCCAGATAAAATGTACCATCTGCTCTTTTATATACACTTCCAATCTGCACTTTTGTGATTCCTTTTGTTTCCTGAACATAAATTGTTGCCTTACATGACTGGCCTGTCTTTTGCCGTTTATCTTTTTGGATCTCGCCATCTTTCATATTAGAGCCGCCTGAAAAATGAGTCAACTGTGGATCACCATCCATGCTGATCGTATTTTCTTTCTGATCGTATTTATGAAAAAAGAAATATCCCTTGATCTTTTTAAAATGAACAAATCCTTTTTTATCTTTCTGCCCAACGGTTGTTCCTTCCATCTCTGGATCTGGAATGTCTGGATCATCCAGACTCTTTCCTACAACTGCATAAGCACCATACAATGTTTTCTTTACTGTTCCATCCTCGTCTTTTTTTGCAAGGCGGCATCCTGATAGAGTTGCTGCCAGCATCACAACCATTGCCAATACTCCTGTTTTTCTGATTCCCCTACTCATCTTCTTCCTCCAATCTCCCGTCAAATTTCAAGATATCTCCAACATCACACTCAAGATAATAGCAGATCTTATTGATCGTTGAGAAACGTACTCCTTTTGCCTTGCCGCTTCTTAAGATTGACAGGTTTGCTTCTGTAATATGGACTTTTTTACATAGTTCTTTGGATGTCATATTTCGCTCTTTTAAGATATCATCCAAATGTATTTTAATTGCCATAACTATCATTCCTTCTATATAAACTGGTCATTTTCTTCTTTTAGCTGTTTGGTCCGCTTGAAGTATTCATGGAAGATCAATGCTCCAAATGCTATGATCAATGGTTCCATGGATACGTCTGGCGCAAACGTGACATTTACATTCTGTAAAGTCGCTCCAAGCAAAAACTGATAAAAATTCAGGATAAAATCTGATATGACTGTAACCACTGCGGTAACCTTTGCGACACCTGCAAGTCTTGCCACTGTCATCATCTGCTGCTCTTCCTTATGATCTTCGATTGCTTTTACTACATGAATGATGTTGATAAATAGCAGGATTGTCATAATGATTGGTAATAACTGTAATACTGATTTAAACCATTCTATCGAAGATACATTTTGCAGTTTATTTTCGCTCTTATGAAGCAGTTCAAATGTCTTTGCATATGTGATCAAAAGCGTGTAATAACTGACTAGTGCAGCAATCAGTCCTTTCATCCCAAAATACAAGCGGCTTTTCCAATTCTTCTGGCTGTCATCTCCAAGAAAACGGATCGCTTTCATGATCAACCACATGATCAGGACGCTGTAAACGATGAATGCGTAAATAATTTTCATTACAATCAGACTGCTTTGGTCCATTGAAAAAATGTCTGGCATTTTCTGATACATGAGTCCTGGATTGATGAACATATACATGGAATAAAATAATAGTCCTGTGAATGCAACAAGTAATATGTCTTCTTTGTGTGTTCTTCCTCTTTTTCTCTGATAGATGACATAGATTGCCGGTATCATTGAAATGGCTGCGTATATGATGATCGCGATGACATTTCCTATTGCTGAACTTAGGGATAAAACTCTTAGTCCTTTTCCTATGAGTTCAAATGGTAAGTACATGATCTGCAGTGCTTCTGTCATATGCAGGATTTTGCTTGCTATGAATGCAAGAAGGATTCCTGCGATGACTTCGATCAGGATTAATTTATTTATGTTTGATTTCATCCTATCCACCTCCAATTATTGTTTTTCGATAATTTCAAGATTATTGTAGCATGGAAATTATTGAAAAACAATAATTTTTTGAAGAAAGTTTCATTGACTTAAGTTGTAGATGAATAGAATTATAGAAATAGAACCGAGCTCATATGGTCTCGGTTCTATTTCTATAATTCTATTCTTTAATTTAGGTTATTGGTTTTAACTAGTTCCTGTCTTTTTCCGTTCTTAATCGCCCTAATAAATTCCTGACGGATCTCTTCATTTGGAATATAAACTTCTTTTTGATCAATATCATACGCTAAATATCCTAAATGTACCAATAATGTTAATACATCATCTTTATTTTTCAGTGATGTCATATCATTTTGAAATGATCCTGTATCGATTCTGCAGTGTTTTTCTCCTATCAGATCTACTATCATATCTTTTAAGCCGTCAAAGTTTAAGTCGATATAAACTCTTAGTGATTCATATGTCTCTGTCTGGGTCCAGTAGTTGCTGAATCGCTTGTTAAATATTGCTTTCATTACGGAATTCGGATTATAAATATGTCCTGTCTGTCCGAAGCAGTAGCCATCGTACCATTTTTTTGCCTGTTCAAAATCGATTTGCTGCTCTTTGCATAAATCTTTGACTTCTTGTTCTGTAAATCCTACAAATTCTGCTAATGGTCCTGGTTCCAGCATCGTGTATTCGTAGAAATCAGTTAATGCTGATTGTGTTCCGTATTTTTTGATTGGAAGAATTCCTGTCATATAGGCTCCACTTAAGAATCTTGAAACTTGTATCCCTTTAAACAATCCTCTTAACAACTGGATATATTCTTCCTGCAGTCTCTGATCTGTTTGGGCTTCTCGAAATAACGCATCCCATTCATCGATAATGATAAAAAACTTTCGTCCTGTGACCGCACTGATCTGCAGGAGTGCTTCTGGAAGTGCTATGGTTTCTTGTTCTATGCAGTCTGTAAACTCTCGTTTTAATTCGAAAATTATTTTTCTTTGAAGATCTTTTACCGTATCTTCGATATTCCGGGCATTGGTAATAAACCATGTCATGTCCCAGAATATGACATCGCATTGATTTAAATATTGTTTGTAATGGCTTTTTTCTTCTATATCTTTTGCAATTTTTAAGTTTTTAAATAAATGCTCAGATTTTGTACCTTTTGAATAATAGGCAACTAACATCTGGGCTGCGAAAGATTTTCCGAATCTTCTTGGTCTGCTGAAACATGTAAGCTTTCTTGTTGTTCCCAGAACCTGATTGGTATATGCAATCAATTCTGTTTTATCCACATAGATATCATCTTTTAAAATATCTTCAAAGCCGTCTGCTGGCGGATTTAGATAAATTCCCATTCTGCTGTCACCTCGTTTCCTTTCTTTTATTTTTATTAACACAAATGATGGTAAATTCCAATTTTGCTATATATAAATTCAAAAAATCCCCTGACAATATTATCTGCCAGAGGATTTTAATTCTCACTTTATTTTATTTTCAATCACAATTAAGCACGTAATTCAACGCCTAATTTCTTAAGTTCATCAAGAATCTTCTCAACGATCTTAGATACTTCTGCATCTTCTAATGTACGATCTTTTGCTCTGAATGTTAAGGAGTATGCTACGGATTTGTATCCTTTTTCGATCTGGTCTCCTTCGTAGACATCGAATAATTCGTAGGATTCAAGAAGTTTTCCACCTTTGTCTTTGAAGATCTTCTCAAGCTGTCCAACGAAGATGTCTTTCTTCATAACCATACTTAAGTCACGTTTCATTGCTGGGAATTTGGCTACTCCTTCGTATTTGCGGTCGAAGGTTGCTTTTGGTACTAATGTTGGCATGTCGATGACTGCTACATAGACTTCGCCTTTCATGTTGTAGTTATCCATAACTTCTGGATGGATCTGTCCGATGTAAGCGATCTTTTCTCCATCGATTGTGACATCTGCAGCTCTTCCTGGGTGTAAGAATGGATGTTTAGTTGTTGGTGTATATTCAGATGTTCCACCTAATCCAAGGGAATCAAGTATGTCTTCTACAACACCTTTTAATGTGAAGAAGTCACATTCTCCGTACATTCCAAGTGTCATCTGCATTCTTTCATCTGGTAATTCTGTTAATGGTAATGCTTTTGGAATATAGATATTTCCAAATTCGTATAGTCTTACGTTTTTATTTCTGTGTGCTAAGTTTGTAGCAAGAGATGTTAACATTCCGTTTAAGGAAACCGTTCTCATAATACTGAAGTCTTCTCCTAATGGGTTTGAAATCTCGATTGCCTGACGTTCTTTTGCATCTTCAGGTAATAATAATTTATCGAATACTTTTGGACTTTCGAAAGAATATGTCATTCCACCGCTAAATCCGTTCTGTTCTGCTACATTTCTGCAGACATCTTCGACACGGATCTTGAATGGTTTCTTACCGGCTGTGGATTCTCCGTTTGGTAATGTAACAGGGATGTTGTCATATCCGTAGAATCTTGCAACTTCTTCTGCAAGGTCAGCCATGCGGAACAGGTCATGACGGAAAGTCGGAGCGATCACTTCTCTCTTCTCTTTGTCATATTCCAGATCAATCTTCTTGAAGTATCCGAGCATATCTTCTTCTGCGATCTCTGTTCCAAGCAGATTGTTGATTGCTTCCGGATCAAATGGCACACGTACCGGCTCTTTCTTCTTTCCATATACATCTACCATACCGCCGACAACTTCTCCGGCTCCCATCTCTTCAATGAGCTGGCATGCACGGTCAATTGCAGCCTGTGCATTGTTCGGATCCAGACCTTTTTCGAATTTACCGGAAGCATCTGTACGAAGTCCGACTCTCTTGCTTGATTTGCGGATATTTGTTCCGTCAAAACATGCTGCTTCAAAAAGCATTGTCTTTACATTATCTGTGATCATGGAGTTCTCACCACCCATGATTCCGGCAATACCGATAGATTTCTCGCCGTCGCAAATCATCAGAACGTCTTCATCCATCTGTCTTTCCTGTCCATCCAGTGTTGTAAATTTCTCATCTGCTTCTGCAGTACGGACAATAATCTCATGATTGGCAATCGTGTCCAGATCATAAGCATGCATTGGCTGTCCGTATTCTTCCATTACATAGTTTGTAATATCTACGAGGTTATTGATCGGACGGATTCCTACGGAAGCCAGTCTTCTCTGCATCCATTCCGGTGACGGTGCAATCTTAATATTCTTTACAACTCTTGCACAGTATCTCGGGCAAAGGTCTGTATTTTTTACAGTAACTTTGATGTAATCATTGACATCTTCGTCATTTCCTGTTGCTGTTACAACCGGCGGGCAAAATTCTTTGTGGAAAGTTGCTGCCGCCTCTCTTGCAATACCAACAACACTGTAGCAGTCTACACGGTTTGATGTGATCTCATATTCAAATACAACATCGTGCAGTCCCAGTACTTCAATGGCATCTGCTCCGACTTCTGTATCTTCCGGGAAAATATAGATTCCGTATTCCGGTGCATCCGGATACATGTCACGGTTTGATCCCAGCTCTTCGATCGAGCACATCATACCGTTACTCTCTACTCCACGTAATTTGCCTTTTTTGATCTTGATTCCACCGGCAACTCTCTGTCCCGGCTCATGTCCGCCTGCAACACGTCCGCCGTCCAGAACAACCGGTACTTTGTCACCTTCTTTTACATTCGGTGCACCTGTTACGATCTGAATGGATTCTGTTCCGATATTTACCTGACAGATAATCAGCTTGTCAGCATCCGGATGCTTCTCGATCTTATCAATCTGTCCGACTACGATCTTGTCCAGATCTGCATCCATCTTTTCAAATCCTTCTACTTTTGTTCCGGTCAGTGTCATTGCATCGGTATATTCCTGTGCTGTCACGTCAAGATCCGGAACATATGCTTTTATCCATGATAATGATGTATTCATCTTCTTACTCCTTTCGCGTCCTTCATCTATCGTTTAAAACTGTTTTAAGAATCGGATATCATTTTCATATAACAGTCTCATGTCATCAATTTCGTATTTTAACAGTGCAATACGTTCCAGACCTACACCAAATGCAAATCCTGTATATTCATCCGGATCAATTCCACACATTTCCAGTACATGTGGATGTACCATACCACAGCCAAGAATCTCAATCCATCCGGATCCTTTACAGAAACGGCATCCTTTTCCGCCGCATTTGAAGCAGGTAACATCAACTTCTGCACTTGGCTCTGTAAATGGAAAATGATGCGGACGGAATTTCGTCTTTGTCTCTGGTCCGAATAACTCTTTTGCAAATACTTCCAGTGTACCTTTCAGGTCTGCGAAAGAAATGTTTTTGTCAATAACAAGTCCTTCGATCTGATGGAAAGAAGGAGAATGTGTTGCATCTACTTCGTCAGAACGGAATACACGTCCCGGTGCGATCATACGGATTGGGAGTTTTCCCTGTTCCATTACTCGTGCCTGTACCGGCGATGTCTGGGTACGAAGTACGATATCTTTATTAATATAGAACGTATCCTGCTCATCTTTTGCCGGATGATCTGCCGGAATATTCAGTTTTTCAAAGTTGTACAGATCGTATTCTACTTCCGGTCCTTCTACAACTTCATATCCCATACCAACGAAAATTCTCTCTACTTCTTCCAGTGCAATCGTGTTCGGATGTCTGTGTCCGACCATATTCTTCTTGGACGGCAGTGTTACATCGATTACTTCCTGTTTCATCTTCTCTTCACGGATCGCACGCTCCATTTTGCTCTTGCTTTCCTCTAATATCTTCTCAATTGCTTCTCTTGTCTCATTGACCATCTGACCAACCTTCGGTCTGTCTTCTTTGGCAACATCTTTCATACTCTTTAATACGGCTGTCAGCTCTCCCTTTTTACCAAGGAATTTTACGCGGACATCATTCAGTTTTTCAGGCATATCTGCCTGTTCGATTGCTTTTAATGCTTCTTCTCTGATGGCTTTAAGCTTCTCCTGCATCTCTTTTCTCCCTTTCTTCATCAATATATCTGTCCATATTCAGACACCTGCAGAACCTGCCGACGGCAACTTCATCCAGATGCTGTGGCAATAAAAAAAGAACTTCATCCCCTAGGGACGAGGTTCTACCCGTGGTACCACCCTGATTCCTGCAGCATATTACTTGCGGCAGGCACTTATCTTCTGCGTAACGTGCAGGTTACGTTTTCTCTTACTTACAGATTATCTCCGTTTCAAAGAAACAGCTTACGTGGGAAATTCAATCCTTATCTGAACCGAAGAAGACTTCCAGCCTGCGATCTTCTCTCTCTGTCGGAAAATAATTCTCTACTTACACGGTCATTGCTTTTTCCAAAAATAGATTGAGTTCTAATACTTCATTATTGTATCATACAGCCCGGAGATGTCAAGTTCTATTCTCCAAAAATCTCATCTGATACCATCACATTCACTACACCGCCAAGCAGAATCGTATACATACAGAAATACATCCAAAGCATGATCAACACGATTGTTGTCAGACTTCCGTACATATCCGAAAATCCCTGAAATACATCTACATACACAGAAAAAATCCAGGATATGATCATCCAGCCGATTGCCGCAAATACCGCACCCGGAATCTGTCTTTTTAAATTTGTCCTGCGGTTTGGCAGAAACTTATAGATCAAAAGGAAGAATATCATCAATGTGATAGGCGTAATGATCGTACGCGTCTTAATCAGCCAGTCAGCAATCTGTTTCATGATCGTTACATGATTTGTGATAAATATATTTATTGTATTACCAAACACAGACAACAGCAGCAGGAATATGATCACGATCAGGAACATCACTGTATAGATTGTTGCCCGCAGACGGAGATAAAAATAGTTACGTGTCTCATGGCATTTGTAAATGCAGTTCAGTCCGGAAGACATCGCAAGTACACCTTTTCCTGCTGACCAGAGCGCTACAACTACCGTGATCGGGATGATGCTCATTGACTGGTTGTAAACCTGATTCACGATCGATGTGATCAGTGTCTCCACAGATGACGGGAACACCTGGATCACTGCCGCCATAACATCTGCTTTCGTCACTGGTGTATAACGCACCAGTGTCAGAAGAAGCAGAATGATCGGAATCAGGCACAGCATAAAAAAGTATGCCGACTGTGCAGCATACGCACCTACATGATCATGGGATATATCTGTTGTTATCTGTATTATTTTTGAACCGATTTCTTTTATTTTCTTCATAGTTCTCTCCTGACATTCGCACCCCATTTTAACTGATTTCATGCGCTTTGTCTACGATTATCTGTCTTTTATCATACCGGTAGATATTTTCTTAGATGTTTTTCTTCATATTATTAATTTTCTACCGTAATGTCAGAATAAAACAGTTTCAATATTTCTTTGTAAGTTTTCCCCTGTTTTGCCATTTCATTGGCTCCGTACTGACTCATACCCAGGCCGTGTCCCAGTCCTTTTACCGTGATCCGCACCCGATCCTCTAGCTCATTCCGATTCCATGTCCGAATCCGCCTCCCCGGATGTGAATCTGGCTCTTTTTTTTCGTAATTGTAATAAACGCACTTGGAAGCAATGTTCGAAACTTCACCTTACTTCCGTCCTGCTTCCGGATATCATAATCTCCCGCAAGCGCTGACCGGATTTTATTCTCTGTTTTTACAGTCAGATTTCCTTTGTCTCCCTTTACTTTAAGTTCCAGCGCTACTTTTCCTGGACCTCTTTTTGAAATATATATCTTGCGGATACTTCCGACATCTTTTCCGGTATTTTTATAAAGAATCGTTGACAATCTTGCTGCCGTTACGTCCACTGTCCACCGGTACCATGGAAGATTTTTCTCATAATCCCCATTTTTTCCACTGACTCTGACGGATTTCAGATAGCCGGTAGCTGCTGATGAAGTGCTTCCCCACGCTGCAGTTGTCGTCGTTCTTCCGGAAGATGTCGAATAATAGTATGTTGTTGCAATTTTCCCTTTATACTTTGCAGTTTCTCCGGCTGTCTGCCTGACCGCTTTCACAGCAGAATCCGCCTGCTTTGAATTGCCATATACCTGATAATCTGTACTGTCATTGACATGCGCCCGGTATTTCGGATAAGCATAGTTCTCCATCTGCCGGTAAGCATAGCTTCTCGCGCAGACGGCCTGCGCTTTTAATGCTTCCAGTTTATATGACACCGGCATCTCGCTCGGAACAACCGCACAGAGATAATCTTCTACCGTAAGTTCATTGATCAGTGCGATCTTCTTTCCGGCAGGCTTAAGTTCCAGTGTCCCGCTGTAAGACGGCGTTCCATAACCTCTTCGTATGCTCTTAACCTGTACCGTACCTTTTCTTGCACGAATTTTTATTGTATGTTTTTTCAGTCGCCGATTTGAAGCTTTTATCGTCACAGTTTTTCCGGCAGGTACGGAAACTTTTTTCGCTCCTATTCTTAATATCAAGCCTTCTTTTCCCGAAACTTTCACTTCCGTATGAAGCGCCCGGGTATATCCTGTTGTCATCAGGAGAACACGGATCTTTGGATTCTTTTTCGCTATTTTCGTATTATCCGTCTGTTTTTTTGACACATCTTTTTCATATGTATTGTTGTATGTCTGTTTCTGCCTGTCACTTTCACGTACTTGTCTTCTCCTCGCTACTTCCGGCAGTTTTCCACTGAGTAACACAATAAAAAAAGCGGCAATGAGAATACAGCCACACAAACGAATACTCTTTTGATGTTTTCTGTTTTTCTGACATTTCAACTGAATCCCTCCATATACATTCGTAACATTCGTAAAGCCACACGTTTCTTGTACTTTTCGCTGCATTAACAGCTCCTTTTTGTTCACATATGGATAAAAAGAAGATGCCGCATCGGATTATCGCTAATCGTTCTGCGGCATCTGCCTTATCTTCTGTATTCCCCAAAATGCCGGTTTCTGTATTTTGACTCCTAGCCATCCGCTAGGTGGGTGTCCGCATCTGCTTTTCTGCCTTCCCCTGCATAAATGAGGGCTTGACATATTACAGAGATAATAAGAGTCCCGTTTAAAGTATTGTAGGTTCAAAATAACAGAAGTTATCGAACATTTCAGGTTTCCAACTGAGATTATTATACTCCAATAATCTCTATTTTACAACTGTTTTCTTATAACTGTGGTCCGGCAGATACAAGTGCCTTACCATCTTCGTTACCTTCATATTTAGCAAAGTTCTTAACAAATCTTCCTGCGAGGTCTTTTGCCTTTGTCTCCCACTCTGTTGCATCGGCATAAGTATCTCTTGGATCAAGGATTCCTGTATCAACGCCCGGAAGCTCTGTCGGAACTTCGAAGTTGAAGTATGGAATTGTCTTTGTAGGAGCGCTCAGAATAGCTC
>OGRN01002516.1_pt1 | contig 13982 bp, 14 predicted proteins | sample 1553401 | NCBI WGS metagenome assembly OGRN01 (sample SAMEA2580096, study PRJEB22360) | human gut metagenome | biome: human gut; feature: human-associated habitat; material: faeces | place: Denmark | collected 2008/2010 | reverse complement strand
ATGTCTTATTTCTTTTTTCATTTGCTTTTGGTGCTTTTGGAATCCTTGGCATTTGCCATTTTCGGTGCCTTTGGATCCGGATCATCAAAGTAACGTCCCGGCTTGGATAAGTCAAAATACAAGCGACTGTCTTCACTCATACCGAAGCTCTTATTGCTGCCGTCATCTGTAATTTTATTTAGTGCTTCACAGAACAGTGCATTGTGAGCTTCCTCACGCTCCAGCAGGAACATGATGGTTTCCTTGACATATTTATCATCAATCTGACGATACAAATACTCATATACCACCTTGGCACGCTGTTCACTTGCGATATCCGCAAGCAGATCGGCTGCCAGATCACCTGTCACGGTCACATAGTCAGCAGTCCATGGATTTCCGCTGGAATTTACCAGGGCAGGATTCAGACCGAAGGTAACCATTGTTTCAATCTCACCGGCATCCACCTTCTTATAGTCCACATCACCACCATTTAACAGATTGATGGTTTCTGCCACCATTTCCATGTGGCTCAGCTCTTCGGTACCGATATCCAGAAACAAATCCTTGAAGACCGGGTCCTTTGCGCGAAAGCTTTGTGACAGATACTGCATCGCTGCCTTGACCTCACCGTTGCAGCCTCCCAGCTGTTCCTGCATCAGGACAGCGTATTGCGGATTGGGACGCTCTACCTTTACAGGATGTAATAACTTTTTCTTGTGTTCAAACATATTCTCACTCCTTTGTCATCATTAGTATGGGAAGGAGTGTTTCATTTATACGTGATTTTAAACATCTATTTCTTTGTATTCACTGCCTAGCTGTGCATAATGCGCGGCATTCTCCAGAATTTCCTTTACCTGCTCCTCACTGCATTTGCGTATGATCCGGGCAGGACTGCCCACAGCCAGACTGTTTTCCGGAATCTGCTGTCCTTCCTTTACAAGAGCCCCTGCACCGATGATACTGTGTCTGCCGATATGTGCACCGTTTAACACAATAGCTCCCATGCCGATCAGCACCTCATCCTCAATCATACAACCGTGCAGCACCGCATTATGGCCCACGGTCACCCGTTTCCCTATTTGCAGCAAATGCTTCGGATCCGTATGCAGCGTGCAATTATCCTGTATATTGCTGTCCTCGCCGATATGAATATGATCCTTATCGCCACGCACCACGCTGTGAAACCAGATGGAGCTTCCCTTCTCCAGCGTCACATCACCGATCACGGTCGCATTGCTGGATACATAGGCGCTTTCTTCTATGAGCGGCTGCTTATCTCTGTATGGTAAAATCATGTTCTACACCTGCTTTCCTTACAGCTATACTATACCACACAAGACACCGTTATCATGAAGGAATTTACATACGAAAGTTAAAATTTCAGATGTCAGTACCTTTAGATATTTCTTCCCCTATTTAACGATAAGTCAAAAAAAGAATTCACATTACTATAAATGACAATAGAAATGTGAATTCCTTATCCATAAACAACCGAAGACCAGGCCTTTTTAAAATTACCTGCTTTTTTATTATTCAATTCCAAACACAGGAACAGCAGGTGCAACCTCAGCGAAGCCATAAGCTGTTGGCAAAGCATCCGCACACCTTATTGTATTTCCGCATATCCCATATTTATTCAGGACAGCATACAAGACAGCTCATATATTATTCCTGCTCCTGATCCTTCTTATAATCTTCATACAGGCTGGAAAAGGCAGAGCAGCTGGAGCCGCAGCCGGAGTCCTTCCCTTTTTTCGGTCTGGTAACATAAACGATTACTGCCAGGATAGCAAGCAGTACCGCTATTACGATAACATCTGCAATATTCATATTCTCACATCCTGTTCACCTTTAGTATATGCAGGAATACAGGTTTTGTCCAATCAGAAGAACATACTTCCGATCTGAAAGACAAGGAATGCGACAAGATAGGCAACCAGCGTCTGGTAGCCGACAGCTCCCAGCGCCTGCCTGATGGATCCCAGTTCTCTTCTTGTTGCGGCGAAGGCGGCAATGCATGGCATATACAATACCGTGAAGCACAGATATGCAAAGGCGGAAACCGGAGTGAAAATTGTCTGCAAAGCAGCACTCAAACCGGCATCGCTGTTTGTCTGGGTCAGTACACTCAGCGTGGAAACAACACTTTCCTTTGCCGTGATTCCGGTTACAAGCGCGGTACTTGCTCTCCAGTCCTCAAATCCCAGCGTCCCCTGGTTCACGTTCCGCAGCAGGGTGAACAAGGCCGCGCTGGCGGCGAGGCCCACCCCCACAGGTACGTGCCGCAGCAGTTTTTCCAGTGGGACCATCAGCAACATGCAGGAGCCGATCAGCGTCAGCACGCCGAACCAGATCTGCTCCTCCGGCATGAAGAGCACCGTCACCAGCGTCACCACCCAGCCGCAGCCGAACACCGTCAGTCCCCTCCGGAGGGGCCGCCGCCCCAGGCTGAAGCAAAATCCGGAGAGGAGGATAAAGGTCCAGCAGATGCTCTGCTGCCAGATGTACGCGCCGGTGCCCCGGTACCATTCCCAGTCCATGCGGAACAGATACACCAGGTCCCAGCAGGTGTGGTAGGCGATCATGCTCAGCAGGTTCAGTCCCCGCAGCGCGTCCAGCGCGGCGGCGCGAGCTTCCTCCCTGACGCCCAGCACGTCCAACAGGCTCGTGATGAAGCCCATGTGACCCACGTCCAGAACACTCTGCGGACCAATGGCCGCAAGGCTGCGCACGGCCAATTCAACGGCCTCAGCCTCGGCATAGCCGCCCTGGCCGCCAATGAACTCCAGGCCCATCTGGCTGATCTCCCGGTATTCGCCGCTCTGCGGCGCCAGACGGAACACGTTTTCCACATAATACAGCTTGCTGGAAACAGCGTCCGGCTTCGTATGCTTGACGATGCTCATGGTAACGTCCGGCTTCAGAGCCATCAACCGGCCCGACGCATCGGTGAAGGTAATGATCCCTTCGCTTTCGAGAAAGTTTTTATTCTCCCGGTACAGGTCATAGGCTTCAAAATTGCTCATCCGGTAGCGGCGGTAGCCGCGCTGCTCGAACAGTCCGCGCAAAAGCAGCGGCACCTGTTCGTCTTTCGGCAGACGTCCCGTTTCGATCTCCATTGGCGCTTGCCCCCTTTGTTCTGCGGCGCGGGCGGTCCCGTGCAAAGCCGGCTCCCGCTTTCGCCGTCCACGGCGGCGTTTCCGGCCGGTGCGGCCGCTCCGTTTTCCGTGATAAAAGCAGTATAATACAGCCGTTCGCTTTAGTCAAGTAAATCAGTAAAGTATTTCAAAAAATTTTATGCTTTTCTCCAGTTTACACATTCTGCACCGAAAAAGAAAGCCGCTTTTATGTGGAATGATAAAAAGCGCGCTCCGCAAAGCCATAAGACCGGACGGAACGCGCTTTTATACGACGGAACAGCATGCCGTGGCAGCCGTCCCGCATGGTTCTTTTTTACTTACAGCAGCTCCGCCACGCGGTTTTGAACCGCCGGAAAACCGTGGTTCAACTGTATGTCGGCAGCTCACTTTCGCCTGTATCCACCGCTTCATAAGCACAGCCATCCCAGCAGCCTCCAATATCCGCCGAGGTGAAATAATCCTGCTGTTCTGCGGGGAGCTTCAATCGGCCTTTCTTAACAGCCTCTGCGCAATAAATAATTTCATAGCTTGTATGATCCGAAAGGTTGAACCTGAAGCTCGTTACCGCTCCCCCCACGACCGGCTCGGTCTTTCGGTCGCTCACAGGCAGTTCCGAAAACACGGCGTAAAGCTCGCTGATAGCATCCGCCTGCGTTATGATCTTTTTTTCAGCGGAGGCCGGAACGACATAATGGTACATTTCAACATTTTCCACGTCCGAGGCTGCAAACGGAAGGCTGATGGTCATTGCTTTTCCACAGCCGGATAACAGCGCGCAAAGCGTTATTGCCAAAATGAATATCGCTGTTTTTCTCATGGATAAACACTTCCTTTAAGCCCCGCTTTCAGTTTCTTCGAGCCCGTTTCACCGCTCAATCATAGGCGATATAAAGATAGGAAACATAGCCCGCCTTGCCGTTGTAAGCCACCCTGGCCCACTCATTCTCCTTGTTGCCGTAGCACTGTACTACGGTGCCGTTGGGAATGGTGAGCAGTTTTTCGGCCGTTTCGCTGGCAGAGGCGCGCAGGTTCAGGCCCGTGGACGCACGCACGGTAACGGGAACCAGCAGATAGTCCTGAGAAACATAACCTGTTTTGCCGTTGTAGGTCGTTTTCACCCAGCCGTCCCCCTGAGAAATGCAGGGCAGCACGGTGCCGTCCGGCACGGTGAGCAGTTTTTCGTAGCTTTCGCCCGGGCCGCTGCGCAGGCGCAGGCCGCCGTCCGCACGCACCTTGCCGTCATACAATAAGTACACTGCCGAGACATAGCCTGTTTTGCCCTCGTAGGTCGTTTTGGCCCACCCGCTCTGCCAGCCGGTGCACTCGATGTGCGTGCCGTCGGGGATCGTAAGCAGCTTTTCGCTTTTTTCGCTGGCGGATGCGCGCAGACGCAGGCCGCCGTCCGCGCGTACCGTAGCGCCGCGGCGTGTGCTCTGCGTGGGCGTGGCGGCCGCGGAGGACGAAGCGGCAGAGCTGGACGCCGGCACGCTGCTTGCCGCCTCCGATGACGCCGCGCTGCTGGAGCTTGCAGGCTGCGACGATGCGCTTGCCGGCGGTACGCTGGAGCTTGCAGGCGGTGTTGAAACGCTCTGCGGACGCGAAGACGAGCTGTCATCCTTTGAACACGCGGCAAACAGCACAGCGGCACAGAGCGCCGGTGCGAACAGCTTCCATACAGTTTTTTTCACAACAAAGCACTTCCTTTCCCTCTGGGGCATCCCTTTGTTTGTTATACGTCCGGCAGGAACAAAATATTTCATATTTCCGCATGTTTTGCGCAAATTTCACAAAACGCAAATGAAAAAGAGGGGGAGGCGCCGTCTCCCCGTTTTGTGCTTATTTGTCCAGGCCTCGCGCCCGCTCACGGGCAGCCCTTTGGGCCTGCCCGCAGTGATTTTCAATGAAAGGGGCCCGCCCCTTTCAAGCTATCCCCGCTCACGCCGCATACAGCGCGATGATATTTAAAATGATCTCCACGGCCTTGTCCATACTTTCTGCTGTGATACACTCGTAAGGCCCGTGGAAGTTATGGCCCCCGGTTCCCAGGTTCGGACAGGGCAAACCCATATACGACAGCCGCGCACCGTCTGTACCCCCGCGCGTCGCCTCCTCAAACCACTGTACGCCCGCCGCCTCGCAGGCCTTTTTCGCATTGTCAATGAGGTGCATGCAGGGACGGATCTGCTCCAGCATGTTGTAGTAGCTGTCCTTGAGCGCAAGCTCCACCCGCGCCGTGGGATACTTTTCCGTCATGGCCTTTTCCACGCCGCGCAGCAGCTCCTTGCGCGCCTCAAACTTTTCCCGGTCATGGTCGCGCACGATATATTCCAGACGCGCGGCAGCCGTGTCTCCGGACAGAGCGTCCATGTGGAAAAAGCCCTCCCGGCCCTCGGTGTGCTCAGGCACCTCCCGCGGCGGCAGCATGCCGTCGATCTCGCAGGCCAGCTTCAGCGCGTTTACCATGGTGTCCTTGGCGCTGCCCGGGTGTACCGAAACGCCCGTGATGCGGAACACAGCGGACGCGGCGTTGAAGTTCTCGTAGGATATCTCGCCCACCTCGCCTCCGTCCATCGTATAGGCATAAGCCGCCCCGAAGCCCGGCACGTCGAAATGGTCTGCGCCTTCGCCCACTTCCTCGTCCGGCGTGAAGGCGATCTTCACCGGGCCATGGGGCGCGCCGCTTTGCAGGAGCTGTTCACATGCCGTCAATATCTCCGCAATGCCCGCCTTATCGTCCGCGCCCAGAAGCGTGGAGCCGTCGGCCGTGATGAGCGTTTTTCCCTTCAGCTCTTTCAGGAACGGGAACTCGGACGTTTTCAGTACGCGGCCGCACTGCGGCAGGGCCACGTCGCCGCCATCATAATTCTCATGCAGAATGGGCTTCACATTCTCGCCGGAGAATGCCTGGGCCGTATCCATGTGGGCGATCCAGCCGATGGCCGGGCTTTTTTCGCAGCCGGGCGTAGCGGGCAGGCTTCCGTACACATAGCCGAAGCCGTCCACGCGCGCGTCGGCTATGCCCATTGCGCGCATCTCCTCCGCCAGCATCCGCGCCAGGTCCAGCTGGCGCTCCGTAGTGGGCGTTCGCCCCGTGCCGTCCTGGGATGTGGTGTGTACTTTTACATAATTCATCAGGCGTTCATAAGCGCGCATTGTTCAGCTCTCCTTTGTTTTATCGCCACACCGGGCTTTGTGGTTCAGGCGCCCGGACAAGTCCATGCCCGGGTTTGCGCCTGCTTTCGTTCCGGGACAGGCTCACTTTTCCCCGTCCCTGTCTTTTTTGCGTCCGAAGCGGCGCTTCTGCTCCGGCGCGGGCTGCGGGTCGGCCGTTTTTTCAGCCGTGCGGGTGATGGTCACCTTCGTCACAGCGCGGGGCGTGGCTTCCGCTACGGTGAGGGTATAACCCAGTGTCTCCAGCGGCAGCGTCTCGCCCGCCTGCGGGATACGGCCCAATGTCTCGGTGATGAAGCCGCCGATGGTATCACAGTCGGCATTTTCAAAAATGTCCTCGCCCAAAAGGCCCTCCAGTTCATTCACCGGCACATCGCCGCCCACCTCATACACGCCGTCCGCCAGCGTGACGACGGCATTGTCCTCCTCGTGCTCGTCGTCCAGATCGCCCACGATCGTCTCCAGCAGGTCCTCCATGGTTACCATGCCTTCCGTGCCGCCGTATTCGTCTACGACGATGGCCAGGTGCACACGCGCTTTCTGAAATGCGTGCAGCAGGTTGGAGCACGTCATACCCTCGGGCACATACAACACGCTTCGCATGTATTTTTCCGGCGTGGCGTCGGCATATCGGCCCGGCTCAAGCAGGGGGACAAGGTCTTTTACGAACACAGCGCCCACGATATCGTCCAGGTCCTCTTTATATACCGGGATGCGAGAGAAACGGTTTTCCGCCTGCAGCGCCACGATGTCCTGCAGCGTGGCCGTCACGGGCACGCCCACCACATCGGTGCGGTGCGTCATGATCTCGGACACCTTGCGGTCGTCGAACTCGAAGATGTTTTTGATCATCTCGTGCTCGCGTTCGTCCACGGTGCCTGTCTCCTCGCCGGCCTCCACCATCATCAGAATATCTTCCTCCGCCACCGGCTCCTCATCACTGGCCGGGCCGATGCCCAGCGGACGCAGCACAAGGTTGGTGGACGCGGCGATCAGCTTGATGACGGGCTTGCACACCTTGTTCAGCGCCCATATGACGCCCACGACCTTGAGCGCCACGCCGTCCGGATTCTTCATAGCGATGCGCTTGGGCGCAAGCTCGCCGAAAATCAGCATGAAATAAGAAAGAATAATGGTAATGAGAAACACCGTCACGCCGCGCAGCGTAGACGCGGGAATGGGAATGAACGACAGCGCGGAGACCAATGGGTCCGCGAAGCTGTCCGCGGCTGCGGCCGAAGCCAGAAAGCCGGACAGCGTAACGCCCACCTGAATGGTGGCCAGGAAGTCCGACGGAGCCTCGGTGATGACGAGCAGACGCGCGGCGGGCTTGCTGCCGCCCTCGGCCAGGCGCTTCATCTTCTGTGTGTTGACGGACACCACCGCAAACTCGCTCATGGCGAAAAACGCGTTGGAGGCAATGAGTATGACCTGCAGAAATAAACTGGGCAGGACTGTGTCCATAAAAATCGATCAATCTCCTTTTTTAATAATGGGAAGCTTTGTCTTTTTTGAAGCCGCGCTGAATCTCTTCACACCTGCAGACGGACAGGCTTGTTTTCGCACGCGCCTTTGTTGCGCAGGCGCTGCTTTCCGCGCCGCGCGCCGCTGCGCAGGACAGCTAAGAAAATAATACCAGAACCAAAGCGGACCGTCAAACGGCGAAATCCGTCAAAATCTTGGCATCCCGGGCGGATTATGGTATACTGTACAAGGTTATACTTTTCTTACGTGACATTACAGGGCCGCGCGCCCATTCTTGGAGGTTTCGACATGGAATCCACAGTATTTGCAGGCAAAACGCTTCTCATCACGGGCGGTACAGGTTCCTTCGGCAATACGGTGCTTAAACACTTTTTATCCACGGACATCGGCGAGATCCGCATCTTTTCCCGCGACGAAAAAAAGCAGGACGATATGCGCCACGATTACCAGCTCAAATATCCGGAGCTGAGCGGCAAGATCAAATTTTACATCGGCGACGTGCGCAATCCGGACAGCCTGCGCGGCGTGATGCGCGGCGTGGACTATATCTTCCATGCGGCCGCGCTCAAGCAGGTTCCGAGCTGCGAGTTCTTTCCCATGGAGGCCGTGCGCACCAACGTGCTGGGCACCGACAACGTATTGACAGCCGCCATTGACGCGGGCGTAAAAAAGGTCGTCTGTCTCTCCACCGATAAAGCGGCGTACCCCATCAATGCCATGGGGATCAGCAAGGCAATGATGGAAAAAGTTATCGGCGCGAAGGCGCGCACCGTCAAGGCCGAGGCTACCACCATCTGCTGCACCCGCTACGGCAACGTCATGGCCAGCCGCGGCAGCGTTATCCCCCTGTTTATCGACCAGATCAAAGCGGGCAAGCCCATCACCATCACCGACCCGGAGATGACCCGCTTCCTGATGAGCCTGGACGAAGCCGTGGACCTTGTAGCCTTTGCGTTCGGGCACGCCAATCCCGGCGACCTGTTTGTGCAGAAGAGCCCCGCCTCCACCATTGGGGACCTTGCCAAAGCCGTGCAGAAGCTGTTCGGCGATACCGGCACGCACATCATCGGCACGCGCCACGGGGAAAAGCTGTATGAAACATTGCTCACCCGAGAGGAAAAAACGCGCAGCGAGGACCTGGGCGGTTATTACCGCGTGGCCGCCGACGGCCGCGATCTGAACTACGACAAATACTTTGTCAACGGCGAGGTGCGCACCCAGGCGCCCGAGGACTACACCAGCCACAATACCCGCCGCCTGACGGTGGACGAGGTCGTGGACAAGCTGCTGAGCCTTGAATATGTGAAAGAGGAGCTGGCCGCGCTTGGAAAATAAGAAAAAAACGCTGCTCATTACAGGGGCGGGCGGTTTTGTGGGAAAAAACCTTGTCGCCCAGCTTCGCAATGAAGGCTGGAACGACCTGCTTTTGTTCGACGTCGACACGCCAAAAGAGCTTCTGGCGGACTACGCCGCCCGGGCGGACTTTGTGTTCCATCTGGCGGGCGTGAACCGCCCCCAAAATCCGGATGAATTTTACGAGGGCAACCGGGGCTTCACCGAGCACCTGCTCGCCCTGCTGGCCGCGGAGGGCAACAAAGCGCCTGTGCTCGTCACCTCCTCCATCCAGGCGGAGCTGGACAACGACTACGGCAAAAGCAAGCGGGAGGCTGAGGAGCTTATTTTCGCCCACGAGCGCGCCACCGGCGCGCCCGCGCTGGTGTACCGCCTGCCGGGCGTGTTCGGCAAATGGTGCCGCCCGTCCTACAACAGCGTTGTGGCCACGTTCTGCCACAACATCGCAAACGGCCTGCCCATCGACGTGCGGGACCCGGCATACAGCTTCCCTCTGGTATACATCGACGACGTGGTGGCCAGCTTCATCGCCGCGATGGAGGGGCGCGCCGCGCGGGACTGCTCCATTCCCGGCTACTGCCATCTGATGTGCGACGCCTATGATGTGACGCTTGGCCGTCTGGCGGAGCTGATTGAAAGCTTCCGCGGCAGCCGCGGCAAGCTGGACGTACCGGACATGGGCGACGCCTTCACACGGAAATTGTATGCGACATACCTTTCTTATCTTCCCACAGACGGCTTCTCCTATCCGCTGGACATGCACTGCGATGCGCGTGGCAGCTTTACGGAGTTCCTGCGCACCCCGGAGCGCGGGCAGGTGTCCGTCAACATTTCCAGGCCCGGCGTCGTAAAGGGCAATCACTGGCACCACACCAAAAACGAGAAATTTCTGGTGGTGAAGGGCGAGGGCGTCATCCGCTTCCGCCGGCTGAACACCGAAGCCGTGTACGAATACCGCGTCTCCGGCGATAAGCTGGAAGTGGTGGACATTCCCACGGGCTACACCCACAACATTGAGAATGTGGGCGAGAGCGATATGGTCACCGTGATGTGGGCCAGCGAACCCTTTGACCCGGAGCGTCCGGATACCTATTTCCTTGAGGTGTGAACATGGAAAAGATTAAACTCATGACCATCGTCGGCACAAGGCCGGAGATCATCCGCCTTTCCGCCGTCATCAAAAAATGCGACCGGTATTTCAATCAGCTTCTGGTCCACACGGGCCAGAATTACGACTATACGCTCAACCAGATTTTCTTCGAGGATCTGGAACTGCGCGCGCCGGATTTTTACCTGAACGCCGTGGGCAGTGATCTGGGAGAGACCATCGGCAACATCATTGCCAAGAGCTATGCGCTGATGGCGCAGCAGAAGCCCGACGCGCTGCTGATTTTGGGCGACACGAACAGCTGTCTTTCCGCCATCGCAGCCAAGCGCCTGCACATCCCCATCTTTCACATGGAGGCCGGCAACCGCTGCTTTGACGAGTGCCTGCCCGAGGAGACCAACCGCCGCATCGTGGATCACATCAGCGACGTGAACCTGTGCTACTCCGAGCATGCTCGCCGCTATTTGAACGCCGAGGGCACGGCCAAAGAGCGCACCTATGTGACGGGCAGCCCCATGGCCGAGGTCCTGCGTGCCAATTTTGCCAAGATCGAAGCCAGCGATGTGCTGGAGCGGCTGGGCCTTGAAAAAGGGCGCTATATCCTGCTCTCGGCCCATCGGGAGGAGAACATCGACACCGAGAAAAATTTTCTCGACCTGTTCCGTTCCGTCAACCGTCTGGCCGAAGCCTACGACATGCCCATTCTGTATTCGTGCCACCCCCGCAGCAAAAAATTCCTCGAGCAGCGGAATTTCAAGCTGGACGCCCGGGTGCGGCTGCATGAACCGCTGGGCTTCCACGATTACAACCACCTGCAGATGAACGCCTTCTGCGTGGTGAGCGATTCCGGCACGCTGCCCGAGGAATCCAGCTTCTTCACCAGTGTCGGCCGCCCTTTTCCCGCGGTGTGCATCCGCACCTCCACCGAACGGCCCGAGGCGTTGGACAAAGGCTGCTTTATCCTTGCGGGCATCAGCGGGGGCGGCGTGGAGCAGGCCGTGGCTACCGCCGTGGCCATGAATCAAAACGGCGATTTCGGCATTCCCGTACCCAATTACACCGAGGACGTTTCCGTCAAAGTGGTGAAGATCATCCAGAGCTATGTGGGCGTTGTAAACAAAATGGTATGGCGCAAGGATTGATGCTTTGCCGTCTTTTTCCCACCCCGGAACACTGAAAAAAGGAGTTTTTGCGTGAAAGGCAAACGCATTCTTGTGGTGAGCCAGCACTACTGGCCCGAAAATTTCCGCATCACCGACATCTGCGCGGGCTTTGCGGCAGACGGATGTGAGGTGGATGTATTGTGCGGCCTGCCCAACTATCCAAAAGGCGAGTGGTTTGAGGGGTACCGTTATACCGGCCCCCGGCGCGAGAGCCATGCCGGCGTGCAGATCTTCCGCGCGGGCGAAATACGCCGCAGGGGCAACACCTCCCTGCGCATCTTCCTCAATTATATTTCCTTCCCCGTTACGGCGCTGTTCAATCTGCCGCGCCTGCACGGAAGGAAATATGACGCCGTGTTCTGCTACGAAACCAGCCCCGTGCTGATGATGCTGCCCGCCGTCGTGTACGCAAAGCTGCACCGCGTGCCGCTCACCACCTACGTGCTGGACCTCTGGCCGGAAAACCTGTATTCTGTGATGCCTGTGCGAAACAAGGCGCTGCGCGCCGTGGCCGCGGGCGTTTCCCACTGGTTTTACCGCCGCAGCGAACGCCTTGTGGCCATGAGCCCGGCTCTGGACGAACGCCTGGCCGCCATCGCGCCCCGGGCGCAGCGCACCGTGGTGCCCCAATACTGTGAAGACCTGTATGCGCAGGACGTGCATGACGCGGCTCTGGAAAGCCGCTTTGCCGGGCGGTTCAACGTGGTGTTCGCGGGCAACATCAGCCCCGCGCAGAACCTGCCGCTTCTGGTGGAATGCGCGCGGCGGCTGAAAGCGGCGGACCGCCGGGACGTGCATTTTGTTATTGTGGGAGACGGCATGAGCCGCGACGCCCTTGAGCAGGAAATTGCCGCAGCGGATGTAGCGGATTGGTTCACATTCGAGGGACAGCATCCCGTAACGGATATCCCTGCCTATCACACGATGGCGGACGCACTGTTTGCCGCACTGAATGCCAGCGAGGACGTGGGACTGACGGTGCCCGCAAAAATCACCAGCTACTTAGCCGCCGGGCGGCCGTGCCTTGTTTCGGTGAGCGGTGAAGCCGCCCGCGTGATGGACGAAGCCGCCGCCGGTTTAACGAGCCCCGCAGGCGACGTACACGGACTGTACGAAAACCTGCTGGCCCTGGCCGATATGCCGCCGGAGCGGCGCGCGGCCCTTGGCCGTGCGGGCCGGGCCTATTACGAAACCCATTTCCGGCGTGAGCCGCTGCTGCGGCAGCTGGAGGATTTTGTGCTTTCCGGTAAAAAAATGTAACAAAACCTTTTTTTGCCGCGTATTACTACTTGATACGGCGGGCGCGCCCGCCCAAAGAGGTGACGGTTTGAAGACCCTTGTGATCATCCCCTGCTACAACGAAGAAGAAAACCTGGACCGCGTGGTGGAACGCCTGCACGCTGCCGCGCCGGACGTGGATTACCTGATCGTCAACGATTGCTCCACCGACGGCAGCGCGGCGCTGTGCAGAGCCCGCGGCTACAATTACATTTCTCTGCCCGTAAACCTTGGCATCGGCGGCGGCGTACAGAGCGGCTACTTATACGCCCGGGAGCACGGCTATGACGTCACCGTGCAGATGGACGGCGACGGCCAGCACAACCCGTTGTTTCTGGCGGACGTGGTGCGGCCCGTGGCCGAGGGCAGGCTGGACATGTGCATCGGCAGCCGTTTTATCACGAAGGAGGGCTTTCAGACGAGCTTCATGCGCCGGCTGGGCATCAACTTCATCAGCGTGATGATCCGTCTTCTGTGCGGCGTGCGCATACTGGACACCACCAGCGGCTTCCGCGCCTGCAACAAGGAACTGACCGCCTATTTTGCCGACCATTACGCCCAGGACTACCCGGAGCCGGAGGCCGCGCTGGCCGCGATTTTGGCAGACTTCAAGGTGGCCGAGGCCCCCGTCATCATGCGGGAGCGCCAGGGCGGCGTGTCCAGCATCCACAGCTTCAAGAGCGTCTACTACATGATCAAGGTCTCGCTGGCGCTCATCATTGACCGTCTGTCCATCCGCAAAAGTAAGGAGGGCCGCGCATGACCGCACAATTACAGCTGTTTATGATTCTGGGCGCGGTGGTGCTGCTGCTCATCATCTTTGCGTTTTTGAAGCGCGGGCTGATGAGTGTCAAGTACAGTCTGCTCTGGCTTGCGCTGGCCGTCGGGCTGGTCATTGCGGCGGCGTTTCCCTACGTGGTCTACGTGCTGCGCGACCTGTTGGACATTGAGATGCCGGTCAATCTGGTGTTTTTGTTAATGTTCTGCTTTGTGCTGGTGGTACTGCTCTCGCTGAGCATTGCCATCAGCCAGCTGGCCGACAAGTGCAAGCGGCTGACCCAGGCCAACGCCATGCTGGAAAAGCGCGTGCGCGACCTGGAAGAAAAGAAATAATTGCGGAGAATAGGAATCATGACGATAACTTGGGAGCAGGTCCTCGCCTTCCTGTGCGAGGATCAGACCATGGCAATTACCTCGCTGTTGTTCCTCGCCTTTTTTGCGGCAGTGGCGCTCATCAACTATGCCCTGCCCCGTGTGCTGCGGCCCTACTTTCTGCTAGCCGCCAGCTACGGCTTCTTC
>OGRN01002515.1_pt1 | contig 13983 bp, 10 predicted proteins | sample 1553401 | NCBI WGS metagenome assembly OGRN01 (sample SAMEA2580096, study PRJEB22360) | human gut metagenome | biome: human gut; feature: human-associated habitat; material: faeces | place: Denmark | collected 2008/2010 | reverse complement strand
AGCCGCGCCGAGATCGAAGCGGCACTGGCCTGGTGTTCGGCCACGGCCGCGGAACGCGACTACACGGGGGCGCTGGCCGGGCTGGACAAATTCTCGTGGGAAGGGCACTGCATGTACTGCGGGCACTGCGCCCCGTGTTCGGTGGGGATCGACATCGCCGGTGTGAACAAATACTACAACCTGACCCTGGCACAGCACGAGATACCGGAGACGGTGCGCGAACATTACAGGCTCCTGCCGCACCACGCCTCGGAGTGCATCGCCTGCGGCCGCTGCGAACGGAACTGCCCGTTCGGCGTCGATATCATCGGCCACATGCGGCTGGCGGCGGCGAAATTCGGATATTAGAATGACGGAACGAATCATAGCACAAAGACTCGGGATCGGCCTCCCGCAGGTGCAGGGCACGGTACGCCTGCTGCGCGACGGCGCGACGATACCCTTTATCAGCCGCTACCGCAAGGAAGCGACCGGCTCGCTCGACGAATTGCAGGTCGGGGCGATCAAGGAACAACTGGACAGGCTCACCGAGCTGGAAGCCCGCAGGCAGACCGTCCTGACGACCATCGAGGGGCAGGGCAAACTGACCGGGGAGCTCCGCAAACGGATCGAAGAGTGCTGGAACGCGGTGGAGCTGGAGGACATCTACCTGCCCTACAAACCCAAGCGCCGCACACGCGCCACGGCGGCCCGCGAACGCGGGCTGGAACCGCTGGCCGACATCGTCATGGCACAACGGGCACACGACCTTCTGCATCAGGCGCAACGCTTCGTCACGGCCGAGGTACCGACCCCCGAAGAGGCCATTGCAGGAGCCTGCGACATCGTCGCCGAGAGGATATCCGAGGACGAACAGGCCCGCAACACCGTGCGGCGCACGATGGGACGCGAAGGGGCGGTGCACTCGAAGCTCGTGAAGGGCAAGGAGGCCGAGGGGGCGAAGTATTCGGACTACTTCGACGCCGCGTCGCCGCTGCGCAGCATCTCGTCGCACCGGTTCCTGGCCATGCGTCGCGGCGAAGACGAGGGGATCCTGCGCATCTCGATCGACGCCGACACGGAGCGCATCACCGAAGCGCTCTGCCGCCGGTTCATACGTCCCGGATCGGCAACGCGCACATATATGGAGGCCGCCGTGGCCGACTCGCTCAAGCGGCTCATCCGACCGTCGATAGAGACCGAGCTGCTCGCGGCCGCCAAAGAGAAGGCCGACGACGAGGCGATCGGGGTATTCGCCGAAAACCTGCGGCAGCTGCTCCTTTCGGCGCCGCTGGGGCAGAAGCGCGTGATTGCCATCGACCCCGGATTCCGCACGGGCTGCAAAGTCGTCGTCCTGGACTCACAGGGCAACCTCGTGCACAATACGACCATCTACCCGCACCCGCCGCAGGGCCGCTATGCCGAAGCGGCGGAAATGCTGCGGGCGCTGGCGGGGAAATACAGGGCCGAGGCCTTCGCAATCGGCGACGGTACGGCGGGGCGCGAAACCGAGCAGCTGGTGCGCGGCCTGGGACTGGACGGAGCCGTGGAGATATTCATGGTCAGCGAGGACGGCGCATCGGTCTACTCGGCGTCGGCCGCGGCGCGCGAGGAGTTTCCCGATTACGACGTGACGGTGCGCGGCTCGGTGAGCATCGGCCGGAGGCTGATCGACCCGCTCTCGGAGCTGGTGAAGATCGACCCCAAGTCGATCGGCGTCGGGCAATACCAGCACAGCGTCGACCAGGGAAAACTCAAGGCCAGGCTCAATACGGTGGTCGAAAGCTGCGTAAACAGGGTCGGGGTGAACATCAACACCGCCTCGAAACACATCCTCACCTATATTTCCGGACTGGGGCCGGCGCTGGCGGAGAACATCGTGGCGTACCGCGCCGCGAACGGCGATTTCAAGAGCCGCAAAGAATTGCTCAGGGTGCCGAGGCTGGGCGCCAAGGCCTACGAACTGGCCGCGGGTTTCCTGCGCATCGTCGGCGGGCAGAATCCGCTGGACAACAGCGCCGTGCATCCCGAATCGTACCACATAGCCGAGCGGATGGCCGCCGACGCGGGCGTGACGGTCGACAGGCTGCTCGCCGACAAGGAGCTGCGCAGGGGCATCAAACCCGAGAGATACGTGGACGGACAGGTCGGGATTCCGACCGTGACGGACATCGTCGAAGCGCTGGACAAGTGCGGCCTCGACCCGCGCGAACAGCTGCAGGCCTTTTCGTTCGACCCGAACGTACGTACGATCGGCGACCTGCGCGAAGGGATGACGCTGCCGGGCATCGTCACCAACATCACGGCCTTCGGGGCTTTCGTCGACATCGGGATCAAGCAGGACGGGCTGGTGCACATTTCGCAGATGGCCGACCGCTACGTCGCCTCGCCGGCGGAGGTCGTGCACCTGGGACAGCAGGTCGAGGTGCGGGTCACCGGGATCGACACCGCCCGCGGGCGGATTTCGCTCTCGATGCGCAAATAAAGCGGGGAGCGAACGGGCGCGGACAGGCAGGAGGTTTGACGCTCACCGGGTTGCGGACGGGCGTCCCGGAAAAGGAAATGCAGGGCCGGAATGTCCCTGCATTTTTTGTTTACAATTTGTTCATTAATTGCCCGCACGCATATTTGCGATCCGGGAAAGTATGTCTACATTTGTTCCGGAGCAAGGTTCCCCGCCGGCGGCTGCCGGCACGGGATCAAAAGGGAACTCCTGTGAGAATCAGGGGCTATTCCCGTAGCTGTAAGCCTCGATTGCGTTCCGCACTCTCTTGAGCCACTGTCCCCCGGGACGGGAAGGCGTGCGGATGGGGCGAGCCAGAAGACCTGCCTTGCGAGCTGCGACATCCGCCTTCGGGATTTAGGGCGGTGCCCGGAACAGATATTTACACCGAACAATTCAGGGGTAAGGACATGGCTGTCCTGCGTATTACGCAGGCGGAGATGCCGCCTCCGTACGGCAAGACTTACAAACAAATACAGATACATTATGGGCATTTCGGAAATTTACATCGTCAAGCGCGACGGCAAGCGCGCCCCCTTTTCGCTCGAGAAGATCAAACGCGCGATCAGCAAGGCATTCCTTTCGGTAGGCGGATACGCCACCGACGACGACCTCACGTCGGTACTCAGCCGCGTACATATCTCCGACGGCATGAATGTCGAGGAGATACAGAACCAGGTCGAGGTGGCGCTCATGGCCGAACGCTATTTCGCCGTGGCCAAGAGCTACATGCTCTACCGCCAGAAGCACACCGAGGATCGCGAAGACCGCGAAAAACTCGAATTCCTGATCAACTACTGCGATGCCTCGAACCCCGCGACGGGTTCGAAATACGATGCCAACGCCAACGTCGAGAACAAGAACATCGCCACGCTGATCGGCGAACTGCCCAAACAGAACTTCATCCGGCTCAACCGCCGGCTGCTGACCGACCGCATCAAGGAGATGTACGGCAAGGAACTCTCGGACAAATACCTCCGCCTGCTGAAAGACCACTTCATCTACAAGAACGACGAAACGTCGATGGCCAACTACTGCGCTTCGATCACGATGTACCCGTGGCTGCTGAACGGCACGCTCTCGGTGGGCGGCAACTCGACACGCCCGACCAATCTCAAGTCGTTCTGCGGCGGCTTCGTCAACATGGTCTTCATCGTATCGTCGATGCTCTCGGGCGCCTGCGCCACGCCGGAGTTCCTGATGTATATGAACTATTTCATCGAACAGGAGTACGGAGAAGATTACTACAAGCGGGCGGACGAGGTGGTCGACCTCTCGAAAAAGCACCGGACGATCGACAAGATGATTACGGACTGTTTCGAACAGATCGTCTACTCGATCAACCAGCCCACGGGGGCGCGTAACTTCCAGGCCGTGTTCTGGAACGTGGCCTATTACGACCGCTACTATTTCGAAAGCCTGTTCGGCGAATTCGTATTCCCCGACGGGACGAAGCCGCACTGGGAATCGCTGTCGTGGCTGCAAAAGCGTTTCATGACGTGGTTCAACCGCGAGCGCACGAAGACCGTGCTGACCTTCCCGGTCGAGACGATGGCCCTGCTGACCAGGGACGGCGACGTGATGGACAAGGAATGGGGCGACATCACGGCGCAGATGTACTCCGAGGGGCACTCGTTCTTCACCTATATCAGCGACAACGCCGACTCGCTGTCGTCGTGCTGCCGCCTGCGCAACGAGATACAGGACAACGGGTTCAGCTACACGCTCGGCGCCGGCGGCGTATCGACCGGTTCGAAGAGCGTGCTGACGATCAACCTCAACCGCTGCATCCAGTATGCCGTGAAGAACGGCATGCACTACCTGACCTACCTCGAAGAGATCGTCGACCTGGTGCACAAGGTGCAGACGGCCTACAACGAGAACCTCAAGGATTTGCAGGCCAAGGGGATGCTGCCCCTGTTCGACGCGGGCTATATCAACCTCGCGCGCCAGTACCTCACGATCGGCGTCAACGGGCTGGTCGAGGCGGCCGAGTTCCTGGGCATCCCGATCAACGACAACGACGACTACGTCGGTTTCGTACAGGGCGTACTGGGGCTGATCGAGCGCTACAACAAGAAGTACCGTTCGAAGGAGCTCATGTTCAACTGCGAGATGATCCCGGCCGAGAACGTGGGCGTGAAACACGCCAAATGGGATCGCGAGGACGGCTACGTCGTACCGCGCGACTGTTACAACTCCTATTTCTATGTCGTCGAGGACGAATCGCTGAACGTGATCGACAAGTTCAGGCTCCACGGCCGCCGTTATATCGACCACCTCACGGGCGGTTCGGCGTTGCACATGAACCTCGAAGACCACCTTTCGAAGGAGCAGTACCGCCACCTGCTGCGCGTAGCGGCCGCCGAGGGATGCAACTATTTCACGTTCAACATCCCCAACACGGTATGCAACGAGTGCGGGCACATCGACAAGCGCTACCTGAAGGAGTGCCCCGAGTGCCACGGCGACAACCTGGACTACCTGACCCGCGTGATCGGCTACATGAAACGGGTGTCGAACTTCTCGGCCGCGCGCCAGAAGGAGGCCGCACACCGCTATTACGCCAAAGCGGAGTAAACGGACGATGGTCAGATACCACAATTTCGACATCGTATTCGCGGAAATACCCTGCGAAACGACGCTGGCGATCAACATCACCAACTGCCCCAACCGCTGCCGCGGGTGCCACAGCCTGCACTTGCAGGCCGACATGGGGCGGGTGCTCGACGAGGCGGAGCTGTGCGGGATACTCGCCCGCTACGGGCGCTCGGTGACCTGCGTCTGTTTCATGGGCGGAGACGCCGCACCGCATGAGATCGCCGCGCTGGCCGACGTCGTGCGGCAGAAATTCCCGGTGCTGCACACAGGCTGGTATTCGGGACGCGCCCGGCTGCCGGAGGGGCTGCGGCCGCAGTCGTTCGACTACATCAAGCTGGGAGGCTGGGTCGAGGAGCTGGGGCCGCTGACGTCGCCGACGACCAACCAGCGCCTTTACAGGGTCGGAAAGGAAGGCGCCATGCAAGACATCACGGAGCTGTTCCGGCGCAGGCCATAGGTTTTTTCCGGGCGCCCCGGAGGAGTTGTCCGCCCCCCCCGGGAAACCCGGCGCAGAAACCCTACGGGCATCACGGTGTAATTTTTTCGGCCCCAACAATGGCGGTTTGCCCGAAATGGACTATTTTTGCCCTCGTTATGAAGACCAGACAAGAGCTGACGGAAGTCCTCGACTTCATTGCGGAATATGCGACTTACCTGCTCGGATCGGGCGTGCACACCTCGCGCGTGATCCGCAACTCGCAGCGTATCGGAGCCTCGCAGGGGGTCGACCTCCAGTTGTCGAGTTTCCAGAAAAGCACGATCATCACCGCCCACGACGAAGAGAGCGGCGAGGCCATCACCCGCGTAGTGAAGATCCCGGCGCTGCCGGTCAGCTTCGAGCGCAACTCCGACCTGAGCGCCCTGAGCTGGGATGCGCTGGACGAAGGGCTTCCGCTCTCCGAAATCCGGAAGCGCTACGACGAACTGACTGCAAAACCGCGCATAGACCCAATCTTCGTCCTGCTGACCGTGGGGCTGGCCAACGCCTCGTTCTGCCGGCTGTTCGGGGGCGACTGGATCGCCATGGGCATCGTCTTCACCTCGACGCTCGTGGGTTTCGCCGCCAAACAGCGTATGCAGGCACACGGCGTGAACCACTTCCTGATCTTCATCATTTCGGCTTTCATGGCGTCGCTGTGCGCCTCGGCAGCCCTGAGGTTCGACTGTTCGGCGGAAACGGCGCTCGCGACGAGCGTCCTGTTCCTCGTCCCCGGAGTACCGCTCATCAACGGCGTGATCGACATCGTCGAGGGGCACATTCTGATCGGGTGCAGCCGCCTGATCAACGCCCTGCTGCTTATCATCTGCATCGCCATCGGCCTGTCGGCGACATTGTTAATGGTTAAAGACGGATTACTATGATCGCTGCGGACATCCTTCTCGACGGGCTCTTTGCAGCCATCGCGGCCATCGGTTTCGGCGCCGTTTCCGACCCGCCGATGCGGGCTTTCCCCCGTATCGCCCTGCTGGCGGCCATGGGGCACGCCCTGCGGTTCTGCCTGATGCACTACTTTTCAGTCGACATCGCCACGGCCTCGCTGTTCGCCTCGATCAGCATCGGGTTCGGCAGCCTGTGGCTGGGGCGCGGCATCCGCTGCCCGATGACGGCCCTCTACATCCCCGCCCTGCTGCCGATGGTTCCCGGCATCTATGCCTACAAGACCGTCTTTTCGCTCATCATGTTCCTGCAATCGCTCAACGACCCGGGGGAGGGGTTGCAATACATGCAGCAATTCTTCCTCAACGCAACCGTATCGCTGAGCGTGATCGCACTGCTGGCAGCGGGGGCTACGCTGCCCATCTTCGTATTCAACCACCAGGCATTCTCGCTCACGCGGCGCCGCAAGCATACCGACAAATAACGATCCATGGAAATCTTCTGGAACACCATCGCCTCCTATAACGCCGCGACATGGCCCGTACAGATCCTACTGACGCTGGTTGCGGCCACACTGACGCTGCTGCTCTACCTGCGCCCGACGCCCGGGGTACGCATCGCCATGAAGACCTTTATGGCGATGCTCAATTTCTGGATCGCAGGTATCTATTACCTCTTATACGGCGAACAACGCGAGCACAACGACATGCTGGCGCTCTTCTGGGCGATCATGGGGTGCATCTGGGTATACGACCTGGTTGTGAAACACGCTTCGCTCCAACGCACGCACAACCATACAGGCTTCGCGCTGCTGCTGTTCGCCATGCCGCTCGTCTACCCGCTCTTTTCGCTGGCGCTGGGACGTACGTTCCCGATGGTCACCACGCCCGTGATGCCGTGTTCGGTCGCCGTGTTCACCATCGGGCTGATGCTGGCCTTTTCGGAGCGGATCAACATCGTGCTGGCCATGTTCCTCTGCCACTGGGCGCTGATCGGGCTCTCGAAGGTCTACTTCTTCGGCATCCCCGAGGACTACCTCCTGGCATGCAGCATCGTGCCGGCACTCTACATCTTCTTCCGCGAATATATCCGCAGTAACGAGGGCCGGCCGACAAAGCCTTCGCCCCGGGTACTGAACGCACTGCTGGTGGTATTGTGCATCATCATCGGCGCCTCCTTCGCCTTCACGATGCTGCACCAGCTCAACCTCTTTACGGATGTCTGACAGCCGAAGGAAATCCGCCGCACGAACTGTTCCAACCAAACTTTCCAAACGGTAGCTGCATGTGCCTGAAAGCAGAACGCAGGATTTACCGTGTGCCTAACGGCAAGGTTGTGTTTTCGTAAACGAAACAGGGGCTTGCGGGATTGTCAGTGATCCCGCAAACCCTTGTTCGTTCGGATGATTGGCCGCTTATTGCCGTTCGCTCAACTCTTTATAAAGCTCCAGCCGCAAGCCGCAGTAGTTTTCGATGATATGGCCCATTTTTTCGACGCGTTGCAGGTGCATTTCCAATTCCTGCGGCGCAACATCGAAACCAATGTCGTAGCGTGCCTTTACCAGAAAACTCTTCAGGCGCGGCAGCGTGAAGATATTTTCGATATGGTTATCGTCTAAAACCAGCATCAGCTGCGTCGAGAGCGTCCGCATCCGTTCGTGCATCACGACCGGATCGTGAATATCGAACTCCAGCCCGTGATAAACATAATAGAGAGTGTGATAAAAGTAGACTGCAGCCTGCGCCATGAACAAAGCCGCCAGACGCATATTGCGGCTTTCGCTGAAGGCGTCCTGCGCCTGTTCGATCAATTCGTTGCCCAGCATCCGGAACGTATCGAAATGAAATTTGGCGTCCGCATAGGCTGCGGCAAAGTTGATCGGGTGTTTCGGGCGGCGGAAATGGCAGTGGTCGCTGCAATAGAGCAATTCGCCCTCGGAGTGTGCAAAGTAGAGGAATGGTGTTTTATTCGACTCGACATAGCTCAAAGGCATAATGTAGAGGTTGATATAGGTGATCTCGCGCCTGCTGTACGGCACTTTGTAACGCAGGATGCGTTTTGCCTGAATCCAATTGTATTCGGGCGTTTCCCGCACGACCATCAGCAAGTCATAGGCCATGGCGTCGCTATGGTGTGTACCGCCGACCAATTTCCCGAAAAGCAGAATATATTCGGGGTTGAAATAATCTTCCGTCAGGCTTTGGACGATCCGGGCGGCTTCGGCGGGATTGTAGAGTTTTTCCGTTGGTTGTTCGGGTTGCGGTTCTGGCTTTGGAGCGAGTTGCCCGGTCGGCTGTTCCGGAGAGGGTACGGGCTGTTGTTCGGCTTGGGTGTTTTCGGGGGTTATGTACTGTACAGACTGTTCCTGCACGGGGTTTTGATTCGTTTCCATTTAATTGATTGTTAGAAATTTGACATAATGAGGGCTGTCCTTATCGTGCGGCATCGCACAACAAAGAGAATAGAGATTTGGTTAGCAGTTACTTGCTAATCCGGCGGGTGGAAATGGAAACGAATCGAGAGGTTGCATGGCGGAAACCGCCTGCGGCTGGCCTTGCGGCGTGCCTGTACCGGAGTACGGACATGATGCATTGTTCGCATAAAGATAAAAATATGCGCAGCTGCGAACAATACATCACTCTTTTACAAGCTCAGCAAAGTGCCGTTCGCGGGTCGCTAAACCCCAACGGCTCTGCGCATACCTTTAATATGGTTGCTTTGCTGGCTACCACGTAAAAGAATTTTATAACATATTGTTCGCAGGGGCAAAGGTAGGAAAAATTTGATAATTAGAATATTTTACACAGCCTTAATATTTTAAAAGATCTTTCTATTAGACCAAAAGAGAATATCAAGCCACGAGACCGAAAAGGAGTTTATGAAATATATCAAGGGTTCAGAAGAAGAAACTACACTGGAATTTGCAAAACCTCCATATTTCAAGAATTGTATATGTATTTTTTCACATAAATAGAAATCATTTTTAGTTTTATGCATTATCTTTGTATAACAGACTACAACTATTAAACACTATAAAACAGCATAATAAATGCAAATCAATTTAAACATTTTTTGCATTAAACTATTTTATTTATAATTTTGTACCACTAATCAGCCAAATATATGTCGGTCAATGTCAGCCAAAACGTACAAGCAATTCGAAAAAAATTAGGTTTTTCTGAAGAGCAGGTGTCCACTTATTTAGGAGTGACAAGGTCTGTATTAAGAAAATATGAAAGTAATACAGATAGTATTCCTTTTGATGTTTTTGATAAATTAAGCAATCTGTATGGTGTAGATATGTCTGTATTTTTCGAGGAAAATATGGATGATTTTCAACAATCATTAGTTTGTGCATTCCGTACAGATGGTATTACCCCTGAAGATATGCATACAATTGCCAAATTCAAGAGCATTGTCAACAACTACCTTAAAATGTGTAATCTTTTAAAATAATGGCAAGGCCACTATCAATAACGTTAGAAATTGAGGCTAACGAATTGAGGCGCCGTATTGCATTGGGAGATACGGCACCCGTTGACACAAGAAAAGCATTACAGCAATTAGGTGTTTTGTGTGTATTTATGCCTATGCAAGAAACTTTTTCTGGAATGTGCTTGAAACATAAAGAGAAAAGATTCATGCTTGTAAATTCAAAAGTCGCACTTGGTCGTCAACATTTTACTATTGCACATGAATTATATCATTTATTTATTCAAGAGGAATTTTCTTCGCAGATTTGCCCTCAATCCTCTTCTGACCCGGTTGAAAAGCAAGCAGATTGTTTTGCAACCTTTTTTCTTATGCCTAGAAATGGTGTGATTGAAGAGTTCAAAAAACTTGGAATGAAATATACTGCCGATGTCAATATAGCTCACGTTCTTTACCTACAACAATATTTCGGAGTTTCATTCCAGTCAATGATCTATCGTCTAAACAACTTGACCCTGATTTCCGACAAGCAGAAAGAAACTTTTTTACTATACCAACCAACCGCTGTTGCAAGGGAGTATGGATATAGCACAAGTCTTTATACGCCAACAAACGAGAAAATAGTTTTAGGAGACTATAGTGCCAAAGCACAATCTTTATTCAACAAAGAACTGATTTCAGAGGGACATTTAATTGATCTACTCTCCGAAATAAAACTAGATGAATAATGTCACAACAAGTTCAGATCGTTTTAGATTCGGATGTTATTATCCATTTTATAAAAGGGAACTGCTTAAGTATCTTACCCAAGATTCTACCTCAATATAAATATGTCATATTAAGTATAGTATACGACAGAGAATTATCCAGAGACTCATCTACAAAAGCACAGATAGACAATCAAATACGGCTTCTGAAGAATATACAAATTATCCCTTGGAAACCAGATTCTAACATTATAAAAGAATTTGCCCGGCTCAACAAAACAAAAGGTACAGGTGAATCAGCTTGTTTGGCATATTGCAAATTTCATAATAATGTTTTGGCAAGCAGCAATTTAAAAGATACAAAAGAATACTGCCGAACAGAAAATATTACATATTTGACAACTTTAGATTTTTTGTGGTATGCAAAGAAAAATAAAGTAATGACCGAAAAAGAATGTAATGATTTTATTCAAACGGTCATATCAAAAAACAGTATTTTACCAAATATCTCTATCACAATATACACACCAACCATTAATTTTTTATAGTATTCAATAGGTCTTGTGTCCCGATTTCTACGAAAACCCTACTTCGTTACTTTCAACTTTCAGTATGCATGACAATCCAAAAAACAAAACACCGTTGTAGATTACTACAACGGTGTTTTAGTGAGGTCTGAAGCGGATTCGAACCGCTGTACAAGGTTTTGCAGACCTTTGCCTAGCCACTCGGCCATCAGACCATATGTTCCCCGACAGGTTCCTGTTCGGCTTTCATTCCGTAACTACAAGTCCGTTGCTTCCGGATTGCATGCCGCGCCGGAAACATCCGATTTATTTTCAGGCGCATCGGGAGTGCAAATATACAAACATTTCTAAAATCTGCAAAACTTCGACCCAACTTTGCGCTATTTCCCAAAAATATTTACCTTTACAAGATAATAAACGACATTTTGCGGTTATGACCATCGAGGATATCGCCTTGCAGATGACCCCGGGCATCGGCGTGAAAGGCGCCGTGCACCTGCTCGGAATATTCGGCGACGCACGGGGCATTTTCGCGGCGGCACCCGAGGAGCTGGCCATGAAAGCCGCCTTGCGGGAAGACATTATCCGGAATATCGTCCACCGCAAAGGCTTCGCCGCCGCAGAAAAGGAACTCGGCTACTGCCGCCGCAATTCGATCTCCGCGATCGCTTCGACCGACCCCGAATTCCCGGCATTGCTGCGTGAAATACCCGATTATCCCCATGTACTATACCTGAAAGGCAACGCCGCCGCCCTCTCGGCACGCTGCGTCGCGATGGTCGGCACCCGCCGGGCAACACCCTACGGGCAGACGATGTGCAACAGGCTGGTGGAGGGGCTCGCGGCACAGGTTCCGGGACTCTGCATCGTGAGCGGGCTGGCGTTCGGCATCGACGTCGCGGCACACCGGGCAGCCCTGGCCGCAGGGGTACGAACCGTCGCGGTACTGGCGAACCCGCTCCCCGGCGTCATGCCGGCACAACACACGGCCGTGGCGCGCGACATCCTCGACCACGGCGGGGCACTGGTCACGGAGCTCCACTCGCAGACGCGGCAGAACGGCACGGCATACCTGGCCCGCAACCGGATCATCGCAGGGCTGGGTGCCGGCTGCGTGGTCGTAGAGTCGCCCGACAGCGGCGGGTCGCTCGCCACGGCGCATTGCGCCGACGGCTACGACCGTTCGGTAATGGCCGTACCGGGACGCGCCACGGACGGCATGTCGTCGGGGACGAACCACCTGATCCGCAACCGCAAAGCGCAACTCGTGATGACCGCCGACGATATTGTCCGCGAACTGATGTGGGATCTCGGCCCGGAACCGGCAGCATTCCGGGAAAAACCGTCCACACCGGAGCTTACGCCCGACGAAGCTGGGTTGCTGGGCTGTTTCCGCACGGACGACCCGCTGGCGGTGGAAACCCTCGCGGAGCTGAGCGGACTGGAACCGGGTGAACTGGCTGCCCTGCTCGTAGGGCTGGAACTGGCAGGAGCCGTACGGCAACTGCCCGGCAACCGATATATGAAAACACGATGAAACTGACGGATACACATTCACACCTGTACGATACGGCGTTCGACGCCGACCGCGAAGAGGCACTGGCCCGCGCCGCGGCGGCGGGCGTGGAGCACCTGCTGCTCCCGGGCATAGACTCCGAAAGCCACGGGGCGCTGTTCGACCTCTGCCGCCGCCACCCGGGGCAATGCGTCCCGATGATGGGACTGCACCCCACCTCGGTGAACGACAACCCGCACTGGCGCGAGGAGCTGGCGCTCGCCGAACGTTACCTCACGGCCCCGCCCGAGGGCATCGCACGTTTCTGCGCCGTGGGCGAGATCGGGCTGGACTACTACTGGAGCGGCGAGTTCGTCGCCGAACAGGTCGAGGCTTTCGTTTCGCAATGCCGCCTGGCCGCACGGCTCGGCCTTCCGGTGGCGATCCACACCCGTGCGGCATGGGACGACATGTGCCGGATCATCGGGGAGGAAGCGACGGCCGCGGCGGAGGCCGGGCGGAGGCTGCGGGGCGTGTTCCACGCCTTTTCGGAGGATGCCGTCACCTACCGGAAACTGAAAGCCTGCGGCGATTTCGCCTTCGGAATCGGCGGCGTGGTGACTTTCAGGAAGAGCAAGCTGGCCGATACGGTGCGTGAAATGGAACTGGACGACATCGTACTCGAAACTGACTGCCCGTACCTGACACCCGCGCCCCACCGCGGCGAGCGCAACGAGTCGGCCTATGTGCGGTTCGTGTGCGAGAAAGTCGCGGAACTGAAGGGGCTGCCCCCCGGCGAAGTGGCGGCCGCAACGACGGCGAACGCCAAACGTATTTTCGGAATATAACACCATAAGACCATACGATGAAATCTTCGATCCTGATCATCTATACGGGCGGTACCATCGGCATGAAGAACGATGCCGAAACCGGCGCCCTGGTGCCTTTCGACTTCAGCGGCATCTACGATGAATTCCCTTCGCTCAAGCGGCTCAACGTGGACATCGACGTGCTGACGATGGATCCCGTGATCGACTCGTCGAACGTCACCCCGGCAAACTGGGCGGCGCTGGCCGAGCTGATCCGCGACAACTACACCCGCTACGACGGGTTCGTCGTACTGCACGGCACGGACACCATGTCCTACACCGCATCGGCATTGAGTTTCATGCTCGAAAACCTGGCCAAGCCCGTGGTTTTCACCGGCAGCCAGATCCCGATCGGCGTGCTGCGCACGGACGGCCGCGAAAACCTCATCACGGCCATCGAGATCGCGGGGGCGCACATCGGCGGACGCCCCGAGGTACCCGAAGTGTCGCTCTATTTCCAGAACCGGCTGTTCCGCGCCAACCGTACCACCA
>OGRN01002514.1_pt1 | contig 13984 bp, 13 predicted proteins | sample 1553401 | NCBI WGS metagenome assembly OGRN01 (sample SAMEA2580096, study PRJEB22360) | human gut metagenome | biome: human gut; feature: human-associated habitat; material: faeces | place: Denmark | collected 2008/2010 | reverse complement strand
TCCCTCTTCAAGAACCTTGAAGCCCTCCATATTCAGTGCTGAGAAATGTACAAATACATCTGCTCCATCCTCATCACATATAAAGCCGTAGCCTTTCTTTGCATTAAACCATTTTACTTTTCCTGTCTTCATACTGCTTCCTCCTTAAAAACTACCTGGATTCTTATGATCTGGCTGGTCGTCACCCGCCTTATGTACAAAAAAGGGGCACAGAACGATATCGTTCTGTGCCCCTTTGCACTTACACTGACATTATATGACCTGTTGTCTCATATTGTTTATTTTTTGCGTGCTTTTATATCTTTCTTGATGTCATCAGCAACAGCCACCACTGACTTTTCTATATCTGCTATATCATCCTTTACCTCTTCTGAGATCTCAGATGCCTCCTTTTTCAACTCAGCAGTCTTCTTCTCGGCTTCCTTTTTCAGCTCATCTGCCTTCTTCTCCGCCTCTTTCTTCAGCTCAGCCGCTTTCTTCTCGGCATCCTTCTTTATCTCCTCAGCCTTCTTCTGTGCCGCTGCAGCCTTTCTCTTTGCTGCGTCCACACGCTTCTTTGCAGCAGCCTTGGCCTCAGCTTCCTTCTTCTCAAGCTCAGGTGTCATATCCGTGTAATCGTACTCAAACACAACTGTTGAGAGTGGCGGAACCGTGATGTCTATACTGTAAGGAGTTCTGGCATTCTTCTTGTCCACTGCCTTGACCGGCTTGCCGTTGAGTCTGCCCTTTCCGCCAAACTGTACATCATCTGAGTTGAGTATCTCCTTGTATGTCGTGTAGCACGGAACCGGTATACTGTAATTATCTCTCTCAACCGGAGTGAAGTTACATACGAAAAGCAGCTGCTTCTTCGGAGTTGAGCCTCGTCTTACAAATGAAAGTATGCTCATGTCTGGGTGATCGCAATCTGTCCACTCAAATCCCATTGGATCTGTGTCATTCGCATACATCGCATCATTGGTATTGTAAAGCTTATTGAGCGCTTTGACATACCTCTCCATGCCCTGATTGAGCGGATTGTCTAAGACGAACCAGTCAAGGCTTCTCGCCTCACTCCACTCTCTAGGCTGTGCAAATTCCTGCCCCATAAAGAGCAGCTTCTTGCCCGGATGTCCATACATGAATCCGTACGCAGTTCTGAGATTTGCGAATTTGTCCTCCTCGCTGCCAGGCATCTTTTCTATCATTGAACGCTTGAGATGAACTACCTCGTCATGGGATATGACGAGAACATAGTTCTCAGCATACGCATACGAAAGACTGAAAGTCAGCATGTTCTGGTTGTTCTGTCTGAAATATGGATCCATCTGCATATACTCAAGGAAGTCATTCATCCATCCCATATTCCACTTGAACAGGAAACCAAGTCCGTCCATGGATGCCGGAGCAGTTACACCTGCCCACGCTGTTGACTCCTCTGCTATTAGATATGCCCCCGGATTTCTCTCCTCCATGATGCTGTTTATATTCTGCATAAGTGCTATTGCCTCAAGGTTCTCGTTTCCACCATGTTCATTTGGCAGCCACTGTCCATCCTGCTTGCCATAGTCGAGATACAACATGGATGCCACAGCATCCACGCGGAGTCCGTCTATATGGAACTTCTCGACCCAGAACATCGCGCTGGAAACCAGGAAGCTCTGCACCTCGGGGCGGCCAAAGTCGAAGATGCGGGTACCCCAGTGCGGATGCTCGCGCTTCTGTGGGTCCTGATACTCATAGCATTGGGTTCCGTCAAACTCGTACAGCCCCTGCTCGTCCTTCGGGAAATGGGCCGGCACCCAGTCCATGATGACGCCGATGTTGTTCTCATGGAACTTATTGACAAAGTACATGAAGTCCTTCGGTGTGCCGTAACGGGATGTGGCCGCGAAATAGCCGGTAACCTGATAGCCCCAGGAGGCGTCGAACGGATACTCGGTGACCGGCATCAGTTCGATGTGGGTGTAGCCCATCTCCTTGACATATTCGACCAGCTCGTCCGCAATCTTGCGGTAATCGAAGAATTTGCCGTCCTCATACTGCCGCCAGGAACCGAGATTGACCTCATAGATATTGATCGGCTCGCCGACATGGTTCTGCAGACGGCGCTTTTCCATCCACGCCTGGTCCTTCCACGGATATTTTCCCAGCTCATAGAAACGGGAAGCCGACTCCGGACGTGTCTGCATATGATATGCGTACGGATCGGTTTTTAGTACCACATCCCCCGATGGGGTTTCGATGCTGTACTTATACATGTCGTACTGCTTGATCTCCGGGACAAAGCCCTCCCACAGACCGTTTTCGCTGATTTTCTCCATCGGGTCGCAGCTGCGGTCCCAGCTGTTGAAGTCCCCGACCACCGAAACGCTGTGGGCATGCGGCGCCCACACACGGAAAACGGCGCCGGAAACGCCCTTTCTTTTGGACGAGTGGGATCCCATAAACTCATATGCCTTAAAATTTGTTCCCTGATGGAACAGATAGATCGGCACCTCGTCTTTTTTATTCACCTTGTACACACTATCAACCCCCTCGTGTTTAGCCTTATCATAGCAGAATTTCTGTCTTTTTTCAAGCTTTTATTGTATAAAATCATGAAATATCATTTTGGGTTTTCCTGCAACTTTGTTGTATATTAACAAAGTCTTTCTCTTTCCAGTGTCTCTCGAAAGATATTTTTTTATCATTCCCGGCAATCTGGCACCCTTTTTTTAGTAAAAAAAACGGCAAAAAAAGAATGTTGAACTGTTTTTCATCTCTATTCTAGTGCAGATTTTACAAATCGCTTTTTGGTTTATCCTATCATATTTCTTTACAAAAATTTTATCGAAAGAGAAGGATTTTTTGAAAAATTTAAAGCAGCAAAAAAGGCGGGCCCTAACAGCTCCGCCTTTTTTATTCTTATCAAATTGTTACTGAGCGTCAACAGCAGCCATGTGCTTGATCAGCTCGAGGACCTTGTTGGAGTAACCCCACTCGTTGTCGTACCAGGAAACGAGTTTGACAAAGGTCTCGTTGAGCATGATGCCCGCTTTTGCATCGAAGATGGAGGTTCTTGGGTCGCCCAAGAAGTCGGAAGAAACAACCATGTCCTCGGTGTAGCCCAGGATGCCCTTCATGGTGGTCTCGGAAGCCTCTTTTACCTTCGCGCAGATCTCTTCGTAGGTGGTCGGTTTTGCCAGCTTAACGGTCAGGTCAACAACCGAAACGTCCAGGGTTGGAACGCGGAAGGACATGCCGGTCAGCTTGCCCTTTACCTCCGGGATAACCAGAGCGCAGGCCTTTGCAGCGCCGGTGGAGGAAGGAATGATGTTGCCAGCTGCAGCGCGGCCGCCTCTCCAGTCCTTGTTGGAAGGACCGTCTACCGTCTTCTGGGTGGCGGTGGTGGAGTGAACGGTGCTCATCAGGCCCTCTACAACGCCGAAGTTATCGTTGATAACCTTGACCAGTGGGGCCAGGCAGTTGGTAGTGCAGGACGCGTTGGAAACAACGGTCATGTCCTTGGTATATTTGTCCTCGTTTACACCCATAACAAAAGTTGGGGTCTCTTTGTCCTTTGCAGGAGCGGAGATGACAACCTTCTTTGCGCCGGCTTTGATGTGGGCGGAAGCCTTTTCGGTGGTGGTGAAGACACCGGTAGATTCAACGACATACTCTGCGCCGCACTCTTTCCACGGAATTTCGCTCGGGTCCTTGCAGCCGTAAACGTTGATCGGGTGGCCGTTTACTACAAACTTGCCGTCCTTGGTCTCCAGGGTGCCTTTGAACTGGCCATGCATGGAGTCATATTTGGTCATATATACCATGTAATCAAGATCGATAAACGGATCGTTGATGCCGACGACCTCATAAACTTCCGGCTGAGCCATCGCTGCGCGGAAAACTAATCTGCCGATACGTCCGAAACCGTTGATGCCAATTTTAATTGCCATGAGAATCAACCTCCTAAATATTCTTGCAACTTTCTGCACCTATATATTACCCTATTTTTGGAAAATATACAATCCCTTTGTTATATTTTTAACCAAAATTTATCACTTTAATCCGTTTGCCCTCCCCTTTCCTTGTCATTTTGTACATCCTGACACAGCCCCTTTCCGGTCTGTCACCGCATCCGTCTTTTTTCCATAAGCTGGAATGAGATTTTATTTGCTTTTTTGTGCGGAATTCGCTATACTAATGCTTAGCAGCATTTGTCAAAATATGTCGTTTTTTGTCGAATTTTCAGCGCGCGTATATTTGGCCCCGGATTTGGCAGGATAACCAGCAGAAGGCGGCAGGCAGAAAGAGGTGCAACATGCAGCAGGATTTTCTAGCAAAAAATAAAGAACTCCTATCGTCCCTGATGGAGGCCTCGGACCGCCTCCCGCTCCCCATCGCTCTGGTGGACCAGGAGCTGTTGCAGTGCTGGGAAAACCAGTATCTGAAAAAACATTACCCATTTTTGTGCAGCAAGGACAATATCCTCTCCCTGCTGCAGGGGTATGATGTCCGCTCGCTCATCCTTTCCCTGCAGAGCCAGGACGCCATCCTCTCCTGCCCATCCCGTGTGCCGATGGTCAACCCCTCGCTGACCCTCTCCCCCATCTATGACAGCCAACAGGTGCTGGTCGGCGCCGCCGTCCACTTCTCGGTCAATTCCCCCGAGATGTTTCCTACAGACGCCAACCGCTCTCAGCAGATGCTGCAGAACTTCAGCACCACGCTGCGCGACCCGCTCAGTCTGATCTTTTCCATCATCTCCTCGATGGCCCGCCGGCTGGAGGTGGACGACGTGGAGTCCTGCGAGGTCATGCTGCAGGAAATCTACCACTCCTGCTACCACATGCTCAAATCCTGCAGCAGCCTGTCGGAATACGCCTCCTACGCCAACGGCCTGTCGCTGCTCAACTTAAAGCTGGTGCCGCTGAACCTGTACCTGGAGGACCTGTTCCACCACCTGCAGATGATGGTGCGGCGCAGCGGCATCCACCTCACCTACACCCTGCCGCAGGAGCAGGTCGACCTGATGCTGGACACCGACAAGCTGATGGTGGTGCTGGCAAGCCTTGTCTCCAACAGCATCGCCTTCTCGCAGGAATCCTGTGAGGAAAAGAAGGTGCACATCGAGGTGAGCGCCAGCAAGCACTCGGTCCGCTTTGTGGTGTCGGACAACGGCCTTGGCATCCCGCCCGAGGTGCTGCCCCGCGTCTTTGAGCCGTTTTTCACCAGCGGCCGCCGCGACCTGCAGCACACCCATCTGGGGCTGGGACTGACACTGTGCAAGCTGATTGTCAAACACCACCAGGGGGACATCTCGATCCTCTCCACCTCGGAGGCAGGCACCTCGGTCAACTTCACCATCTCCCGCGACCTGAAAGGCGAGCAGGACCAGCGGCTGACCTTCTGCGACAATCCGCTCGACTACATCACCAACACCTATTCGCCGATCTACACCTATCTCTCCGACGTCTGTGAGTGGGTCAATCCATAAGCGTTTTTTCCATCCCACTGGTTTTTATAAACCGGTGGGATTTTTATTTTCTCCCAAAATCTTTTTCCCCTATTGACAAACACCCCAATCCGGTGTAACATGAAGGAAACTTCATGTGAAGCAAGCTTCATGTTCAGGAAGGGGCGATGGATTGAAAAATCTGGTAAAGGAGCTTCGCACCGCGCACAAAATGACCCAGCAGCAGCTGGCGGAGCTGGTACACGTCTCGTCGCGGACAATCATCTCGCTGGAAAAGGGGCAGTACAACCCTTCCCTGCTGCTGGCCTACCGCATCGCAAAGGTCTTTGACACCAGTGTGGAGGAGCTGTACTGTCTGGAAGAAAATCTGGAGCTGGATGAAAAACAGTACCGGGAACTCTAGACTGCCACTGGGAAAGGAGAAGAAAGATGAAAATTTACCACAGAAAAAATTTTTTAGCTGGTCTCGTGGAGACAATACTCGGCCTGCTCAATCTGCCACTGGCCTTTCTCAACGGCTTCGAGCTGTCCAACCTTGTCATCGGCCTGGCCTGCCTGTTCTTTGGTGTCGGCACCATTCTGCGCGCCTGCTCGCGCAAATATGCAATCGAGGATAAACTGGAAGAACTGGATGAACGCAACCAGCTTGTGCAGCTCAAATCGCTGAGCAAATCGTTCCAGCTCACCCGCTGGATCTCCTTTGCGATGATGCTCGCCTTTCTGGTGATGGGCAAGCTCTCAGGAGAGATGAGCTTCATCGGCATGGCGGTGGGGATTGCGCTGGTCTTCCCCGTCTCGCTGTTTGTGGAGATGGGGACCTTTCTGTACTACGAGAGCAAAGAATAATTTTGTAAAGGAGGTATTGCTGTGGAACTTTCCGCCCGGCAGATCCGCGCCCACCGGCTGCGCGCGCATCATCTGGACCAAAAATATCCTTTTGGCGAGCTGCTCACCGTCGCCGGAACCTGCGGGCTGCAAAACTCCCCGCCCGGAGCCTGGGAGACAGCCGCCTTCTGCCGCCTGAAGGACTGCACCCTGCCACAGCTGCAGCAGGCTTTGTATCAGGAAAAGGAGCTGCTGCAGGCGTGGAGCATTCGCGGCGTACCGCTGATCTTCCCGACGGCGGACAGCGACGTTTTCCTCTCTGCGCTCATCGCGCAGGAGGGGGAGGACCCGTGGATTTACACCAAAGGAATCGGCCTTGCGCTCGACCATCTGGGGATGTCCTTTTCCGAGCTGTTGCCCTTGGTGGAGAGCACAGCAGAATATCTGGAAGATCACACAGGAGCTGGACCGGGTGCTGGCCCAGCTGGCCGCCGAACAGCTCCCTGCTCAAAAACAGTCTCTCTGGAACGCCCCTTCTATGTACGGCGCGCCCGACCGGCAGACGGTTGGCGGCGCTGCCGTCTCCTTTCTGCTGCGGCCCTGCTCCTTTAAAGGGCTGGTGGTCTTCGGGGAACGGGAGGGCATCTCCCCGACCTTTACCTCCCCGCTGCGCTGGCTTGGGCACAAGCTGGTTCCATCTGCACAAGGCACAGCCGAGCTTGCACGCCGCTTTCTGCACGCCTACGGTCCCGCGACGCCGCGCACCTTTGCCGACTGGCTGGGCAGTACCCCCGCTCAGGCAAAGCGGCTCTGGCGGCAGATTGAGGAGGAGCTTGAACCGGTGACGGCGGCGGGCAAAAAAGCCTTCATCCTGCAAGCCGACCGGGAGAGCTTCCGCTGTGCGGATACCGAAGAAGCTCTCCTGCTGCTCGGCCCGCACGACCCTTACCTGGATATCCGCGACCGGGCAATCCTGCTGGAGGAGACTGCCGCCCAGCGTCAGGTTTGGCGCACGGTGGGCAACCCGGGCGTCATCCTCAAGGCTGGAAAAATCATTGGCATCTGGAAAACTAGAACCCAGCGGGAAAAGCTTTCGGTGGCTGTCACACTTTGGGAACCGTTTTCCGCCTCAGAGCAGAGGGAACTGAAGCAGCACCTGGAAGGGTACGCAGCCTTCCGCGGGCTGGCGCTGCAAGGTATCGCCCGGCTCTAGCAATCCAAATCTTCCTCCGGGAATGCCTGCCGCAGCAGCGCGATATCGCGGAAATCCTTCTCCCGCCCCAGCTTCTGCTTCATGGTGATGAGTCCTTTTCGCGAAATCACCGGGACACCTTCCCACAAAACCACCTGGTCCTCCAGCCAGTTTTCAAAAATTTCGACCTGCCCATCATAAACAATTCGTCTGGTTCCGTCCGGCATCATCTCGACCGGACGCCCCTCCCGCTGCAGCTGGTCCGCCAGCTGGCTGGTGCAGCCAAGGTCGATATCTGCGGTCTGTTCCTTTGCGCCATAGAGCACCATCGCCCCTCCGGTAATCAGCCAATACTGCGTCCAGTCCAGGTTCATCTGCTCCAGCTTTTGAAGCAGGGATTTTTTGTCAAACATTTTCTTCTCCTTTCCTGATGATAGCCAAAACAGGGAGGAGGAACATCAGCGTTCCTCCTCCCTGTTTTATTGCAATCGCGATTATTCCACAGAAATGATAAAGTAATAAACCGGCTGCTTGCCCTCGATCAGCACAACCTCCGCGTCATCGCCCAGGCGCTCGGCAACCGCCGCGCGGATCTCCTCCGCTTCCTCGGCGGAGACATCCTCGCCGTGGATCAGGGTGACAAAGTTGCAGTCCCTGTTGGGGGATTTTCTGACCAGATTGTGGGTCAGTTTCACAACCGTCTTTTTCAGGTCGGTGTCCACAAAGGAAAGCTTGCCGTTTTCCAGCGCCAGCAACTCACCCTTCTTGATGTTGTGGCCCTCATAGTCGCTGTCGCGCGCCGCAAAGGTGACCGAACCGGTGCCGACCTTCTCATAAGCCTTGACCATGTTCATCATGTTCTGCTTGCGGTCCAGGCTCGGGTCAAAGGCCAGCATGGCGGACAGTCCCTGCGGGATGGTCCGGGTCTGCAGCACATAGACCTTGCGGTCGGCAAGGTTTGCGGCCTGCTCGGCGGCCATGATGATGTTTTTATTGTTGGGCAGCACAAAGACCCGCTTTGCCGCAGTGGCGTGGATGGCCGAAAGGATGTCCTCGGTGGAGGGGTTCATCGTCTGGCCGCCGCTGACAACATTGTCAACGCCGAGGTCGGTGAACAGCTGCTTGATACCGTCGCCCGCTGCAACCGCTACGAAGCCATATTCCTTATCCGGGTCGACCGCCTTGTACGGGAAGGCCGGCTGGCCCTCCGCCTCCAGATCGACCAGCTGGTTGTTGTCGCCGTGCTGTACCTTCATGTTGTCGATCTTCATGTTGGTCAGATATCCCAGCTTCAGCGCCGCCTGGATGGCGTTGCCCGGCTCGTTGGTGTGGACGTGGCACTTGATGATCTCCTCATCGTCCACCACCACAACGCAGTCGCCGATCGATTCGAGATACGCTCTCAGCGCCAGTGGGTCGGCGTCGGGGCTTTCCTTGTTGATGATAAACTCGGTGCAGTAGCAGAAATGGATGTCCTCTTCGTTAAACTCAGCGGCAACGCCATGCGCCCTCTTCTCCTTGGGCGCAGACTGTTCTTCCTCTTCGGAAGGTACCATCCTGCCCTCCTCGATGACCGAAAGCATACCCTTCCAGATGACGACAAAGCCCTGACCTCCCGCGTCCACAACGCCCGCTTTTTTGAGCACCGGCAGCTGTTCCGGGGTCTGCGCCAAAGCCTCCTCGGCGCTTGCAAGGATCTCCTTCCACATCTGCACGGCAGTGAGTGGCTGCTCCTGCGCCGCAAGCTCTGCTGCGTGCTCGGAGGCCACGCGCGCCACGGTGAGGATGGTGCCCTCGGTCGGCTTCATAACCGCCTTGTACGCCGCCGCTACACCCAGAGACAGCGCGTTTGCGATGTCCTTGGCGTCGGCGGTCTCCTTGCCTTCCAGGCCCTTGGAAAAGCCTCTGAACAACAGCGAGAGGATAACGCCGGAGTTTCCTCTTGCGCCGCGCAGCAACGCCGAGGCAGCCTTTTTGGAGACCTGCTCCACCGTCGGCTCCTCCTTGAGCGTTTCCAGTTCCCGCTTGGCGGCGTTGATAGTCATCGACATGTTGGTGCCGGTGTCACCGTCCGGCACAGGGAAAACATTGAGCGCGTCCACCTGCTGCCTGCAATTTGAAATGCTGTTTGCGCCAGAGATAAACGCATCTCTGAGCTGACTTCCCTTTATCACGATTATAACACTCCTTAACAAAACTTTCATCCGCTTTTGCCCGGCTATTCCCTGCCGCCCTGCAGGGGATGCGGGCGGGTTCCCTTTATCGTTACTGCTTCATGTCGTCGACAAAGACGTTGACCTTTGCCACCTGAAGGCCGGTGGCCTCCTCGACGGTGTAGCGAACCTTATTGACAATGCTCTTGACGATGGCGGCAATGTTGACGCCGTAGGTGACTGCGATGTGCAGGTCGATCACCAGTCCCCCTGCCACGGTGCGCACCTTGACGCCCTTGTCCTGCGCCTCGTCCTTTTTCATAATATATCTCAGTCCCTGGGAAGCCGTGCTTTCTACCATTCCGGCAACGCCAAAGCATTCCGAGGCAGCGTGGCCAACCAGGTTCGCAAAGTAATCCTGGGAAATCTCGATGGAGCCAAGATGATTTTCAAATTTAATCATATACCACACGTTCCTTTCTCTACGTTTCAGGCATGCCTGTCAGTTACCATTATTATACCTTATTTTCGTCTTTTTGGATAGGCTTTCCTTTTGAATTTTCTCCATTTCATGCTTTATTTACAAATCACCGGCACACAGATCGGCCTGATCGGTGAACTTTAACAACTGTTACAATCAATTTTCCGCCTGCCAGCTGTCAATATTGTAAAAAAGGTCGCTTCTCACCGCCAGCACATCCAGCGAAAACTCCCTGGAAAAGCAGAAGGTGCCGTTGCGGAAGGCCAGCGGAATCAGCGGATACTCCTGCATGAAAAGCTGCGCAAAGCTGTCCCAGCCTTCGCCGGTGGAGAAAGCAGTCTGATAGGCTGTCAGCAGCTCCTGTGAGGGCTGTACCCCGTAGCCGTACCGCTCCCCCTGCGTCCAGAGATGACCGAGATCCATGTCGTCTCCCAACAGGATCTCCCCCAGATACAGGTCATAGGAACCAGCTTCCAGCGCGGCGAAGTAGTCCTCCCCCGCCCTGCCGTCCAGCGTGACCGTGATGCCCGCCTCGCTCAACTGGGCAGCAATCTGATTGGCTGTCTGCGCCCGGTCCGCGCCATCGGTGCTGTAGAGCAGCGTCAGCGAGAGGCTCGTGCCCTCCCCGGTCAGGCCCGCGTCGGTCAGCAGCTGCTGGGCCGTCTGCAGGTCCCGCGTCTCGACAGAAGGTGTGCTCAGCAGGGAAAAATCGGGGTGGACCGGCAGATTAGAGGGCTGAGCCGAGGTGCTCAGCGAGGTTTCAATCAGGTAGGAGCGGTCGAGCGCCTTGCTGATGGCCTGGCGCACTGCGGCGTTGGCGGTGGCGGTGCGGTTGGGATTTGCCCCCAAAAAGAGCAGCTGGTTGCTCACCACCGGGTAACTGCTGGCCGAGAGGTTGGCGATGTCGCTGGAGGCTCCCTCGATGTACAGGCAGTCGATGTTGCCCAGCTTCAGGCTGTAGACCGCCACATCCTTTTTCTCCAGCGAGACAAGTTCGATCTGCTCGATGCTGGCCGTCTCCCCCCAGTAGGCGGTATTGCGGCTTAAGGTGACGCTGTCCTCCCCCTGTGTGGAAAGGCGATACCGTCCGGTGCCGACATAGCTTCCCCCGCTCAGCTTTGCCACCGGGAAGGTTAACAGGTTGGCAAACAAGGCGTCGGCGGTGTTGAGGGTAACCTGCACCGTGTTGCCCGAAACGCTGTGGGAGGCGATGTTGGTCAGCTGGCTGCGGTAGTAGGAGCCCTCCGCCATCGCCATGGTCAGGCTGTCGTCGACATCCTGTGCGGTCAGCTGGGAGCCGTCGGAGAACAGCACACCCTCGCGGACAGTCAGCGTCCACTGGGTGCCGGAACCGGACACCGTCACCAGAGACGGCTGGGGCTCAAAGGTAGTGGTGAGCTTCACCGGCGAATCGTAGAGCAGCATCGCCGCCTTGCGGCTGTTCAGGTCCTCGCAGTTCCAGGGGGAGGCCACGATGTTCTCATAGTCGGCCGCGACGCGCAGGCTCTGCACCTGGGTTTGCTGCGCCTGCTGGGTGGTCTGCTGGGTCTGCTGGCCCGACTGGCCGATGGTCGCGTTGGGGCTGAAGGCCTGCACCTCCCCGATTGGCTGCTGCCCACAGCCGGTCAGCAGCAGCGCCAGAGCCAGCAGCAGCGAAAACAGTTTATATCGGTTGTTCATGGAAATTCCTCTTTTTCTCAAATCAAAAAAATCTCTGCCCGGTCGGGCTTCTCTATTATAGCATAAGTACAGGGCAAATGCTTGTATTTTTTGTTTCCCACACACAAAAAAGCCCCCGCCATAGCCGGAGCTTTTTTGTTTTAATCGCACAAACAGATCCGCTCGATTGCCTGCGCCCGGCCGCTGGACGGGTCGATGGTGATGAGCACACCGTTTAGCTCGATGTCCTGCGGGTCGTACTCGAAGCGGGCGGGCATGTTGGTGATGAATTTTTGCAGGATAATCTCCTTCTTGACACCCAGCCCCGAGTTTCTGCCGCCGCACATCCCCGCGTCGGTGAGGTAGGCGGTGCCGCCGGGCAGGACGCGCTCGTCCGCCGTCTGCACATGGGTGTGGGTGCCGATAACCGCCGACACCCTGCCGTCCAGATAATAGCCCAGCGCCTTTTTCTCGGAGGTCATCTCGGCATGGAAATCCACCAGGATGTTGGGGGTGCGCACCTCCTTGAGCAGCTGATCGATCCGCTCGAAGGGGTTGGCACAGACCTCCATCCCCATCTGGCCCTGCAGGTTGATGACGCAGAGCTGCCAGCGCAGCTTATCCAGAATAAACATTCCGCTTCCCGGCACGCTGGGGTGGTAGTTCGCCGGGCGGATGATGCCGTTTTCTTCCTCCAGCACCGGGTAAATCTCCCGCCTTTTTAAGACGTGGTTGCCGGTGGTGATGACATCTGCTCCCGCATCGAACAGCATCCGCGCGCTGTCCGGCGTGATGCCGTTGCCCTCGGCGGAATTTTCCCCGTTAATCACGCAGGCGTCCACTCCGTACAGCTTCTTTAAGCTGCGCAGATGCCTGCTCACAAATTCGCAGCCGGCCCTGCCGACCACATCTCCCAAAAACAAAACCTTCAAAAACCCGTTCCTCCGTCCCTCTCCAAATTGATTACAGCAGGCCCTTGCGCCTGCAGCGCCAGAAGGCCAGCCCCGCAAACACTGCATAGGCCGCCATCGCGATAACCGACGTCTCGACGCCAAAGCTGCCGCCGGTCAGCAAGGTGGAGCTGCCGGTCAGGACATAGTTTGCGACGGCGTCCGTCTGCGCCGATGGACCGATATGCAGAATGCCGCCCACCATCACCATGTTCCACACCGCATGCATCAGCGCGGAGCACCAGATGCTGCCGGTCTCGACGGCGACCAGCGAAAACAGGATGCCCACCAGACTACCGGACACCAGCAGCTGAACCGCGCCTGCCAAGTCCAGCTGCGCGCCGATTAAATGCAGCGCGGCAAACAGCACCGACGGCAGCACAATGCCCACCCAACGGTGGAAGCGCCGCTCCAGCACCGACAAAAAGACACCGCGAAAGACCGCCTCCTCCACAAATCCGGCGGCCAGCCCCAGATAAAACACCGCTGCGGAAAGGACCGCGCCGAGCGTCTGGTCGTTTAGCTGGAAAAGCTGCCAGTAGCCGGGGAGATTGATCAGCGCGATGCAGACAAAGCCCGGCAGCGCAAAGGCCACCACCACCCACAAAGCATGAAAGCGCGGAGCGGTGATGCGGCAATCGCTTAAAGTGAGGCCCAGGAGCTTATTGCACAGCAGCCACAGCCCGGTCAGCACAATCAGCGCGTAGCAGACCGCCGCCGTCAGGTTACACAGGTCGGCCGGGATGCCGGCGGCCAGCAGGCCGGAGCCAACCAGCTGCGAGACAATCTGCCCGGCCAGGACCGCCACCAGCGACAGCAGTGACAGGGCCACCTTGATGAGCGTCACCTTCTTTGTTGTCTTTTCCATAGCGGGACCCCCCTTCCATTGGTTAGGGATAGTGTACCACATCCGTTTACAGAAAGTCTACATTTGGCAAAAAAGATTTACAAATTTTTGATAAATCCATCCTCCCCGGTTTGCACAAAAAGCCTGCTCACCGCCTGCATGTCCGCGGGCAGGGGGCAGTCCACCCGGATTTTCTGACCGGTCACCGGCTGGGGGAAGGCGATGTGGCGGCAGTGCAGCGCCTGGCGGGGAATCAGCTCACTCTTTTGCCCGTATAATTCATCCCCCAGCACCGGACAGCCGAGATGGGCCATGTGCACCCGGATCTGGTGGGTGCGGCCGGTCTCCAGCACAAAGTCGACCAGCGAAAACGGCTGCCCCTCCACCGTCCCCTGCGCCAGCACCCGGTAGTTTGTCACCGCGCGCTGGCCGTCGGGGGC